>Ga0160456_100071_pt1 | contig 142338 bp, 137 predicted proteins | sample HID1972K_E6MG_FD_108261 | JGI IMG/M metagenome (GOLD analysis project Ga0160456, IMG submission 108261) | Enriched pill bug-associated microbial communities from UW Madison campus, WI, USA - HID1972K_E6 MG | ecosystem: Host-associated > Arthropoda: Insects > Digestive system > Unclassified ... | reverse complement strand
GGCCAGGACGGCCACGCTGATCTCTGCTCTGACCTTCGGCAACGTCTTTGTTAGAAGTGGCGTGGTGCCCAACCACGCCTTGAGGGTGCCGAAGACATGCTCGACCGTCTGACGCCGCGCAACAGCGACCTGTGGCCTGGCGTCGAGCCGAAATTGCATCGCTTCAAGCACGTGTTCGTGCTCCCAGCGGCTGATCCGCCGGTAGCGTGCCGTGGTGCACTGGTCGCGCATCGAGCAGTCTGGACAGGCGGACGACCACTACGTGTGCAACGTTAGGTCGTTCTCTTTGCTGGTGAAGCGATGCGTGGCGTGCTCGCCGGCCGGACAGCGGTAGACATCCAGCGCCGGCTCGTAGACGAAGTCCCGCTTGTCGAAGCGCCCCTGGGCCTTGCTGTTCGAGGTCAGCGGCTTGAGCACCAGTGGGATGATGCCGCTCTGCTCGCAGGCCAGGATCTGTTGAGCGTTGTAGTAGCCGCGATCGGCCAACGCGGTCAGGTGGTCGGTGCCTAGCGCGGTCTTGGCCTTGAGCGCCATGGGCGCAAGCTGCGTCCGATCGTGTCCAACGTTGGTGACTTCGTGGGCCACGATCAGGTGATGCTCCGCATCGACCGCGGCCTGCAGGTTGTAGCCCACCGTGCCGGTGGCACGCCCTGTCGAGGTCATCGATCGTGCATCCGGGTCGGTCAGTGAGATCTGGCTATCGGGCGCATCTTGCAGTTCCTGTTCGATGCGATCCAGCGCCGCCATCTGCTCTCGCATCTTGGCCAGCTTGTCGCGTAGCTGCGGGATACGTGCCTCGGGCAGCAGCGCCGGGTCGCGATCGGCACGATCCAGCTCGGCCAGATAACGGGCCACGCTCTCGTCTAGCTGGCTACGCCGCGCCTTGATCTTGCCGACGGTGAAGTTGCGATCGCGGCTGTTGACCGCCTTGAACTTGCTGCCATCGATCGCGACCACGGCATGCGAGAACACCTTCATCCTGCGGCACAACGCAGTGAAGCGACTGCACACCGCCACAATCGCGGCGCCGTTGTCCTTGCGGAAGTCGGCGATCGTCTTGAAGTCGGGCGCCAGCCGCCCCGTCAGCCAGATCACCTCAAGGTTGCGCTGCGCCTCGCGCTCCAGCCGACGGCTGGGCTGCACCCGGCTGAGATAGCCATAGATGTAGATCTTGAGCAGTGCAGCCGGATGGTAAGCGGGTCGGCCACCGGCGGCGCGGCTGGCGGCATCGAAGCCCAGTGACCCGAGATCCAGCGCATCCACGAAGGCGTCGACGATGCGAACCGGATTGTCTTGGTGGACGTAGTCCTCGAGACGGTCAGGCAGCAGGAGCGCTTGGGTCCGATCCACGCCATCGACGAATCGCTTCATGATCAGCACCAATCGAGGAGTGCTTGGATCTTGACAGTCATGCCAGGGTTTTCACACGGCCTCGGTCCGAAGCGGACATCGAATGGGTGTCAAATTCCAACTGTTCGTGCCAAGCCTCTACTGGCCGGCTTCAATCAATGAACTTTGCTTGGCGCAATCTTGTCGGCTTGTAAAGGGTGGAGAACTTCAAATCCTGCCTGGCGACTCGTCGTCGCATCCTGGGGTTATGGAGCCGCTCGATGCATTCGAACGCATCAGCCCTTGCAGGAAGCCTTGTCGCCACAGTGGCCACCGCGCTCATCGAGCGCACCAGCCCATTGGCCTTCAGGTAGTTCTGGTTGTCACGGTTTCCAGTGCGGTGAAGACCCGCGCCAGCAGGTTGCGCACGCCCGGCGGCTCAGCGCCGGCTGACTGCGCTGGCCACGACACTTCGGGCGCGGCCAGCCCTCTTCGCGTCGACATGAACATTCCTCACGTTGCCGCGCTTTACGAGGTGGCGGGCGTGCCGGGCAGCTCCAGGCGTGGCTGTGGAGGCATGGGCGATCCTTCGCACCCAAAGTTTCAGCCTACGTTCCATCCGCGCTTTGCGCATGGCGTCGGGCGATGTCGAGGCGTGCCGTAGCAAAACTGCACTCCGGTCCCGGGTTTGGTTGGTGCTATAAGACGTGTGCATCGGGAAGGCGTCTCGGCTTGGACGGCTGTCTCTATCGGAGGGATGAGTGATGCGAAGGATTCAATCATCGTCGCTGCAGGGTCTGTTGATCGCTGCAGTCCTGTCCGCACCTGCCGCCGCGTGGGCAGACACTTGCCCCGCGCCGACAGAGGCCGCGGGTGGGCCCAGTAACGGGCATACCCACTATGTCCAGACCAAGCTGCTACCCCCGGTCATCAAACCGGGTGACAAGCCATCGACCCTGGTCGATGAGATGCGTCGCTACGATGTCCCCGGCATCAGCGTCGCGGTAATCCACAACGGCAAGATCGCGTGGGCCCGTGGCTGGGGTGTCCGCGATCTCACCAGCTGTGCGCCGGTGACGCCGGACACTGCCTTCCAGGCAGCATCGATCAGCAAGGTCGTCACTGCGGTGATGGCGCTGCGGCTGGTGGAGCAGGGCAAGCTCGGGTTAGACCAGGACATCAATCAGTCCCTTCGCGGCTGGCAGCTGCCGAAGGATCCGAAGCTGGCGCCGCACGGGGTCACCCTTCGCCAACTCCTGAGCCACAGCGCCGGCCTGGGCGTGCATGGCTTTTCCCCCGACTTCCAGCCCGGCGCGACACTCCCGACGACGGTGCAGATCCTGGACGGCGTACCGCCCAGCCAGAATCCTCCGGTGCGCAGCATCCTGCCGGCGGGGGGGCAGTTCGCATACTCCGGTGGCGGCTACGTGGTGACGCAACTGGCGCTGTCCGATGTGAGCGGCGTGCCGTTCGCCGAACTTGCACAACACGAGGTGTTGGAGCCGCTCGGCATGGCCCGCAGCGCCTTTTCCATGCCGCCGTCACCGGCGATCCTTGCCGACATGGCGTTCGGCTCGGCCGGCGGCAAGCCAATGCCCGGCAACTACGCCGTCTATCCGGAGCTTGCGCCGGCGGGGTTGTGGACGAGCGCAACCGACCTGGCACGCCTGCTGGTGGACATGCAGGCGTCCGCTGCAGGCAAGCAAGGCCACCGCCTGACGCCCGCCATGGCGCACCGGATGCTCACGCCGGTCAAGGACAACTGGGGCCTGGGGGTCGCGTTGTATCCGGAAGGCCCTGCGCGGTTCATGCACGATGGCGTGAATGCGGGGTTCGACTCCTTCATGGTGGCCGGGATCGACAAGGGCGACGGCATCGTCGCCCTGACCAATGGCGGCGACGGTCGTCGGTTGATGGCGGACGTCGTCCGTGCCATCGCCACCGACTACGGCTGGCCCGGCATGTCGGTGCCCGCCACCCAGGAAAAGACCTTGACCCTCGCCCAGCTGTCCAAGGCGGCGGGTCATTTCGTCGGCGGCGGACTGGACGTGATGCTGGAGGCGCGTCCGGAAGGCCTGTTCGCCAATGCCGGCGCTCCGGTTGCCGAACGGCTCATCGCACTTTCTCCGCGCCGCTTCCGCTCGGAGGCCCTGGGCGTGACGGTCGAGTTCGCGCCTGACTTCTCAAGCTGCACCATGATCGAAGGCGCGCCACCGATGAAGCTGGTGCGCAAATAACCAAACCAGGCCTGGGCTTGGGGCCGCGTCTTGGCGTTCGAGGTCTTCGTGTTCGCCACGCTGGGCGACGATGGGCGTTTCCTGCGGCTTGAGGAATCGATGCTGGTTGTGCAGTGAGGGACCAGCGATCGCCGCACGGTCGATGGGCACATTCCTGCCTGACGTGGCGGTGGCCAGACAACCCAGTTCCTGCACGACGCCGTGCGTGACGCGAGTTCACGCAGATTCTGCAGGTCGTGCGCTCGTGCGCCCCGCCAATGCTGCATCGCAAGCGGCGGGCCCAGAATGTTAGCGGTAACATTCGCGATCTCTTTCGGGGAGGCGGTCCGGCATGACTCGTTCGATGCGTATCCTGGCTTGCGTCGTCCTGGTCCTTTTGACGTTCACCGCCCGCACCGGCCAGGCCGGTCTGCGGCTGGACGCGCAGCAGGGGTATCTGCGCGAACGCGGCCTGGACGTGCTGGCGTTCAACAACCTCTACGACGGCGCCTTCAGCGACGCCAAGATCGCCGGTGTCGAGCTGATCCACCACGGCGTGCGGACCGCGACCAACGGAGATGTGCGCCTGAGCCCGACCCCGGGCCAGTGGGATCCGGTTCCCGAGCTGCGCTCGCGCCAGATCGATGCGCGGACCGGGACGGTGACCGTGCAGCTGGCGTATCCGGACGAGGATTTCGCCTATGCGGTCAAGGTGCAGGCGCGCGGCAGCGATGCGGTGATCCGGGTGATGCTGGACAAGCCCTTGCCTGCGTCGCTGGCGGGCAGGGCCGGGTTCAACCTCGAGTTCCTGCCGGCGGCCTACTTCGGCAAGGCGTGGATGATGGACGCGAGTACGGGGGCCTTGCCGCGATATCCGTCCGGGCCGACCGAGCGCGATGCCTTCGGCGCGCCGCAGCGCCTGCCGATCGCACGCGGCCGGCACTTGGTGCTGGCGCCGGAAGACCCCGCGCGCCGGGTCGCCATCGACGCCAGCGGCGGTGGCGAGCTGGCGCTGTACGACGGCCGCAACGAAGCGCAAAACGGCTGGTACGTGGTGCGCACCCTGTTGCCGGGCGACAGGACCGGCACGGTGCTGGAATGGACCCTGCATGCCAATGTGCTGGCGGACTGGACGCGGCCGACCTCGATCGCGCATTCGCAGCTTGGCTACACGCCGGCGCAGCGCAAGGTGGCGGTGCTTGAGCGCGACCGCAACGCGCAGGCGCCGGGCAGGGCGCGCCTGCTGCGCATCGCCGCGGACGGGAGTGAGCACGAGGCGCTGGCGGCGGTGCCGGCCGATTGGGGCGACTGGCTGCGCTACCACTACTGCACCTTCGATTTTTCCGCGGTGCGCGAACCGGGCCTGTATGCGATCGAGGCCGATGGCGTGCGCAGCGCGCCGTTCCGCATCGCCGCCGACGTGCATGCAGGCGCGTGGCATCCCACCCTGGATGTGTACCTGGCCCAGCAGATGGACCACATGTCCGTGCGTGAGGCCTATGCGGTATGGCACGGGCGCTCGCACATGGACGATGCGCGCCAGGTCGCCGAGAACCAGACCCATTTCGACCTGTACCAGGAGGGGCCGAGCAACGATTCGCCGTTCCAGCCCGGCGAGCACATCCCGGGGCTGGACGTGGGCGGATGGTTCGATGCCGGCGACTACGACCTGCGCACCCAGACCCATTACTCGGTGGTGCAGTCGCTGGTGGCCACGTGGGAACGATTCCGGCCGATGCGCGACGAGACCCGCATCGACCAGCAGCGGCGCGAGGTGGAAATGCACCACCCGGACGGCGTGCCGGACCTGTTGCAGCAGATCGAGCAGGGCACGCTGATGCTGATCGCCCAGCAGCGCGTGTTCGGCCATGCGATCCCGGGCATCATCGAGCCGGACCTGCAGCAGTACCGGCACCTGGGCGACGCATCGACCAAGACCGATGGCCGTGTCGACGATCCGGCCGATCCGGCCTCGGCGCACGATGACCGGCTTGCCTTCACCACCGCGACCACGGCGCTGAACTACGGCTCCGCCGCAGCGCTGGCGGCTGCCAGCCGGGCGCTGCGCGGCTATCGCGATGCGCTGGCCGAGGAGAGCCTTGTCGCAGCTCGGCGCGTGTGGGATTTCGAGCATGGCCGTAAGCCCAACCTCTACCACTACGGCAACACCACCGGCGGCGATCCGGCCGACGAGGAGCTGAAGGCGGCGGTGCAGCTGCTGTTGGCCACGCACGAGGCGCAGTACGCGCGTCGTATCGCCGAACTGTGGCCGGCAATCGATGCGCATTTCGCCATCAACGCGCATTTCGCGGTGCAGGCGCTGCCCGAGATGGATGCCGGCTTCGCCGCCAAGCTGCGCCAGCGTGCGCTGGCCTGGAAGGCGCAGCGCAAGGCCGTGCTTGCGGAGAATCCGTTCGGCGTGGAAATCACCCGCCGCGGCTGGGCCGGCAACGGCACCATCCTCAATGCGGCGGTGACGTCCTACTGGCTGCACACGGCCTGGCCGGATCTGTTCGGTACCGAAGACACGTTGCAGGGCCTGGATTACCTGTACGGCACGCATCCGGATTCCAGCATCTCCTTCGTCTCCGGTGTCGGCACCCATTCCAAGTCCGTCGCCTACGGCAACAACCGCGCGAACTTCACCTTCATCGCCGGCGGCGTGGTGCCCGGCATCCTGGTGCTCAATCCGGATTTTCCCGAGAACAAGGAAGACTGGCCGTTCCTGTGGGGCGAGAACGAATACGTGGTCGACACCGCCGTCGATTACATGTTCCTGGCCAATGCCGCGCAGCATCTGACGCGCGCGGATTAGGCCGGCGCGCGCCGGACGGCCCGCAAGTCTTCCAGCTGCGCAGCGCTTAGGGCTTTGGCTGGAACCGCGCCACTGGATCAGATATTCCTGCGCACCACGAGCGCGCCATCGGCTTCGGTCCGCTGGTGGCAGGCCCAGTTCACCCGGTGGCGGACGCCCTTGACCTCGATCTGCGCGTACATGCGCAGTCCCTCGATCGCCGTGCCCCTGGGCGGGGGGAACAGGGCCTGGCGCACCTTGCCGGGGAGCGGGTAACCGGGGTCAAGGCTGCCCTCGCTCAAACGTCTCGCCGCGCGCGTTGCGGATCGCGATGCGCAGGGCGCCTGGCGCGCCGGCGATGGCGTCGTTGACCAGGCCCAGCATCAGTCCGCGAGCCCCGTCCTTTTCGTAGGCCCAGACCCAGGATGGGCGGATGCGGTATCCGATCCGCCGGGCCAGCGCGTCGATGGCGTCCGGGTGGCGGTCGTAATAGCTCATCAGGCGCTCGGCCTGGATCTGGTGCCAGTTCCATAGCGAGAAATAGTTTGGGCCCACGTCGCTGGCATGGGCAATGCTGTTGTCGTTGCGCGTCACCCCTTCGGACATGCCGAGGTGTTCGGGAGCGCCATCGGACAGCGCATTCTCGACAAAGCCGGCGACCCACGGTGGTCGGTTGCTCAGGCTTTCGGTCTGCATGTTCTTGATGAAGATCGTATCGGTGCGCAGCCAGTTGTGCGACCGGATGGTGCGGTCCACCAGCCCCTCGCCCCAGAAGTCATACACACGTTCCAAGCGCTGTGAAATAGGCGGCCCCCAATTCCTTGGCTTCCTCTGGCTTGGTCGGCAAGCGGATTCAGTGCAGGCAGACGGTCATCGCGACCAGACGCAGGACGAACGGGCGAACGATCAGTACACAGCAAAACGCTGCGGGCATCGCCAACCGATAGGCGTCCAGCACTTGATGGAAGTAGCCTGGTCCGATGCCGCGCTCGCCAGCGGTGATCACCAGGCACATCAGCATGGCCATGATCGTGGCCATGTAGAAGGCAAATACGAAGGGAGTAGTGCGGCGCGGAAGCTTGCGCCCGCGGCGAGCGACGAACGGTATGGACACGAATGGGATTCCTGGTGACGCCTTGGCAGCGCGGCCTTGCATCCTGCCTCTGCATCAACGGCATCAGTAGCCGGTATTGACTTGGTTCTGGGTCAAGGCTGGCTTAAGGCGCCTGCCGTAAATCTGCTATCCCTGCGCGCCTTGCCTAGTAGGGCAAGTTGAACTCGGTCACGTGCGGGCGTGCTGCTGTATACATCTCCTGGAATTCCTCTTCGGTGATCTCTTCCGGCGCATATACGGCGATTGGGTCGTGGGGATCTTCAGCAGTCGGAAGCGGCGTGCGTGGCCCTGCACGCAGCGAGTAGCTGCGGCCCTCATGCTCAAGAAGTTCCGGGGCCTCTTTGCCAGGTCGGCGGCTGAATCGCTCGCCGCCGTGCAACAGGATCAGGTTGATCACTCGATTCTCCATGTCCATCGAACGCTTGCACCGCGACAGCGCGGATGCGATTGACGGTATGCTGCGCGCCGCGCCGCCACCAGTACTGGCCGGCTTGAAGCAGCATCAAGCGCAACTTGTGTATGGCCTCGCTATCCTCTTCCCGCATGAATCTCCTGCAGTTGATCCGTAGCTTCGTCAGCACGGTCGAGGCGGGCAGCATTGCCGGCGGTGCCCGGAGCCTGGGCATCAGTGCAGCGGCCGTTAGCCAGAACATCGCCCGGCTCGAGGCCGAGTTGGGCGTGCGCCTGCTCAATCGCAGCCCGCGTAGCCTGGCATTGACCGAACGGGGAGCACGCTATTTCGGGCAGGTCCAGGAAATCGACCGGCAGCTTGAGCATGCGCGCCAGGCGGCCACCGGTGACGAAGATGCGCCATCGGGTCGGTTGCGGATTGCCAGCACCGGGGCATTCGCTCGCCACGTGCTCGCCCCCATGCTGCCTTCGCTACGCGCACGTCATCCCCGCCTGGAGCTGGAACTGCGGGTCGAGGATGGTCTGGCCGATCATGCGCGCGATGGGCTCGACGGTAGCCTGCGCATCGAGGAACAGCTGGAAGGTGGCGTGGTCGCCCGCTGCGTCGCGGTGGTGCCGTTCGTGCTGTGTGCCGCGCCGGACTATCTGACCCGGCATGGATCTCCTGCCAGTCCGGAACAGTTGGCGGCACACGATTGCGTGCTGTTCCGGCAGCCATCTGATGGGCGCCATCTGCCATGGGGCTTCCTGCGCGGTGGGCAGCGCATCGTGCCGGAGCTGAAGCCGGCGCTGGTCAGCAATGACATCGACGCCATCGCGGCGATGTCGGCCGCTGGTGCCGGGATCAGCCGCCTGGCGGCCTTCGTCGCGCAGCCTTATCTGGAGGCCGGAACGCTGGTCGCATTGACCGGGCGAAACAGGGATACGCAATTCGATGCCGAGCCCGAACCGATGCGCATTCATCTGTGCCTGAGCGATCGCCGCGACCTCACGCCAAAACTGCAATCCTTCCTCAATCACCTGCATTCCCGCTTGCCCGAGGCCTGGCGCCAGTCCGGGGCAGGTGACGGGATCGTCTGACGGCAGGACTGGGCCGCGGTGGTTGCGTAGCGCAAGGCAGGCGCGCGGCACGCGTACGACGCGCACCACTAATGTGCCGGGCAGGACCATGGGGCGCAGGTCATTGAGCAGGCTTTCCCTGCAGGCGGGCGCGGCGATATCCGATGGCGGGCCGGGTGCGGTAGGCAGAAGGCTGGAGTTGTTCCCTGTTGCGATCCGACGGTCGTGCCGTATCCGCGGCGCGGAAGACTTGACCATGCACCATGACGACCTGCGGTTGCCGCGCGCTTCCGATTGGTGCTACATCGCCGTGTCGATGGGAGGACACCATGCGCGACCTGCTCTGCATTGCATTGGCCCTTGTGGCAGCCGCTTTTCCTGTCCGGGCCGCGAGCGCGGAAGCGGGGCGGATCGATGGTCGTTTCGACGTCGGCGGTCGCGCGATCAGGCTGGCCTGCCAGGGCGCCGGCAGCCCTGTGGTGGTGGTTGATGCCGGGATGGGAACTGCGCCGGTGGAGGATCCCGGCTGGCAGGAGATCGCGGCAAGAGTCGCGCCCGTTACCCGGGTCTGTCTGTACGACCGCGCAGGTCTGGGCGGCAGCGATCCATCGCCGAAGGCGCCTCGGACAAGTCGCGATGCGGTCGCGGATCTCCAGGCCGCCTTGCACAGGGCCGGCGTGCCCGGGCCGTATCTGCTGGTGGGCCATTCGCTCGGTGGCCTGCACGCACAGGTATTCGCGAACGACCACCCCTCGGATGTCGCCGGCCTGGTGCTGGTGTCCTCGACGCACCCGGACCAGATGACGACGTGGCTGGCGCTGCTGCCGCCCGGTATGCCCGGCGAGGAGCAGGCAATCACCGATACGCGCGCATTCCTGGCCAGCATGCTGGACGACCCGAGCAAAAACGAGGAGCGGCTGGACATACGGACCAGCTGTGAACAGGCGCGCCAGCTCAAGACCCTTGGCGCAAGACCGGTCATCGTCGCCACGCACAGCCCCCGCTACCGCATGGTGCCCGGCCTGTCGGAGCCGCTCGCGACCGAGCTGGAGGCGGCCACGCAGCGCATGCAGAAGCAGTTTCTTTCCCTGTCCTCCAACGCGACCCAGCATGTCGCCGCAACCGCCGGGCACGGACTTCCGCACGAGGATCCTGGATTCGTCGTCGGGAACATCCTGGAGGGCGTGGAGGCGGTACGCCGGCAGCATGTCGGCCCTTGAAGCGTACGAACGGGCCGGGTGACTGATCAGCGGGCCAGGTTCTAGCCCGGCGCGACGCGCCTGGAGAAACAGGGAGAAACAGGGGTCAGAGTGCACTTTCATTTCCCATCCGTACCCTGTTTTCGGCGGCTGGATTGTCCCCATGGCAAGTCCAGCACTCTTATCAGGCTAACGCTCGGTGGCAAACACACTCCGGTCTGGAGAGGGCACCATGTCCAAGTACCTGATTTCGTTCCCCAGCGCGGCGATGGTTGTCCCCGATGGCGAGCGGGAGGCGGTGGTCCGCGATTCGCATGCCGTCATCGAAGAGACGAAGGCCGCCGGCGTGTACGTGTTCGGTGGCGGCCTCGATGAGGCGGTGCCACCCGTGCTGGTCTCGGCCGATGGCGCGGTCGAAGAAGGCGGTTATTCCTGGCACCGCCGCTCAATGGCGGCTTTACCGTGCTGGAGTTGCCTTCGCGCGAGGACGCCATCGCCTGGGCCGCGCGCATCGCCCAGGCCTGCCGCTGCGGCCAGGAGCTGCGAGTCTTCCACTTCGATCCGAAGTCCTGAGCACAGCGAAAGATCAGCGACCAGTGCGTACGCTGTTTCAGGCTGATGCCATCGGCCACTTCCTTCTGTCGCGAGGGGGAGTGCACGCCGCCCCGGCTTTTTGGGATTCACTCTCCCCGATTCCCCCACTTATCCCCGCCATGCCGGCACCCCATTCCTGATGCACGCACGCCATCGGCCCTGGCCGCGCGCGTGTGTTCTCCCTTCTTCATCAGGAAATAGACATGAGCAAGCTTGCGGGTAAGGTAGCCCTGGTCACGGGTGCGTCCAAGGGTATTGGTGCCGGGATCGCGGCGGCGCTGGCCGCCGAAGGTGCTTCGGTGGTGGTGAACTACGCCTCCAGCCGAAGCGGGGCCGATGCGGTCGTCGAGCGCATCACCCAGGCCGGCGGACAGGCCGTGGCCGTCCAGGCCGATGTGTCGAAACTCGACCAGGCGCAGTCGCTGGTGGCGGCCGCGGTGGAGCGCTTCGGCCGGCTCGACATCGTGGTCAACAACTCCGGCGTGTATGAAGTGGCGCCGCTGGAGGACATCACCGAGGCGCACTTCCGCCGGCAGTTCGACATCAACGTGCTGGGCTTGCTGCAGGTCACGCAGGCGGCGTCAAAGCATCTGGGCGAAGGCGCCAGCGTCATCAACATCGGCTCGCTGGTGAGCATCGCCACGCCGCCGGGCATGGGCGTCTACACGGCCACCAAGGCGGCAGTGGATGCCATCACCGGCGTACTGGCGCGCGAGCTGGGTCCGCGCGGGATCCGCGTCAACAGCATCAACCCGGGCATGGTGGACACCGAGGGCGCGCAGACGGCCGGCTTCATCGGCTCGGACTTCCAGTCGCAGATCGTCGCGCAGACGCCGCTGGGCCGCGTCGGCACTCCGACCGACATCGCCTCGGTGGCGGTGTTCCTTGCGTCCGACGACGCAGGCTGGCTCACCGGCGAGTTGGTCAAGGCGGGCGGCGGCTTCAGGTAAGCAAAACCGGGGTCAGAGCGCACTTTCCAGCTCTGGCCCCGCGGCCTTGGCAGCCTGTCCATCAAGTTAATGCGACGCAAGTCCGGGCGCGCCGCGCGGATCGTAGGAAGGTCCGCGGCCCATCCGCCAGACCCAAGCCCTTGCGAGCAAGCTGACCTGCACGGCGGCGATGCAGGGCCCAATTTACGAGATGCCGGGAATCGCGGCGAACACCCACATCAGATCTGCATGCCACGCCGCTGGGTTTCCTGTTGCTGGACTTGCGCGAGCGGTTGCTGATCAAGTGCCTGCAGTTGCCGCAGTGAGTCCTGCACAGGCGTGTTCGTCGCTTGCTGTGTACTCATGTGCGCACGAAGATGCGCCGGGTCGTCCAGGCGGCCTTGCACCACGAAGACGTTTTCGCTGTGTTGCTGATGTTCGGTCTTGTTACTCAGCACGACATGATCCACCTGGGTGAGGCCGTTCTCGCGAGCCAGTCTTGCCAAGCTGGCGGCCATGCGCTCGCTGTCTTCATCCTGGCCGCGGCCCAGTGTTTGATCGAGACGAGCAACGGCCTCTAGAGCGGACTGGAGCAATGGATCATTATTTTGACCGAGATCGCGCATGCCGTTTGCGGGCATAGCAGGGATGCTTGATGGCGCTGTGTCATGTTGGGGAACGATGTCGGCCGGATCGCTCGCAGGCGCCTGATTGGACTCTGGGGAGTTCCGTGTACGGGCTTCTCCCAGGGTGATACCGAGCGCGCCTGATTGGTAGTCCTGCACGGTGACAGACTGGTCCTGGTCATTGCTGATGAGCAGTTTGGCACCTTCCATGCGGTAGGTCTGGCGTCCATCCACGCTGCGGAAAGTGCCCTCCGGATCCCTTTGGAGATGGTTACCGCCAGTCAGGCGCTGGCCATTCCAGAACACTTGCCCAACGCAGTCGGCATCCTGGATAACTGCGTCGTTATTCACCACATAGGTGTCGTTCCCCTCTCCGCCGCGCAGTGTGTCGCGGCCGCCGCCACCAATCAGGACATCGTCACCCCGGCCGCCGATGAGCGTGTCATTGCCTCCGCCACCAAGCAGCAGGTCGTTGTGGACAACCTCGGCGCCGCCACGACGGCGCGTGGCGTCGAGCTTGGCGGCGTGACGGGGATCCACCGCAGCGTTTGCCGCATCACGGCCAGGCGGAACGTAGATCGAGCCGGCGTTGAAGGCTTCATTGGTCAGACGATCGGAGATTTCAGGGTGCTGAGTCCGCAGGTCAGCCAGCAGGCGTGCGCGCGCGGGCTCGAGCGACTCAGCCAGTGTTTGAACTTGACCACGGCCGTTGAGCAAGCTCGCGTAATCGCGATTGGCTTCGCTGATGAGATTGCGCTGGCCGGGATTGCCGTCCACGTCCACGCCCCAACGCGCTTCATCGCGATTGATGCGGTCGCGATGGAGCTGATAGGTCCGATAGGTGGACAGTGCGTCTTCTGAAGTGACGTTTTCAGGATCGTCGTAAAGTCCGAAAAGTTCGGATTCCATGTAGCGTCGCTTGCGCAGCCCCGCCTCGGCATTGGCGTTGCTTCCCCAGGCGTTGTAACGCATCTCGTACCAGGCTTCGGCTCGGTCCTCGGCGTTCACTGCATCGCGAAATGACTGCATGCTGCTGTTGTAGGCGCCTGCACCCCGGTTGTACACCAACGAGACCAGTGCAGCACGCTCTTGAGAGACCGGCATGCCGAGACCCGCGATGGGCTGTTCGTATTCAGGGATGGATGCGTTAAGTAACTGGTCGCCCTCTGCAGCATTGAGGATGCGGGTGAATTGGAGCCCCAGGCGGGTGCGCTCACCGGAAGCGGCGTTGTCTATTGCACTGAGCTGTTGCCACTCGTGATTGTTGAGGTTGATGCCGGAGGCCCGCCACAGGTCAACATTGTTGTCGCGATTGAAGGTGTAGCCGTAGCCAATCGTGGCGCGACCGTCGCCTACATCTTGTGAGTGGATGTGCAGGCTTTCGGTAAGTTTGACCGTGTCGCCGATCAGGCGGTTGTACTCTTCCTGGGTGAGCGTGTGATAGTTGATGGGCATGGTCGACTTCCTTGTCAGAGTGGCCGTGATGGCCTACATCACGTCCGAATAGTCACCGATCGTATTGCAGGTCACGATCGGTGGATTACCAACCTTGACCAGTCGGCGCCTGGCCGCAGCTGCCTCGTTCTTCGGGTTGATGATGCGGTACAGAAGATACGGCGAGCCCTGAAACTCCCACAGGCTGAAAGTGGAAAGTTCGGAGAACTGGTACTTGGTGCCATCGCCCTTAACGACCTCGAAGTTGCATTCGGCATAGCTGCCCCAGCCACAGCTGGCATATAGCGTACTCAAGCCTGCACGACCGGACAGATCAAAATGATAGGTGCGGCCTTCACTTCCTTCATCGACCTTGGGGACGATGTGCTTGGCGGGGGGCGCATTGCCAGTCTCCCATGTGTGGGCTTGGTCGCACAAGGCATCAGAGGAGGTGTTCGGGTTCGACTCAGTTCTAGATCTGACATCGTCAGGACCGGCGGTAGCGCAGCCGGATGACAGAACCAAGGCCAAGCAACAGAGGTTCCTCAATGCCATGCGTGCTCCTTGCGATACCCGTGGCATCGCGCCGAAAGGTATGGCGCGATGATGGCACAGCCCTCCGAGAGCGGGAAATCCGGAGCGATCTTCCCGCTGTACGGCCTTCAGAGCCGATGCTCACCCCAAGAAGCAGGAGAAACAGGGTTCAGCATGCACTTTCTCAGGTAGCGCCCTGACCTTCATCCGGTGATGCCGACCTTGCGGGCGAATGACATAAAGCCCTGCCGGCGGTAGCGGATAGCGTGTCATCGCCGGGACAAATGCACCGGTGGCCATATGTTCAGCGGTGTCACCCTTGGTGAGGTGGCGCGCCCCTCACGCGGCTAGCACGGGCGCCAACCAACAATCGCGCCTGTCCGGAAACAGGAGGCAGGCACATGTCATCGTTGGCGATCTATCTGGTGGGCTTCGCGGTGTTGATCGGTGGTCTGGCCTACGGTGCGCATCTGGCCGGTCTGGCCCCGCAATGGATCGCAGTGGGTGTGGTGGTGCTGCTGGGCATCGGCATCGTGCGCGCGGTGTCCAAGACGCGAAGCAAGGATCCGCCCGCCAACCCGGATGCCTGATGCAGGCGGTATTGTGACCGGCGCACTTCCTCCTGAGCTTGCGCAGACTTCGTCCTTCTTGTCGGCGTGCGATTGGCGCAGGTTTCGCGCACCCGTTGAAGATCCAGGCGCCGGTCTTCAGGGCTTCGCAGCAATCGGCGAAGACACGATCGGCCAAGCCTCCAGCGTGCGGATCAACGCCTCGCCATCCAGGGCATTCGCGCTCCACGTAAGCACGCCGCCGCCGCGGAAGAAGCGGTCGGTGATGGCGCGCGTGCCGTCGGCGGCGTAGAGCTCGACGATCGACCGGTCGACCACCAGCCGCAACGTGATGGGGCCATCGCCCGGCGGCAGCACGGCGATGTTGCGATCGGGAAAGGCGTCGTGGAAATGCGGCCCGGCGCGGGTACGGTCGATGAACACCTCGCGCGTGGCCGGCGTGTAGCCGATCAGCAGCGCATAGCCCTGCGCATCGGTCAGCGTCAGCGCCACCTGCGAGGCGCGCTGCGGATCGATCGTCACCAGCATATCGATGCTCTCGCCCAGCTTCAGTGGCGTCGGTGTCTCGCTCAGCCGCACGTCGCGCAGCCGCGTCACCGCGCCGCGATGCGCTTCAAGCTCACGCACCGGTGCCTGGACCAGCCGCCAGTCGCTGCCCTCGCGTCGCAGCGACAGCGTGCGCGCCACCGTCATCAGCCCGCGCGCCGGATAGGTCGGGATGGCATGGGCGTAGCGCAGGTCGGTGGCCCAGCCGATCCAGATCCGGCGCCCGTCGGGTATCTCGCTCCACGACTGGGCGGCGTAGAAGTCGGCGCCCAGATCCTGCCAGTGCGGCGCATCGTCCCAGCCCGGTTCCAGCGTGAACGTCTTGCCGTCGAATGCGCCAACGAAATACTGCCCGCCCGATCCGCCGTCCGGGCCGCCATCGCCCTGGCTGACCGCCAGCACCCAGCGCGTTTCGCCGGGCTTGCCGTTGTCGACCGGCAGTTCGAACAGATCAGGGCATTCCCAGTTGATGCTCTGGCTGGACGGCGTCGGCCCGAAGTCGCTCTGGTGGGTCCAGTGCTTGAGGTCGGGCGAGGAATAGATCGTCGCCTTCCGCTCGGTCGCCTTGACCACCACCATCACCCAGCGCCGTGTGCCGGCATGCCAGAACACCTTGGGGTCGCGGAACTCGGTCGAGCCGATGTCCAGCACCTTGCCGTAGCGGGTGAACGTGCGACCGCGATCGTTGCTGTAGGCCACGTATTGCGACTGGTTTCTGGTCCTGGGGTCAAAGCCGGTATAGACCGCCACCATCGCCGGCTTGCCGTCGCGGCCGAATTCCGAGCTGTTGTTCCAGTCGATCACCGCGCTGCCGGAGAAGGCCATCACCTCGGTCTCGGGGATCGCGATGGGCAACTGTTGCCAGCTCACCAGGTCGCGGCTGACCGCATGCCCCCAGCTCATGTGTCCCCAGCGGTCGCCATGCGGGTTGTACTGGTAGAACAGGTGATATTCGCCGTCGTAGTAAACCAGCCCGTTCGGATCGTTCATCCAGTTGCGCGCGGGTGCGAAGTGGAAGCCCGGACGCGGATCGGCGGCCGGCCACTGCGCCGCAGCGGGCAGGGTGGGAAGCAGGGCCAGCACCAGGGCCATCAGCACGCGCATGGGATCTCCTCTCACCGGCTTGGCAGTCAGGTTCATATTAGTCTGACAATAGGACGAGAGTGACTGATGGTGCATCCCGGACGGCGGTGGTCGGGGATGCGGGAATGGTTGGCGATCGGGCGGACGTGTTAGGCATCGCTGCCGTGAGCGCCTGCAATGCCGTGCAATGTTGCCAATGAGCGCTTGCTGTTGCAGATAGCGAACATTGGTCACCAACCAATCTGCGGGACAGCCATCTTCAACCAGGCTTCCACCGGCCCTGATTACGGCGAGTTACGTGCCAGTGATATTGGTACGCAATGGCGCTCGCCTCGGCGGGCTTGAGCATCATGTCCGCAATGATGTCGTTTAGGGGATGCATTTTTGACGACGAAAAGAGCTGGGACAAAGTACCGATCGACGCGCAAACTATCGCCCCCCTTTCGCGCGCCGCCGCCTTTCTTGTCGTCACCGTAGCCCCCGGACAGTCTGTTCTGGCCAACGTATGCTCAACACTCGATGGCCTGGACGATCTGCTCAAGACGGTCGGGTTCGTGATCTTTCTGCCATGCCGTTCTTTACGCTGGTGAGCGTCGTGCGGTCTTCCTTGGGTGCGAATCTGCAGGTGTAGTTCTTGCCGTCTACGCTCCGTCACCCAGCGCGAGCACCAGCCCGTCCGCCATCTGCCGGGCCAGTGTCCGCTGCAGCGGCACGTAGTCCTGGGTGTCGGTGGCCGCGGCGAATTCGCGCGACCACAGGAGGCGGCCGCCGCCGTCATCCACCAGCGTCAGCACCACCACTGTCTGTTGCGGGGTCTGGCGGACGCTGACCCGCGCATGCAGGTCGGCGCGCTTGCCGTCGGTGGCCACGCGGTAGCCGGCCGGCAGGGAGTGGCTGACCTGCGCCACCAGGCTTTCGCGCAACCCCGCGTTGAAATGGGGGAACAGGACGTACTCGCACATGCCCTGCACCGGTTCGATGGCGATGCGGCGCTGTGGCGGGTGCAGGGTGGCATGGGTCCACCCTGCCGCGCCCAGGAGGAGCGCTACGAGCAGGCCGCCACCGATGGCCAGCCGGAGCCGGGTCCGGTACGGGGCGCGCGGTGCGAAGACTGGTGCCTGCCCGTCGTCGGCCAGCGTGCCGATGAAGCGGTAGCCCGCGCGCGGCCGCGTCTGGATGTAGCGCGGCCGCTCCGCGTCGTCGTCCAGCAGGGTGCGGATCCGGCGGATGCAGGTATTGAGGGCGGCGTCTCCGCCCGTGCCGGCGCGCGGCCAGAACCGGTCCAGCAGTTCCTGCCGCGGGACGATCCGCTCCCTGTGCGCGATCAGGTAGGCCAGCACCTCCACCACCTGGGGCGGGGCGTCGAGCGGGATGTCGTTGCGGAAGACGTGCAGGCCGGCCGGGTCCAGCCGGACATCATCGAAACGCAGCATCGGCCTTCTCCCAGCCCCAAGGCACCCGTGGTGAGGTCATGTCAGACGAAGTCAGGACATGTCATGTGCCGATTTTGACAGAGCGGTCTAGCTTTGTCCGGGGCCGTCGACCGGCATGGTCGGCCGCGGTACCGGCCCTTCGATATGCCCACCGGGCCAATGCCGCCACCGGGCGGAGGCATCCACCGACACATCTTCCAGGAGAACATCCATGCGCTTTTCCCTTGTCGCCGCACTGTGCGCGTTGCCGGTGCTGGCCGGGCTGAACGGGCAAGCCCGTGCCGAACGGACGGACGTGGACGTGCGGGTGTTGGCGCGGGGGGCCAAGTTCCTTGGCGGCTACGCCGCGCCGGTGCGGGTGGTCCTGACCGACGCGGATACCGGTGAGGCCCTGGCGCGGGGTCTGACCTCCGGCAACACCGGCGACACCGGCAGGATCATGGGTACGGCCGGTGCGCGTGGGGCGGCGCTGTCTACAGAAGACTCGGCCGCCTTCCATGCTTCGCTGGACCTGGACCGCCCGCGCCGGGTGACCCTGAGCGTGACCGGTCCGCTCAGTCAGCCGCAGGCCACCACCACGGCCACCAGCACGCAATGGATCCTCCCCGGGCACCATCTCACCGCTGGCGATGGCTGGCGGCTGGAGCTGCCCGGGCTGATCGTGGACCTGGCCAGCCCGGTGGCCTACCAGGGGGTGAAGGCGGGTACCGCTGTCCCCCTACGCGCCAGCGTCACCATGCTGTGCGGCTGCGCGATCTCCGAACATGGCCCGTGGCAGGCGAGGGAGACCGAAGTGGAGGCGTATGTGACAGTCGATGGCGGTGCGCCACGCCGCTATCCGCTCGCATTCGACGCCGCCAGCGTGATGTTTGTTGCGGATCTTCCCGCCGACGCGCCCGGCCTGTACGAACTGGAGATCCGGGCCTGGGTGGCCAAAAGCAACAACGCGGGCGTGGCGCGGACGGCGTTCTTCGTCCATTGACGACGCCGGCGTGCCGGATCCTCTTGAACATTTTCAAGTCAAGGATTGACGGAACCCCGTCGCTCCCGCGTAGGCGGGAGCCCAGTGACTCGTCGTGGTCTGGATGAAAAGGCACTGGGTCCCCGCCTACGCGGGGACGACGGTGCTGTGAACATCTGCGGAAAAATTCCTTGACGGAAGGAAACAGAATGAACTTCAGACATGCCACGGCGATGCTGTTGGTGCTGGTGCTGATCCCGTTGAAGCCATGCGTTGCATCCGCGGAAGATGGCTTGTCCGCTGCGCTGACCCGACAGATGGAAACCAACCGGCAGCGCTACGGCATTGCCGGCCAGGCGCTGCTGGTGATGCACAACGGCCAGGTGCTGTTCCGCGGGGCCGATGGCGAGGCGAACCTGGACACGCACCGGCGTGTGACGCCCGACGACGTGTTCCCGGCCTATTCGTTGGCCAAACTGTTCGTCAGCACGTTGGTCATGCAGCTGGTCGAGCAGGGCCAGGTGGACCTGGATGCGCCGGCCAGCGCCTACCTGCCCGATCTTCCGCCGCGTTGGCGGACCATCACGGTACGCGATTTCCTCGACCACACCTCCGGCGTGTCGGATTACTTCGACGACCGCCAGGGCCAGAGGGCTGCACGGGACATGGTGTTTGCTGCCGACCTGCAGGCGGTGTTTGCATCGCTGAAGGATGCGCCGCTGCAGTTCGCCCCCGGCAGCCAGACCCGCTACACGCAGACCAACTACCTGGTGCTGGCCGCGCTGCTGGCGGCGCACTACGGCAAGCCGTACCCACAGGTGGCCAGGGAACGCATCATCCGAAGACTCCAGCTGCGGCATACCTTCTTGGGTCCGGCCGCGTTGCCTGGACGTGGTGTGGTGACCAGCTACATCGGCAGGGACGGTCGCCTGGAAGAGGAACGGGACCTGGCATGGCCGGCCTATGCCTACGGCCATGCCGGGCTCTACACCTCGCTGGACGACCTTGCCCGGTTCCTGCAGGCCATGGCCTCGGGCGAACTGGTGGGCAAGGCCACGCTGCTAAAACTCTGGCAGCCACGCACGCTGCGCAACGGGCAACGTGGCTGGTTCGCGGCCGGCTGGGAATACGGCCAGAGCGGGACGTACCGGCAGGTCGGCCATGACGGAGGCACGCGCGTCAGGGTGCGCATGGTCTTCGACGGCGCGCTGGATGGTGACGTCTATACGTTCGTCTACCTGACCAACGGCAGCGCCAGGAACGTGTGGTCCCGCACGCTGCTGGACAGCGCGATGGCGGTCGTGGCGCCGGACAGGTTTCCGATGGAGGCGCTGTCGGAAAGGCTGATGGCTTATGCAAGCCAGGCACCAGGCACCAGCGATGCCCTCGCGCAAGCGAACGCGATCCGCGCATCCACGCCCTTTGATGGCGCACTGCTGGAGCGGAACATCAACGATGCCGGCTACGGCATCCGCGAGAACCTGGGCATCGCGCCTGCGATCCGGGTCTTCGAGCTCAACACCCTGCTGTTTCCGGACTCTGCCAATGTCTGGGACAGCCTGGCCGAGACGTATCGGTTGAAGGGCGACGCGAAGAAGGCCGAAGCGCTATACGGCAAGGCGCGCGACCTTGCGTCGCGCAAGGGCCAGCCTCAGGGCGGATGAGTCCCGGTCTAGGAGCGCGAAGCGCGGCTGCCGGCGCATTGCCGAGTTTCAACAGGAAAACCCGCGGACTTGGTGGAAGTCATCGCGGCGGTCGCGCAGCATGGCTACGCTGCATGGGACCAGTTGCCTGCAGCGTTCGCGATCGTCAGCTGGAGAAGGATCCGGCTTTCCGGCCTTGACGGGTGGTACCCACTGCTGGCGTTGCCGACCGGGATCTTCGCCGCCACGCGCTAGGCTGTGGCCATGGACTCCCTGATCGCCGCCGCCGGGCGCGCCCTTGCTGCGGGCGACGCGCTGGGCGCCCTCAAGCACGTCGCACTGCGCGAGGACCCGCCGGCCCTGGCGTTGCGCGGCATCGCGATGGCGCAACTGGGCGAATACCCATGCGCGCGCTTGCTGCTGCAACGTGCCGCCCGCGGTTTTGGCAGCCGCGAGGCCCAGGCCCGGGCCCGATGCGTCGTTGCCGAGGCCGAGGTGGCCCTGGCCATGCGCGACCTGCGGGCATCGCCGCGGATGCTGGCGGCGGCCGCGGCCGCGCTGGAGGCGCGGGCCGACCGCGCCAATGCCTGGCATGCGCGCCTGATCGCGGTGCGTCGGCTGTTGCTGTTGGGCCGTCTGGACGAGGCCGCCGCCTCGCTGGCCCGACTCGATGTGCGCGGCCTGCCGCCGTCGCTGGCGGCCATGGCCGAACTGGCTGCGGCCGAAGTGGCGTTGCGCTCGCTGCACACGGCAACGGCGCGGGTGGCGCTGGGCCAGGCATCCGAGGCGGCCCGGCGCGCGGGCGTGCCCGCGCTCCTTGCCGAGGTGGACGAGGCAAGGACCGTGCTCGATCGTCCCGCGGCGCGGTGGGTCTGCGGCGATGACGAACGGCCGTTGCGCCTGGACGAAGTCGAAGCCCTGTTCGCTTCGGGCGCGCTGGTGGTCGATGCCTGCCGGCGCGGCCTGCGCGGGGGTGACCACTGGCGGCCGCTGGCGCGACGTCCGGTGCTGTTTGCGCTGCTGCGTGTGCTTGCCCAGGCATGGCCCGGGGAGGTCGACCGCAACGCCCTGATCGCGCGCGTGTTCCGCAGCCGCCATCCCGACGAGACGCACCGTGCGCGCCTGCGCGTGGAGATCGGCCGCCTGCGTGCGCTGGTCGCGCCGCTGGCAGGCATCGACGCCACCGCCCGCGGCTTCGTGCTCACGCCGCGCGACGGCCGCGACGTCGTCGTGCTGGCGCCGCCGATCGATGGCGACCGGGCATCGCTGCTGGCCCTGCTCGCCGATGGGACGACCTGGTCCACCTCGGCCCTGGCCACGGCGCTGGATGCCAACCAGCGCACGGTGCAGCGCGCGCTGGGCGAACTGGAAGCGGCCGGCCAGGTGCGCTCGATCGGCCGTACGCGCGCGCAGCGCTGGCTGGCGCCGCCGCTAGTGGGATTCACGACGATGTTGTTACTCCCAGGGACGCCACCGCCTGCGTAGATTGCCCCTGCGGCGCCACGACGCGCGCCATCTGGAGACTGACGATGAAGCACGCCCAAGCCACGATAGACGACACGGCAACCCAGGTCCCGGCGCACGCCGCCGAGGTCGTACGCGAATACGGACCCTTTGCCGGCGCCGATACGATCCATGGCGTCACCCACGACGGCGGCCGCGTCTGGGCCGCCACCGGCGCCCGGCTGATCGCACTCGATCCGGCCAGCGGTGAACTCGTGGGCGCCCTGGACCGCATCGGTGACGCTGGTACCGCCTTCGACGGCAAGTACCTGTACCAGATCGCCGAAGCGCGCATCGACAGGATCGACCCGGCCAGCGGCGAGGTCCTGGCGTCGATCCCGGCCCCGGGCAACGGCCGCGACTCGGGCCTGGCCTGGGCCGAGGGCAGCCTGTGGGTGGGGCAGTACCGGGATCGCAGGATCCATCGGATCGATCCGGACACCGGCGCAGTGTTGCGCACCATCGAGTCCAACCGATTCGTCACCGGCGTCACCTGGGTCGATGGCGAGTTGTGGCATGGCACCTGGGACGGCGACCAGAGCGAGCTGCGCCACATCGACCCGGACAGTGGCGCCGTGCTCGAGCGGCTCGAGATGCCGCCCGGCATTGGCGTCAGCGGGTTGGAATCCGACGGCGCCGACCTGTTCTATTGCGGCGGCGGGGCCAGCGGGAAGGTGCGTGCGGTGCGGCGGCCGCAAGGCGGGAACTGAGGTACCGCTTGGCGCCACCGCAGACCGGGTCACGTTTGCCTTGTTGTGGGGGAAGGCGCCCGGATTGTCTCGACCCATGACACGTCGCCATCCCCGCCATCCCCCGACCGCTATGGGCGCTGGCCGCATCGTTCGTGATAGTCGCGCAATGCGGCTTTCATGGCCGGGATGTGGCGCTTCTGCCATTGCCGATTCAGCTCCGACGGCTCCTGTCATCGAGCCATCCCCTGCCTGGCCCGTCGTATCGGGACCGGCTGGTCGTTGGCCCGCTTCACGGCATGGTGCAGGGACCGGTGGATCGATGCCTGAGCGATGCATCGAACAGTTTCCAGGTCCGCTTCATCAGGTCATCGTCGGAGGACATGAATTCCAGCTTTCCGTTCCTGTGTGCCATATGCGCGCTCCGATATCGCAGGCCAGCAGCAACAGGCGTTCCATCCAGTCGTAGCGGTCACGCAATATGAATTCGGTGGGAAACCGGACGTGCAGTCCGTTGCGGGTATGGTCGGCGCCCTGCCTTCGCCGACCAGGCGATATAGGGCAAATCTGACGGGCGTGGGACTGGTGTTGAACTCTGCGGCGAGCGTGGCAGGAGCGTCCGCGGCCCGGAGAAGTAGCGTCCCGATTGCAGATCTCGCCGGACCTGTTCCTACAGGAATGCACTCTTGAAGAGGTTCGCACGCATAGCGCAACTCCATGTCTGCATATGGCTGCTTGCCTGTCCTGGATTGGATATTGGGATCGGAGAACCAAGCTCCCACCCTTTCGGAGAAAGGGCCAGTTGTGCGGCGGGGAAGGATCGGGATGAGCAGAGGCATGCAACCCGGCGCCGTTCGACATACCCCGTCCGACAGGCCGTGGGCGAGCGGCCTGGGCAGGTATAGTCTGCCGCGCATGGTGGGCACACGGCCCGGCCACGAATCGCGGAGAGCGGACATGGGTCTTGTACAGGCAGTGGCGGGATCGGTGGGTGGCGTGCTCGCCGACCAGTGGAAGGACTTCTACACCATCCCCGACGGCCTGCCGCCGACGGCGGCGCTGTTCGCGGCGGTGCCGCGCGGCACCAACGCCGGACGCGGTTCCAATACGCGCGGCTCGTCCAACATCATCACCAACGGGTCGAAGATCGTCGTGCCCGAAGGCTATGGCCTGCTGCTGTTCCAGGACGGCAGGATCACCGGCTTCGCGGCTGAGGCGGGCGGATATGAGTGGCGCTCGGATGACGTCAATTCGAAGTCGATCTACGCCGGTGATGGGCTTCTGGCGTCACTGGTCAAGCAGAGCTGGGAGCGGTTCAAGTTCGGCGGCCAGCCGGGCGCGCAGCAGGCCGCGTTCTTCGTCTCGCTCAAGGAGCTGCCGGACAACCGCTTCGGCACCCAGTCGGAAATCTACTGGAACGACGGCTTCCTCAACACGCAGGTCGGTGCGGTGACGCGCGGCTCGTATACGCTGAAGATCATCGACCCGATCCTGTTCGTGAAGAACTTCGTGCCGGCCGCGTACCTGCAGCCCGGCCAGGTGTTCGATTTCACCGACCTCGACAATGCCGCCGCCAGCCAGCTGTTCAACGAGGTGGTCGGTTCGCTGGCGCCGGCCTTCAGTCTGTACACCAACGATCCAGGCAAGGGCAACCGCATCACGAAGCTGCAGCAGGATTCGCTCGGGTTCGCCAAGAGCCTGTCCGATGCGGTGGAAGCTGGCTACCAGTGGAAGTCCGACCGCGGCCTGGCCATCGTCAAGACCGCGATCGTGTCGATCGAGTACGACGCCAACACGCGCGATCTGCTCAAGAACGTGCAGCGCGCCGACGCGCTGGCCGGTGCGCGCGGCAACTCCAACCTGCAGGCCAGCGTGGCCCAGGGCATGCAGTCGGCGGGCGAGCACAGCGGAGCGGCGGGCTTGGTCGGCCTGGGAATGGCGTCGGGACTGGGCGGCGGCCTGGGCAGCCTGCAGCAGCCGGTCGCGCCGGCCGCTCCCGCCGCCACTGCCGACGACCCGGTCGCCAGGCTGAAACAGGCCAAGGAGATGCTGGACCTGGGCCTGATCACGCAGGACGACTACGACGCGCTCAAGGCCAAGGCGCTGGGCCTGTAAGCCGCAGGCCGCGCAGCCGCCATGTCGAACACGCAGGGTCCGCCCCCGCTGCCACCGCCGCCGGTGCCGCACTACACCGGCCCCGGATCGCCCCGCGATGTCCCGCCGCTGCCGGGTAGCGTGGGCGTCGATCCGGCCACGTTGCCGCAGCCGATCCGCGACGAGTTGCAGGCGCCGGACCCGCTGGCCATCGACACCTCCGCCGCCGAACTCGTCGATGGCCTCAACCGCTGCCCCAGGTGCGGTTCGACCGACATCCGCCAGCGGGTCGGGACCGACATGCTGGTCTGCCTGTATTGCCGCAACGAGTGGCACGGCGAACGGGTCGAGGAAGCCTTCGGCTTCGGCGAGGGCATCGACCAGCTCCAGGGCACGGTCATCGCCTCCGGTGCGCGCGACATCGCCGCCGATGCCGCCAGCCTGATGACCTTCAAATGCACCGGTTGCGGCGCCGAAGTGACGGTCAACACCGGCAGCGCGATGACCGCGCGCTGCCACTGGTGCCGCCATGTCTTCGGCATCAACGAGCAGGTGCCCAACGGCGCGGTGCCCGACGCGGTGCTGCCGTTCCACATCAGGCAGGATGACGCGGTGGCACGCATCCGCCAGTTCGTCGACAAGCGGCGGCTGTTCGCGCTGAAGGCCTTCAAGGAACAGTTCACGCCCGAGAACGTGGTCGGCGTCTACCTGCCCTACATGATCGTCGACGGCAACGTGAGCGCCAGCGTGTTCGGCAAGGGCGAGGTCAAGACGCGCCAGTACACGCGCGGTAGCGGCAACGACAGGAAGACCTACTACGACGCCGACGTGTACTGCATCGACCGGCACGTGGACTTCACCGTCGACGACCTGCCGATCGAATCGTCCGCCACGCGCGGCAACCTCGACACGCGCGCCAACACCAACAACATCATCAATGCCATCCTGCCGTTCGACACCAAGAACGCGGTCAGGTGGAACGCGTCCTACCTGTCCGGCTTCACCTCGGAAAAGCGCGACCGCGACGTGGAGCAGCTGCGCCCGCGCCTGGAGGACCAGCTGCTGTCGATCGCGCGCGCCCAGGTCGAGCCTTCCGTGGCCCGCTTTGACCGCGGCGTGCGCTGGGAACAGGAACGCCTTGCCGTGCATGGCACGCGCTGGGTGGCGATGTACCTGCCGGTGTGGCTGTATTCCTACCACCAGCCCGGCCGCAACGGCGGCCTGCTGCACTACATCGCGGTCAACGGCCGCACCGGAGAGACCATGGGCAGCGTGCCCATCCAGCAATGGAAGCTGCTCGCCGCAGCGCTCACCGTGGGCACCTTCCTGGAAGGGATCGCCCTGTGGTTCCTGGCGAACGCATCATGAGCGACGACGGCGGACTCTGGCTGCTTGCGATCGGCCCGGCCGGCGCCACTGCGCTGTACTGGGCGCTGTATCGCTATTACCGCAACACCGACAAGTCGCACGCGTTCGAACGCGAAACCAAGGTGGAGGCCAAGCCGGTGACCGGTTCGCAGGTCAAGGTCGACACGGTGACCGGCACCCGGCAGACGCGCATCGATGGCGACAACGTGACGGCGTACCGCGCGCGGGTGCAGCGGGTGGATGGGGATGCCGAACCTGCCAAGTAGCGAGATCAAAACCGGGGTCAGAGTGCACTTTCCTTTTCCGAAAGTGCACTCTGACCCCGGTTTTGCTTCGGTGGTCGACCCAAACGCGCAGCAGGCCCGGCACGCCTGCCGAGTTGGCGTTCGATGCCAGTACGAAATAAGTCATCGCCCAGCGCGTGTTGGCGCTGCAGCCTGATGCGGATGGTTTCGGTTTCATCCGGGTTGACAGCATCAAGGACAAATCGGCGATAGATCGCCGCACGCTCCTGGGGCGAGGCAATGGCCAGATATCGCGGATGAGGGTGGACCAGTGCATCCTGCTGGCCAAGCCCATTGCACGGATGGCTGGACAAGCGATAGTCGGCAGGGTCGGTCACGATGCCGGCGCGGGTCGGGTTGAGTTCGATGTAGCGGTAACAGCGCAGCAGATAGGTCTCGTCCTGGACGGGGCAGGATTTGTAGCGGCCTTCCCACAAGGTGCCGGTGCGCCGATATGTCTCGTTGATGTAACGCACGTAGCGACGTCCCAGTGACTGCATCAGCGTCGACGTCGCACCGCGTTGCTCGCTGGTGAGTAGCAGGTGCACGTGATTGGTCATCAGCACGTAGGCATGTACGGCGATCCCTAGCTTGAGCGACAGCTCGCGCAAGTCCTGCAGGTAACGCACGCGGTCGATGTCGGCGAAGAAGCACGGCTGCCGGTCATTGCCACGCTGTACGAGGTGTTGAGGGACGCCGGGGAGATCCAATCGGGGCTGGCGTGGCATGCGCGATCCTTCGCTCTGCGGGAGAGACCAAGGTCGCCCATCACGCGTGGCCGCGCCATCAGGAGATCCCCCGCGCCAAGGTAGGAAAAGTGCACTCTGACCCCGGTTTTTGTCTGTTTTAGAACCGCGCGCCCGCCGGCAGATAACGCCATTGACCCGGGTCCATTTTCCCAAGTGAAACACTGCCGATACGCAGGCGTCGCAGGCTGAGCACTTCCAGCCCGACCTGCCCGCACATCGCCTGCAGCTGACCGGGCTGCACGCCCTTGATCGCAAAGCGCAGGCGGTCCTCGTTCTGCCAGCTGACCTTGCACGGCGACAGCGTGCGCTGCCGATAGGTCAGGCCATGCGCGAGCCTGGCCAGGCCGTAGGGCTGCAGCTCGCCACGCACCTCGACCACGAATTCCTGTTCGATTGTGTTGGCATCCTCGCCGAGCCGACGGATCACGCGACCGTCCTGGCTCAGCACCAGCAGGCCGCTGGCCGCGTCTTCCAGCGGCATCAGCGGATTCAGGCGCAGCAGGTGACGTTTCAATGGACGGATGCCGGTCATGTCCAGCGCGCTGCGCGTGGCCGGCGTCACCGACGCCATGGCTTGGTCGATGTCCAGGCCCTCGGGCTTGTGCAGCAGCAGCGTTACCGGCTCGATCGCGCCCAGACTGGCATCGGCCGCCAGCGCCACCTGGTCCGATGTCACCAGTGCCTGCGGCTCCTCGACGACCGCACCGTCCACGCTGACCCAGCCGCCTTCGATGTACTGCCGTGCCTCGCTGCGCGAGCAGCTGACCAGCGCGGCGACACATTTGTCCAGGCGGATGGGGACGGACATCGGAACGCTCGAAAATCGGGGCGGGAAAGTGTACGTGCTCGCACCGCCAACAGGATCGCCAAGCCCGCGCCATCCCTGATTGCCATTCGGCGCGTCTATTGTTCAAGCGCGGTGGACTGCTCGGCGGGAACTTTCACTGCTGACCAACCAGGCGAGGTCCACGTTGTCGCTGCCCGCTTGAGGGCGCTTACTGCTGTGGAGATCAACGATGGACAAGAATCGTACCGACGGTGCCACCAATCAGGTCAAGGGCACCGCGAAGGAAGTCGCAGGCAAGGTCACTGGAAACAAGACCCAGGAAGTCGAAGGCAAGGTCCAGAAAGGTGTGGGCAAGGTCCAAAGTGGGGTCGGAAAGGCCAGCGACGACGCCAAGCGCGGGCGATGACCCATCACGCGCCGGCCTTGTCAGCAAGGCCGGCGTGACAGGCATCAGCGTATGGGGAGATGGATCGACGCTGGCGCGCGGCCTAGTGGTCAAATTTCTTTTCGATGCCGATGCGCACCGACTGGTTGTCGCCCGTATTTGACTCCAGTTGCACCTGGTATTCGGCGCTGACGGTCCAGCCGCCCAGCGTCTGCAGGCTCAGGCCGCCGCCCAGCAGCGTGTGGTCGCGGGACTGCTGGAGCAGGTTGGCGCGGTAGACATGACCGCCCAACAAATCCGCGTAGGACATGAGTGCATTGCTGGCGCCTTCCAGGTCACGGCCATATTCGGCGCGCAGCTGGGGCGCCCACACGCCGTAGTCACGTTTGACGGTGAACTGGGCCAGGACGCCGGTGCTGACCGTACTGGTCTTGACCACCTGCGCTTGATAGTTCAGTGCGTAGAAGTCGTCGCCCTGCTCGGAAAAGCTATCCAATGAAGCCTGTGCGACATCAAAACGGCCGTACGGCGTCAACTGGATGTCCTTGGACTGCAGCAGATAGCCCGTCGACAGCGAACCAAACCACTGCTTGCCGCTGCGACTGCCGATGACGCGGCCGCCGTTGTCGGTCACGGTGCGGACCGAGTCCAGCGACAGCCACTGGTAGCCCAGCAGCGAGTCGATGAAGAACGCGTCGGTCGGTCGGTAGCTGGCGTAGATCGCGGCGGAATAGCTGTCCACCTTGGAGCTGCTTTGTTGACTGCCGACGTCCGTATTGTCGTGGCCATAGCCGACACCGGCGCCGATGATCAGGCCATCAGAGAACAGCTTGTCGGCGCCCATGCTCAGACCCGATGTCGTGAAGTCGGTGCTGGTGTTGCCGCGGGTCGAGCCCGCCTTGCCGAAGTTCACAGCACCGCCGGTCCACACAGAGGCGCCGCCCGGAAGCAGGCCAGCGGTCTGGTCAGCCGAAGCTGGAGCCTTCTGATCGGCCAGGATGCTGCTGCCGACGGCGCTTCGATCGTCAGTCGTGTTCGGCCCGTGGCCACGCGCGCGATCGTCCCTGGCGGTCGCAGCGCTGGCGCTGGCCGAGTTCAGGGTGATGCCATTGCTGAAGCCAGTGGCCGGATGGCCGTTGTGCAGCTGTTCCAGGCGGCGCTGGAAGTTGCTGATCTGGCCCGTGGCCATGCGCCGGGTCGCGTCGGCCTGCGCGCTCAGAATCCCAATGACCTCTGCGTCCTTGGACGGGTCGCTGCGACCCTGCACGGTGAAGCTCACTACGCTGGCAGCCGAAGTCGCAAACGCGTTGGACAGGGTGTAGGCCACCTTGGCGGCACCGCTGAACAGCTCGTTTGCCGTAAAGGTGAGCGCGTAGCCGCCGGCGATTTGCGCGATCGTGGCAGTACCGGCGGTGGCCGGCTGGACCGAGACCACAGCAGCCGCCGTGAACGGACCGCCGGTGGCGCCAGCAGTCAGATCGACCGTGCTGGTGTTGCCGGCAACGGTGACTTCCACGATGGACGGTGCCACCGGGACGGGATTGACCTGCAGGGTGACGGTTGCCGGCGCCGAGGCGCCGAAGGCATTGGACAGGGTGTAGTCAAAGGTCACCTTGCCCGAGCCGTCAGCAGCGGCCATGTAGATCAAGCTGGTGCCCCTGACTTGGGCAGCGCCGGTCGCTGGCTTGGTGGTCACGGCCGCTGCGACAAACGGGCCGTTGGTGGCGCCCTCTGCCGCATCGATCGTCACGGACGTACCGGCCTGCAGGGTGATCGTCTTGGCTGCCGCGATCGGCAGAGCGCCGGCGTTGACGGTAATGGAGACGGTGGCCGCCTGTGAGGCACCGCCTGGGCCGATCGCCGTGTAGGTCAGGGTGTCAGTACCAAAGTAGTCCTTGCCCGGGGTGTACGCGATGGCCAGGCCGTCGACGGTCGCGGTGCCGTGGACCGGAGCCTGGACAATGGCGACCCCGGTGATCGGACCTGCGTCGTTCCTGGTGACGGGAATGGACACTGCGGCGTTGGCGCTGGTGGTGGCCGTGTCGGCGTTGGTGATCGGAGCCTTTTCTGCCACGATCAACGTGTAGGTCTGGCCCACGTCAAAGCCCAGCGCATCAGTAGCGGTGACCTGCACAGCGAACGTACCGGGTTCCAATGGAGTGCCGCGCAGCTGGCCAGTCATGGACAACCGCATGCCGGCCGGCAGCGTACCGGTGGTGGTGAACTGGTAGGGCGCGGTGCCGCCTGAGGCAGTCAGGGTCTGGTCGTAGACCTCACCGACCCGGCCGGCCGGGATTGCACTGGGGGCAATGACGATGGCTGGAGCGTCGATGACCAGCTGCACGCTTGCCTCATCGATCTGACCAGCGGCGTCGGTGATCCGTACCTTGAGGCCGTAGGAACCAGAGGTGCTCGCAGTACCAGCCAGTGCCCCGGACGTGCTGAGGGCGATGCCGGCCGGCGCGCCGTCAAGCAACGACCAGGTGAATGGCGCCGCACCACCGGCAGCCGACAGGGCGGCGGCGTAGGCCTTGCCCGCGACCGCATTGGGCACCGAGGTCGTGGAAATGGAAACTGCGCCGCCGGGAACGACGATCGCAAACGATTGGGTGACCGTTGCAGCTGCGCCATAGGCCGCATTGCCGGGCTGGTTCGCGGTTACTGAGCAATTGCCCGGGGCCACAGCGTGCAGCGATGTACCGGATATGGTGCAGACGCTGGTCGTGTTGGACGTCAGGAGAACGGACAAGCCTGAGCTGGCCGTGGCATCCAATTGGGACGTCGAGCCAAAGTCTTTGGCACCTGGATTCGGGAAGCTGATGGTCTGGCTGCCCTTGGAGATAACACTGTTGGAAGCAGCCGATGCAGCACTGGTGCCTGCAGCGTTGGTGGCGGTCGCGGTGAAGGTATAGGCAACGCCATTGGTTAAACCGGTGACCGTCACCGGCGAGCCGGTGGAGGTTGCCGTGATACCGCCTGGATTGGAGGTGACGGTATAGCCGGTAATCGTGCCCCCGCCATTGCTGGCCGGTGCTGAAAAGCTCACGATGGCCAGCCCGTCGCCGACCGTGGCCGTGCCCATAACCGGCGCACCGGGTGCTACGGCATTGATCTGGAATGACTGCTGGACCGGCGCTGCCGCCGCATAGGAGGCATTACCCACTTGCGTCGCGGTGATGCTGCAGATGCCCGCGCTCAGGAAGGTCAGTGCGCCACCTGGGGTAGTCGTGCAGACCCCAATTGCCGTCGAGGCAAAGGTCACGGGCAAGCCAGAGGAACTGGTGGCCGTCAGCGTCGGACTGTTTCCGAAGTTCTGCGAGCCGGGATTAAGGAACGTAATGGTCTGGGCTCCAACCGGCATCACGCTGTTGCTGGCAGGTGAGTCCGGGCCGCTGCCGCGTGGACCATAAGCGGCGACCGTAAAGGTGTAGGCCGTACCATTTGTCAGGCCATTGACCATGATCGGCGAGTTCGAACCGTAGCCTTTGATGTTTCCGGGCGAGGCGGTCACCGTATAGCTGGCGATCTCATACCCGCCATCGGAGCTGGGCGGCACGAACGCCACGATCGCCTGGCCATCGCCCGCAGTTGCCACGGGAGCCGGGGGCGCGGAAGGGTAAGTCCCGACAACGTTGAACGAGGTCGAGATGTCCTTCGCATTCGGCGTCGCCGCTGAATCCGATACCCTGACAGTGAAAGGCTTGGCTCCGACCTCTGTCGGAGTGCCGCTGATCACCCCCGAGGCACTGAGCGAGATTCCGGGAGGGAGCGTACCGCTCGTAACAGTGAAGCTGTATGGCTCGGTGCCACCCGAGGCTGTCAGGGTCTGGCTGTATGCCTGGCCGTAGGTCGCATCGGGGAATGCGGTGGGCGTGACAGTCAAATTCACCGTCGCCGTCGTATTGACGCAACTGACGGACACGCCGGTGATTGCATTGCCGGTATTGAGTTGCAGCCAAAGACCATGCGTGGTGAGAAACGCCGAGTCGTAGCTTTTGCTGACTAAGCCGGCCGGTTTGTCTGATGCGTAATAGGTCCAGAACACTGTCTGGTCCTGGGCATGGGCCAGCACGTAGTCCGAGCCCATCTGCCCCAAACCGGCCTGGCTGCCATTGTTGGAAAAGGAGATGGAGAAGGTGTCGCCTGCCTCGAACTTGTCGGGCGTGTAGGTGACCCTTGAGCTCAACTGGTCTCCGCTCAATCCGTTGAGCGCTGCGCATGCCGTCGAGGCTGCTGCCGCAGTGCCGATGCCAGCGCTGAGCTGAATGACCACAAGAACCGCCAACAATACGTACTGCTTGAAGAACTCCATCGCACCCTGTCGCACCCAACATCCCCTGATCGCCTGAAAACGTCGGCACACTCAGTGCCGCAAGCGGTTCAAGCAAAATCTGTGCCGACAGAGAAAACGCTGTGCTGGGAAGCCTTCCAGCGCGCCACGCCCGAAAGTGACGCGGCCGGTCAAGAAAAGCGTAGCGAGGCTGGGTTGGCGCCGCGGTTCAGCCAGGAGATGCCGCATCCGACGACCCTGGGCCGATGTTGAAGCAGCCGCTCCTCTTGCGAAGTAACCCCGCAGGTTGGTGCCGGATCGAGAGCGAGATTCAGGTCGACCGGACATGCAGTTCGGCCCGCCAGCCATCCGGCTCGGTCTCGGAGCGTGCGGTCGTGGGCCAACCGAGTTGCGCCGGACACCGCCGTGCAACCTCAGGACTGATCCGCCAGGCATGCATCCCAGACTGAGGATGGGACGTCACCGAGGCATTCGAGCTGTGGGCGACCAAATAGATAACCCTGAAAAAGCGGGATGCCCAGGCCGTACAGGAATCGAAATTCATCAACCGTCTCGACGCCCTCGGCCAGCGGGGTGCACCCAAGCTCCTCCGCGATCGTCACGATGCCCCGGACGATCGCCTGCCGGGCGGGGCTGCGGTCGATCCCGCGGATCAGCGCAATATCCAGTTTGATCAGGTCCGGCTGGAACTCGGCGAGCAGCTTCAGGCCCGCGTAGCCGGCGCCGAAATCGTCGACGGCAGTAAGAAAGCCGCGGTCCCGATAGTCCCGGAAAATGCGAGTCAAATGCGCCTCATCGCGCACCTGCTCGGACTCGGCCGTTTCGAAGATCAATTTCTCCGTAGGGAAGCCACACGCCTTGGCGGCCTGCAACGTCAAACGGATGCAAGTCGCAGGCTCATACACCGCGTTGGGCAGGAAGTTGATTGACAGGTACTTGCGCAGGCCAAGCCTGGATGCGGTCTCGATCGCTTTCACCCGGCAGGTCTGGTCGAAGCGATAGAGCTGCTCCGGCCTGACCCGGGCGAGGACCTCCATTGCACCGCCGCCCTCGGCCGATCGCACCAGGGCCTCGTAGCCAAAGATCGAGCGATCGCGTGCGTCGACGATCGGCTGGAAGGCCATCCTGATCTCGAAATCCAGCGGCTGGTCAGCGTTGCAGTTTGCGCACGGGCTCACCGTCCCCAGGTCGCCAGAAAGCCGTTCCGGATCCATGAAATATTTCCCCCTGAGGCACCGAGACTGGAAGTGCCCGCAGCATACCGCGGGCCCCGTCAAGGGGACGCGCGTGGACCCTTTGGACCGGCCGGTTCTTCGCGGGACGGCTGCCGCGCCAATGCGTCGGCAGGCCACGGGTTCTGCCCGCCGAAAAAGCTAAAAGCGGGGGAACTCAGCACTGGCAGCGCGACAGGCCCAAGGTCTCGAGCACGGCTCAAGTTTGGTGGTGATGTTGGCTATCCCGGGGAGCTTCATCGCGGTCCCGCAAGCCATAGTCCCGCAGCACTGAAACGACCCGTAGCCGGTAATCGGAGAAAATGCCTTGCCGTCCTGCGCTTTGGGCGTTGCGGTGTTCATGCGTCTGGCGCCATGCCCGTACGGAGGACTCGTCCAACCAGAAGGAAAGGGACAGGATCTTGTCCGGATCATTGAGGCTCTGGAAACGTTCGACGCTGATGAAGCCTTCCGTCTTCTGAAGTGCCGGGACCAGTGACGCGGCAAGTTCCAGGTAGCGCTGCCACCCCTGGGCGCAAGGGACGACTTCGAAGAGCACGGCAATCATGATCAACCCAGGGAAATGGAAAAGGAGGACGAACCTAGCGCTGGCTGCCCCGCAGTACTTCGCTTACGATCGAATCATGACTGTTGCCTACGAGACGAATGCATCGGCCGACGCGGCGTTGGCGCAGATTGCGGTGTGCCTGGCAGATGCCGCGCGTGCCCGTATTCTGTGTTGCCTGATGGACGCGCGCGCGCGCACTGCCACCGAGCTGGCGACCGTTGCGGGCGTGGCGGCATCGACGGCCAGCGCACATCTGGCGCGCCTGGAGGCACAGGGGCTTGTCAGTTGCGTGGCGCAAGGTCGCTATCGCTACTACAGCCTGGCCAACGCACACGTCGGGTCTGCGGTCGAATCGCTCCTGGTCTTGGCAGGATTCCATGGCCAGCATTTCGTCCCGAGCACCCCCGAGCCGCTACGCGAGGCCCGGCGTTGCTATGACCATTTGGCCGGTTACTGGGGAGTGCGGTTGCATGATCACGCGGTCGACCAACGCTGGATCGTCGTGGAGACGGACCGCCCGACGCACTATCGTTTGACCCAGGCAGGTTCCCTGGCCCTGGAGGCGTTGGGCGTGGATGTCGCGGCCGCCAGGGACGCGCGCCGCCGCCGCCTTGCATGCCCCTGCATGGACTGGAGCGAACGCCGTCCGCACCTTGGCGGCGCGTTGGGGGCGGCTTGGCTGCAGGCGCTGCTGCAGCAGGGCTGGTTCGTCCCCGACCTGGACAGCAGGGCGCTGCGCCCGACCAGGCGCGGGCTTCGGCGTCTTGACAGCTTGCTGGTAGATCGCAACAAGCCAGCCTGCTGACAACCACGGTTCGACCTGGGGCGAAACATGCCCCAATTCATCTCGATACGATCCTTGCCCCGTTGTTCCGGCAAGGCAGAATCATGTTTGCGATGTTGGTCGGTGCACTGGCTTCGGTGGCCGTGGACGCGTTTCCCATTGAGACGGGAAATATCGCCGTGCCGGATCAAGGCGGTGTTGTCGCGCTTCACTGCGTTGCGCCACATCGGGATGCAACCAGGGCAGTCCTGTTTGTGCATGGATCGACTTTCCCGACGAAGTCGGCATCCGGATTCGAATTCCAGCCCGGAGATTCATGGATGCATTTCATGGCCAGGCAGGGCTATCTGGCCTGCGGTTTGGACTTCATCGGGTTTGGCGCATCCAGTGTCCCGGATGGCATGAAGGCAGACGCGTCGGCATATCCTCCTGTGCTGCGCGCACCCCAGGCCGCCGATCAAATCGCCGCGGCCGTGGATTACCTACGGGCCATGAAGGGCATCGCTCAGATCCATGTGGTGGCCCACTCGTGGGGAACCATCCCGGCAGGCGCGTATGCGGCACGCCATCCTCATGAACTGAGGTCCCTGACGCTGTTTGGACCGGTAGTGCCGACATCCGCCGAGCGAAAAAGCGCCGGCAGGGATGCGTGGTTCCCATTGACTGCACAGCAGCGCCTGGATCAATTGCGGTTCAGGTCGGTGCTCCCCGCGGGCAAGGTCCTGCTCGAGCCGGCGGTGGAGTCGACCTGGGCCAGGCAATTCCGGTCATCGACGCCGCATACAGGGGAAGATGCCGCTGAGGTGATCCGTATCCCGAACGGCCCCAATGTCGATGTCGAAGCCGCCGCTTCCGGGAAATATCCCTATGCTCCCGAGGATGTCGACGTTCCGTTGTTTGTGGTCTATGGAAACTATGACGTGGTGCTGACCGATGCGGAAGCATCGGCGTTTGCCGACAGGTTCCGGTCCTCGCCCATGAAGTGGCAGCTGCGCATCAGCGACGGTACGCATGTGATGCATCTGGAGCGCCAGCGCTGGTCCCTGTATGAAAGCGTCGCGGCGTTCATTCGGGCCACATCGGATGGAGGCCGGTGATCAGGGGTTGTCGTCTGATGGCAGCCGGCGCAGAGCGATGAACCCCGCGTCATCCCTGCGCCGCGCTTTGCGTGATGAGCGCCGCTGCGCCCACCGAGATGGCATCTTCGATCGCGCCGGTGGCGGTCTGGCCGTAGCGCTCGATGGCGCGCATGCGCAAATAGAAGCTGAGGTAGGCGGCGCCGACCGCCGTGGTGGCGCCCAGCAGGGCGGCGATCCCACGCTGTCGCCGTGGTGCCAGCGCGGCGCCGGCAAGCGCTCCAGTGGCGATGCGGGCGACCATGCCGGCCAGCACGATCCGGTCCGGCGCCGACTTCATCTTGTCCCCCGCAAGTTCGCCGGCGGCAAGCGCCAGCATCCCCGATGAGGCCAGCGGCCAGGAGAGCAGCCGGGGCGCTCCGTTGTCGGCAGGCAGTGCGCCGCTGCGTGCGGCGTTGGTCACCGCGGCCAGCGGTGTCATCGAGCGCATTCCCGCGACCGCGCCCATCAGGATCGAATGAATCAGGGCCATCTCGTGCACCTCCAGGTTCGGGTCGCCGGGAATGACGATCAGGGGCAAGCATCGCTGGCCTTGCGACCGACCGTCCCGGGTCAGGACGCACAGATTAGGACGCAGCGTGTATGCGCCTTGGCAAGGCTGGGACGAGGCGCAACGGCTTGCCCAGCAGGCCGCGCCAGGAGGTGGTGCCCGTCCTACCGCAACGCAGGACGACGACGCATGGTGCGCGAATCCAATCGCGCGTTGCGAGGCCAGCGCCAAGTCCGGCCAGGCTCACTCCACCACCTTCAGCCAGTCGATCAGCGCGCGCAGCGCCGGCGGCGTCTGTCGGCGGCTGGGATGATAGAGGTGGTAGCCAGCGTAGCTGGGGCACCACGCATCCAGCACCTGGACCAGGCGGCCGCTGGCCAGGTCGTCGGCCACTTCGTGTTCCATCATGAAACCCAGGCCAACGCCGGCGCGCACGGTGGCCAGGGTCAGCGGCACTTCATCGGCGATCAGCGGTCCGCGGGTGTGGATGTTGATCTGTCTGCCGTCGCGTTCGAATTCCCACGGCAGCAGCCCGCCGGTGCTCTTGAGCCGGTAGCCGATGCAGGCGTGGCGCTCCAGGTCGGCCGGCGTTTCCGGTTTGGGATTGCGGGCGAAGTAGTCGGGCGTGCCGACCACGATCGTGCGCAGATCCGGACCGACGCGCACGGCGATCATGTCCTTGTCCACGTGCTCGCCAAAGCGAATGCCGGCGTCGAAGCCTTCGGCCACCAGGTCGGTCAGGCCGTTGTCGATGCTGACTTCCACCTGGACTTCCGGGTGGGCCAGCAGGAAGCCGGGCAGCTTGGGCTCCAGCACCATCTGCGCGGCGTAGGAGAAGGTGGTCAGGCGCACGCTGCCGGCCAGCGCCTGGCGCCATTCGCCCAGGGCCAAGAGGCCGTGTTCGATCTCGGCCAGGGCCGGGTCCAGCGATTGCAACAGGCGTTCGCCGGCGTCGGTGGGGGCCACGCTGCGGGTGGTCCGGGCCAGCAGGCGCACGCCCAGGCGCTCCTCCAGTCCGCGCATGGCGTGGCTGAGGGCCGAGGGCGACATGCCCAGCGTGGCGGCGGCGCGGGTGAAGCTGCGCTCGCGGGCCACGATGGCGAATGCCATCAGATCATTGAGTTCGCGTCGCTCCATTGCTGCAGTGTGCTCACAAGCCCATGCGGCCGGCAACGGCTAATCAAGCGGCGGCGCAGCCCCTAGCCTGGGTGCACGGCCGTGCGTTCTGCGATGGCCCTGAACTTGATGAATTCACATGGACCTGACGCATTACCGCAGCCTGGGCCGGTCCGGCCTGCTGGTGAGCCCGCTGGCGCTGGGCACGATGACCTTCGGCGCGCAGCGCTGGGGGTCGGACGAGGCGGCCTCGCGTGCCGTGTTCGACGCCTACGTGGAAGCCGGCGGCAACTTCGTCGATACGGCGGATCTGTATTCGGGCGGGCGCAGCGAGACGTTGCTGGGCGGTTTCATGGCCGATGCCGGCGTGCGCAACCGGCTGGTGGTGGCGACCAAGTCGGGCTTCCCGCGCGTGCCAGGCAATCCCAACGCCGGCGGCAACGGTGCCAAGAACTTCCGACTGTCGCTGGAACAATCGCTCAGGCGCCTGCGCACCGACTACATCGATCTGTACTGGATGCACGTATGGGATCGGGTGACTCCGCCGGAGGAGGTGCTGCAGACGCTGGGCGATGCGGTACGCGCCGGCAAACTGCTGCATTACGGGTTTTCCAACACGCCGGGCTGGTACGTGGCGCGCGTGGCCACGCTGGCGCAGACGCACGGCATGCCCGTGCCGGTCGGGTTGCAGTACCAGTATTCGCTGCTCGACCGTGGCGTGGAACTGGACATCCTGCCGGCCGGCAACGCGTTGGGCCTGGGGATGGTGCCGTGGAGCCCGCTGGGCGGCGGCATGCTGACCGGCAAGTACGGACGCGACATGCTGGCCCAGGCCAACCGCAGCTCACGGCTGCCGGGCGACGGTGATGCAGCCGGCGGCGAGCAAAGCGATGGACGCCTGAATGGCGACAACCCGTTTGGCGGGATGCTATTCACCGAGCGTAATTTCGACATCGTCGATACATTGCGCGGCGTGGCCGAGGAAACCGGCTCCACGATGGCGCAGGTGGCGCTGGCCTGGACGGCGCGGCGCGACGGCGTGTCATCGGTGTTGATCGGTGCCAGCCGCGCCGAACAGCTGCAGCAGAACATCGCCTCGCTCGATGTCGTGCTCACCACTGAGCAACAGCAGCGCCTGGACCAGGCCAGCCAGCCGCCGGGGCTCAATCCTTACTTCATCTTCCAGCTACCCGCTCAAATGATTTTCGGCTCAGAACATGTGCAAGGCTGGCGCACAATATGAAAAACCCCCCATGCTTGGCGGGCACGGGGGTCTGATTGAACTCCAGGCCGGTCAGTGCCGGCCCTGAAGCATTCAGGTACCGCCAAACCCGCGACTGGACTGCGAGGCGGAGATCACCGGCTCCGGCTCCAGGCTTGCCGCGTCCGCATCGAGCAGCGGATCGCCGTGCGGCGGAGTCAGGCTGCCGTCATCGTACGCAGAGGGGGGCGTGCCGGCCGCGCCGGTCTGGCGCTGCTTCAAGAGTTTGTAGGCGTAGGCCCCGGCGGCGCCCAGCGCCACCCATCGCAAGAGTCCCATTTTCTTCTCCACTGGTTGGTTAAGCCACAGCATCGGCGCGATCCAGTTAGCCACGCGTGACCTGAAGATCAATGCCGCTTGCGCATGCGCGCGGCGGCACTACTCCAGCGGTCCGACCCGCTCCAGAGCCGGGGAAGCGGACATGTCGTTGGGATTGGTCCCCGGCTGGTCCTGCGGCACGTCCATGCCCTTGCCGCGATAGAAGTCGATCCAGTATTGGGAGATCCGGCCGGTCCGCGGGTTCTTGAAGTTCATCGGCTGCAGCGCGAACACGTGGTGCGCGCGGAAGGCGCGCTCGATGAAGTCCGAGCAGTAGTAGCTGTCCTCGGCCTGCACGTAGGTGAAGTTGTACGGCTTGCCCAGCAGCGTGTGCGCCTGGGCGATGGCCTCAGGGATGGCGTCACGCTGTTCGCGCTTGAGGCGATAGACCACCACCTGGCGCTGTTTGGCGCGGGCCTGAGCCACAAAATCGGCCAGGGTCTGCTGGCGCGAGCCCTCCTCGTCGGCATGCAGCACGACCTGCCCGTGCGCATCGTGCGCCACCAGGGCCACATGGTCGAAGCTGGCCGCGCCCTGCCTGGCGGTGGCGTCGTTGATGGCGCCACTCAGGCCGGTGGCGGCCGCGGTGACGAACAGCAGATCACCATCCTGCACGCGCACGCCCTTGGCTGCGGCGGGCAGCGCTGAGGTGACCAGCAGGGAAATCAGCAGCAGGAGGGTTCGCATCGGCAGGACAGGACTTGCTTGAGGATCGGCCCATTATCGCCGGCCTCGGACCTTCCCCGTATCCTTCCGCTGTTTGCTTATTTCGATGATGACTGGTGCGGCACTTCGGCCGCAATGGAGCACGCGCCCTGTTCGCTCCGGCCATTTTCGTCCGCGGCGCGACGAAGCCGGAGTCGAGACGTGGGCACCGACGTGCCTGAGGAAGTGCGCTCAGCCCCCGGTTTGGGCGACACTCCGGTGTCGAGTTCCGGCTGGCCCATGATGGCCGTCGGGACGGAACCTTCACGGGGAAAGCATCCATGCCTGCCAGCCAGACCGCCGGGCCGCACCAGCCGGCCCGACGCTTTATGTTCCGCTTCGCCTCGTTTGGTGCGTGCGTCCTGGCCACCGCGCTGCTGGTCGGCGTCGCGCAGGCCGAACCGACCTCCGCCGAGCGCGTGCGCTGGCAGCGCCAGGCCCAGGCGGTCACGATCACCCGCGACGACTGGGGCATCGCCCACGTGCGTGGCAGGACCGACGCCGACGCGGTGTTCGGCATGATCTACGCGCAGGCCGAGGACGATTTCAACCGCGTCGAGCACAACTACCTGCTCTCGCTGGGGCGCATGGCCGAGGCCGAAGGCGAGTCGGCGATCTGGCTGGACCTGCGGCAGAAGCTGTTCATCGACCCAGAGGAACTCAAGCAGGCCTATGCACGGAGCCCGGACTGGCTGAAGGCGCTGATGGGCGCCTGGGCCGACGGGTTGAACTACTACCTGGCCACGCACCCGGAGGTGCGCCCGCGGGTGATCGCCCGGTTTGAGCCGTGGATGGCGCTGTCCTTCACCGAAGGAAGCATCGGCGGCGACATCGAGCGGGTGAAACTGCAGGACCTGCAGGCCTTCTACGGCAACCTGGCCGACGCGCCGCTGGCCCAGGTGGAGATGCGCCCGAGCTGGGTCGAGCCGACCGGCTCCAACGGCATCGTGATCGCCCCAAAACTCACCGTCGACGGCCATGCGCTGCTGCTGATCAACCCGCATACCTCGTTCTTCTTCCGCTCCGAACTGCAGATGTCCAGCGATGCCGGACTAGATGCCTACGGCGCGGTGACCTGGGGCCAGTTCTTCGTCTACCAGGGGTTCAACCGGCACGTGGGCTGGATGCATACCTCCACCGGCGCCGACGCGGTGGACGAGTTCGCCGAGACCATCGTGCGCAAGGACGGCAAGCTGTTCTATCGCTACGGCAACGAGGAGCGCCCGCTGCGCACGCGACAGATCACGGTGCCGTACAGGTCCAAGGATGGCGCGCCGGCGCAGCGCACGTTCACCGCCTACTTCAGCCACCACGGCCCGATCGTGCGCACGCTGGATGACAAATGGGTGGCCATGGCGCTGATGAACACCCCGCTGCCGGCCCTGCAGCAGAGCTGGCTGCGGACCAAGACCGACGACTACGCCAGCTACATGAAGGTGGCACAGCTCAAGGCCAACTCGTCCAACAACACGCTGTTCGCCGACGACAAGGGCGAGATCGCCTACCTGCATCCGCAGTTCATCCCCAGGCGCGACAACCGCTTCGACTACACCAAGCCGGTCGATGGCGCCGACCCGGCCACCGACTGGCAGGGCCTGACCCCGCTGGAGCAGCTGCCACAGGCCATCAATCCGTCCACCGGCTGGGCGTTCAACACTAACGACTGGCCCTATTCGGCCGCAGGCCCGGACAGTCCCAGGCAGGCGGACTACCCGCGCTACATGGACACTTTCGGCGAGAACCCGCGCGGCCTGCACGCCACGCGCCTGCTCACCGGCATCCAGCACGTCACCTTGCCGTCGCTGATCACCACCGCGTTCGATCCGTACCTGCCGGCGTTCGCGCGCCAGATCCCGGTGCTGCTGTCCGACTACGATGCGCTGCCGGCCAACGATCCGCTGCGCAGGCAACTGGCCGGCCAGATCCAGCTGCTGCGCGACTGGGACTACCGCTGGGGCGTGGCGTCGATGCCGACCTCGCTGGCGGTGTTCTGGGGCGACACGCTGTGGGATGAGGTGAGCAAGGCCGACACCGAGGAAGGCCTGTCGATCTACGACGTGATGGCCGACAAGGCCGGCCCGGCGATGCGGCTCAAGGCGCTGGTGGAAGCTTCCGACCGGCTGGAAAAGGACTTCGGCAGCTGGGGCGTGCCATGGGGCGAGATCAACCGCTTCCAGCGCATCAACGGCGACATCAAGCAGCCTTTCGACGATGCCAGGCCAAGCATCCCGGTGCCGTTCACCTCTTCTCGCTGGGGGTCGCTGGCCTCGTTCGGCGCGCACCGGTGGCCAGGGACCCGGCGCTACTACGGCACCAGCGGCAACAGCTTCGTCGCGGTGGTCGAATTCGGCCCGAAGGTCCGCGCGCGTGCGATCAGCGCAGGCGGCGAAAGCGGCCATCCGGAATCGGCGCATTTCGACGACCAGGCCGAGCGCTACAGCACCGGCAACCTGCGCGAGGTGTACTTCTGGCCGGAGCAACTGGAAGGGCACACCGAGCGGGTATACCGCCCCGGCGAGTGATGGCGGAGCAGGGCCGGTCGGGCGTAGCGGGAGCGACCGGCGTCGCGTGATGGGATTTGCGTCCAACGCCTTTTGCGAGATCCGTCATGATTTTGCTGTCCGGTACCGGTTGCGCTGCGTCCGTGGCCTGCACGGGATGTCCAATCGGTTGATGTTGGCGCCACTCTGAGGTGGGATAGCGCTCACCAAGGACGCAGGAGCGAGTCAGATGAAGCGGAAAGCAACAGGGAAGGTTGGGCGTCGGGGCCTGCAGTGGACCGCAGGCGTACTGGCGCTGGTGGCCTTCGCCGGATGCGGTCAGCAGCCTTCCAACGAAGCGGTGGCGCCCCGCGCAGAAGCCGCGACCATCGCCGATCCCGCGGCTGCGCCGGCAGCCGAAACTTCCGCACCGGTGGCAACGACGCATTCGGCGCCTGTCGCATTGTCCGAGGGCATGGCCTATGCCGACCTGCGCAAGACGGTGCTTGCCAAGGGCTGGAAGCCGAAAGTCGACGCGCAGTGCAAGGCCAACGTGGTCGGCGGAAATTCCGACCAGGTGTGCAAAGACCATCCCGATCAATGCAAGGTATGCGACGACGTTCCGGAGCTCAGCTCGTGTAGTGGCGACGGGCATTGCCTGATGAATTTCGAGCGTGGCGCCGGCGAAACGCTGGCCGTGTCGACCTATGGTGAGATCGCCGACTGGAACGTGTCCGGCACGTCCTCGCGTTTGTCCGTGAAATGGTGGGACCCCAAATCCATCGAGGCGCCTGCCGGGAAGTAAACCAAGGAACCACTGAAACAAGGAGCGTGTGATGAGCAGCCCGTTAGCAGACCTGATCCAGCGTGGCGAGTCCGGTGCGACCAGCTACGACAACTACAACCGTGGAACCTATACCGGCACCGATGGCAAGGAGCACGTCCGCGGTGCAGACCGTGCCATCGATTTTTCATCCCTCACTGTCGGTCAGATGCTCGACCAGCAGGCGCTGCCGCGCGATGATGCCGATCGCCTGTTCGCGGTGGGACGTTATCAGGTCATTCCGGACACGATGAATGGTGCGGTGACCAGCCTGGGCCTGGATCGCAATGCGGCATTCACAGATGCGGTCCAGGACCGCGTGTTTTCGGATTACCTGATCACCGACAAGCGGCCTTCGATCCGCGACTACATCACCGGCGAGCAAGGGGCGACACTGCAATCGGCACAGCTGGCGCTGTCGCAGGAATGGGCGAGCATCGCCAATCCGAACACCGGCAAGAGCTATTACGACAAACCTGGCGGCGCGAACCATGCGTCGATTACCGCCGAGGAAACCGCCAGCGCATTGAACCAGATGCGCGAGCAATACCAGAAGGCGCTCGACGAAGGAAAAACGCCGGAGCAGGCCTGGACGCAGATCAATGCGCAGCCCGCACAGACGGTCGCTCGCAATACCACGCGCGACCCCATGGCCGACGGCATGCTGGTGCAGGGCGAGAAGGGCGACGCGGTCAAGGCGCTGCAGGAGAAGCTGGCCGGGTTGGGGTTCAATGGCGCGGACGGAAAGCCGCTCAGTCCGGACCGCGATTTCGGCAGGAACACCCGTGCCGCCGTCGAGGAATTCCAGCGCCAGAACGGGTTGGAGGTGGATGGCAAGGCGGGCAGGCATACGCTTGCGGCGCTGGATGCGGCGGTCAAGGCCAAGGGCCAGGACACGGACGCGCCCGGGCAGGCTGCATCGCAGTCGCCTGCGGTGGCCATGGCCGCGACAACGCTGGCCGATGCGGCGCATCCGGATCATCCACGTTACGAGCAGGCCACCGAAAAGCTGGAAGGCCTGGAGGCGCAGCGTGCGCAGGCGGGCCTGTCGCCGTTGTTCGCCAATCGGCAGGAGCTGGAGAACGCTGCCGGACAGGTGGCCTTCGAAAGCAAGGTGTCCGGGATGAAGCAGATCGATGCGATCGTGGCCCGCCCCGACGGTGCCGGCGTGTTTGCGGTGCAGGGCACGCCGGGAGATCCGGCCGCGCAGCGCGTGTACGTGGATCGTGCGCAGGCGGTGGGCCAGAACGTCGAGGGCAGTACCCGGCAGGTCGATGATCTCAACCGTCAGTTCGGCCTGGAGCAGGCACAGCCCGCGCAGCTACAGTCGCAGGGCGTGTCGCGCTGACCGGTGCGGCGGCGGTGGATTGAAGAAAAGGCACGCCTGCGGGCGTGCCTTTGTTCTGCAACCTGTAGAGCGGAGCTTGCTCCGCTTGGGGCCTTGCCGCGATCTGATCGAAAGGCAGCGGAGCAAGCTCGGCTCTACAACAAGCCACGCGATTCCGACGCTCCCGGGTTATTTGCTCACATCGATGGCCGTATGCGGGTGGTCGCCGTTGTCTTCCTGCTCACGCGCCTCGGGCGCGGCGACCTTCTGGGTGTCGGGCGCGTCGTCATCCATTTCGATCATGCGCAGGGGCTGGCCTTCATAGCGGTATTCCAGTGCGGCCTGGAGTGCATATAGATCGCGCACCGCTGGACACAAGGCCCGGGCCTTGGCTTCCAGCGCATCGCCCTTGGCTTCCATGCGGGCATCCATTTCTTCGTCCAGGCGGTCGGCGCGCGCCTCCATGGCGTCGGCGCGGCCGGTCATGGTCTGCCAGAGCACGCTGCGGGCAAGCATGCTGCTCATCTTCTCTGCGGCGTCCTCGATGCGTTGTTCGAAGCCTTCGTCGAAGACTTCCTGGTCCCAGCGCCCGCTTCCCAGGGTGCGGTCGATGTAGTCCATGGCGTCGTTGCGCTGCGACTGCACGCCGCGCGCCTTGCGCGCGCTGCCGGTGAGCGCCTCGACCACGCTGGAAAGCGCATCGAAGGTGATGTCGACGACGTCGCGTGCGATCCCGGCCACCTGCGGCATCAGGGCCCGCGCCTGGTTTTCCATCTGCCACAGGCGCTGCGCATCGGCGGCACTGACCTGCCGGACCTTGCGGTCCACGCTGAGCTCGCCGCCGTGGAAGAAGATTTCCTTCGGCACGCCCTGTTCGCGGTAGAGCCACACCCCGCCCGAATCGACCAGCACGTTGAAGGGCGTGGACAGGCCGCACTGATCCGAGGACAGCTCGACGTTGCCGTGCCGCTCCTTCTGCGGCGGGGAAGCGTCCGCTGCGTGCACCGTCGCCGTGGCACACAGCAGCGAGAGCAGCGGGGACAGGAGAGCGACGCGCATGGCGATTCCTTCGATTGTGGCCGCAGCATCGCCGACCGCGTCGCGCGCCGCATGGACCGAAAGTCACCCGTGGCCGATGCCGTGGTCTGGGCAGATGCGTCCGAATCCCGGCAGGTCCAACGGCGGCCTGCTGCTGTCCGGTCACGATTCCGCAACATCGATGTGCTGCCATGACCGCGGCGTCCATGGGCGGCCCCGCCGCTGCAGCATGACGTTCAATGATCTCTAAAGAAGACCGGCGAGTGGCCGATACAGGTGCGTCCCCACGCCTTGACCCGCCGCCATGAAACTGCACGCCATCGATATTGCCCAGAAACTCCGCATCAGCCTTGTCGCGATCGTCATAGGACTCGGCCTGATCGGCTTTGCCTATTGGCGCATCAGCGTCGGCATCTCCGCCGCGGATCAGCGCATCGCGTCCTTCCAGACGGCCAGTGCACGCGTGGAGCACCTGACCGAAGCCTTCGCCGAGGCACGCAGGCTGCAGGCGGAGTATGCCCTGTCTTTCTCGGCCGAAAGCGGCCGACGTTTCCGTGCCGCGCTCGATGCGCTGGCATCGGCGCGCGAGGCCGCCGTTGGGCCGGCCGCCGCGGGCAAGCCCGATACGCTTGGACAACTGATTGCCGGCTATCTGGAATCGGGCAGGACCCTGGATGAGCGCGTCGAGGAGCTTGGCCATGACGCCGACTCCGGCCTGCAGGGGCAGCTGCGCGAGGCCGTCCACGGCGTGGAGACCCTGCTGGGACAGTACGATGCGCCCAAGCTCCAGGTCTCGATGCTGACCATGCGCAGGCACGAGAAGGACTTCATTCTGCGCCGCGACCAGAAATACGCCGATGCCCTGGGCGAAGAAGCCATGCCCTTCGAACTGCTCCTGCAGAAGGCCAGCAACATCCCCGAGCCGCGCCGCGCGCAGATTCGCGAAATGATGCAGAACTACCAGGGCAGCTTCGTTGCCTACGCGGCATCGCGTTACGGCATGGACAGCGAAGCGCAGGCGCTGGATGCGACCGCGGCGCAGGTGCTGCCCGCGCTTGATGCGCAGCGCACCCGCCAGCAGGCGGCGCTGAACGGAGGGCGGACCCAGCAGGCCGCGGAACGCGCGCGCATGGGCGTGATCTTCTGGGCGACGCTGCTGCTGGTGGCCATCGGCATGGTGGGGCTGCTGCTGTTGCTGCACCGGGCGATCGTGCGGCCGCTTGACGATGCGATCGCCTTCGCCCGCGAGATCGCCGATGACCGGCTGGATGGTGTCCTGGTCGCCCGCAATCCGCATGACGAGATCGGCGCACTGGCAAACGCGCTGGGCCAGATGCAGGCCAGCCTGCGCCAGCGCATCGAAGGAGAGCGTCGGATTGCACGCGAAAACGCACGGGTCCGCCAGGCCCTGGACGCAGTGGCCGCCAACGTGATGGTCGGCGATGCCGAAGGCGTGGTCGTCTACGCCAATGACGCGCTGCTGGACAACTTTTCCGGTGCGGGCATCGAGACCGGCGAACTGGTGGGCGGAAACGTGGACGCGCTGGACGCGCAGGTCGGCGAACTGTTCGCCACCGCGGCCCGGACGCGTACCGCGCAGGTGGCCGAGCTGGGGCTGGGCGATACCCGTTTCCTGCTGCAGCTCCGCCCGGTGATCAATGACGGGCAGCTGCTTGGGGTGGCCATGGAATGGCAGGACCGGCGCCTGGAGCGAGTGGTCGAACACGAGGTGTCGGCGCTGGTCACGCGTGCGGCGCAGGGACACCTGGAGCACCGCATTCCCACGGATGGAAAATCGGGCTTCCTGCGGCAGCTGGTCGACAGCATCAACCAGCTGTTGGCGAGCATGCAGTCGCGCCTGGCGGAAACCACCCGGGTGATGGGCGCGTTTGCGCATGGCGATCTGCGCGAACGCATGCGCGGCGATCATCGCGGCGTCTACGCGCAGCTGCGCGACAGCCTGGACGCGGCCATTGGCCAGGTCGGCGGCATCGTCGGCGGCATCCAGCATGCCGCCGCCCAGGTGCGTGCCTCGGCCGACGAGATGGCGTCGGGCACGGCGAACCTGTCCGAGCGGACCGAACGCCAGGCCAGCGATGTGAGCGAGGCGCTGGCATTGATGGCCAGCGTCTCCGGCGCCGTAGAGGAAAACATCGGCCGCACCCGCGACAGCCTGGCCATCGCAGGCGCGGCCAGCGATGCCGCCCGCCGGGGACGCGAGGTGTCCACCGCCGCCATGGGCGGCATGGAGCATATCCGTGGTTCTTCTCGCCGGATCGTGGAGATCGTCGCCACGGTCGACAGCCTGGCCTTCCAGACCAACCTGCTGGCGCTCAACGCGGCGGTCGAGGCGGCCCGCGCCGGCAGCCATGGCCGCGGCTTTGCGGTGGTGGCCGGCGAGGTGCGCAGCCTTGCGCAGCGCTCGTCGGATGCGGCCAGGGAAATCCGCGGGTTGGTGACTGGATCGCTCAACGAGGTGGAAAGCGGCGCGCGCCTGGTCGATTCGACCGTGACCACGATGCAGGAGATCCTGGACCGGGTGCAGCAAGTGGCCGAGGTCATGGGCGACATCAACACCGCCTCGGGGCGCCAGGGCCAGGCGCTGGACAGCCTGGACCGGCTGCTGCGCCAGATCGGCCAGAGCACCGAGCAGAACGCGGCGCTGGCCGAAGAGTCGTCGGCGGCGGCCAGCAGCCTGCTCGAGCAGGCCGGCCACCTGGGCGAGGCCGCGCGGACGTTCATCGTGGAAGAGCCCGCGGTCGGGCCAGCGTACGCCGACGAAGCGTCGGAAACGCTGGTTCGACGCCTGACGGTGGCATGACCCTGCGGCACCGTCCTTCAGAAAGCGCCGGCGCAGCCGAAACAGAGAGACCCCCTGTCCCTCTTCGACCTTTGCCATGCTCATCATCGTTGGCTTCTTCGTGGTTGTCCTCAGCGTCGTTGGGGGCTACGTGTTGCTGCACGGCCAGCTCGGCGCGCTCTGGCAGCCGTATGAGCTGGTGATCATCGGCGGCGCGGCGCTGGGCGCCTTTCTGGTCAGTACCCCGGGCAAGATCGTCAAGGAAACGCTGTCCGGGATCGTGAGCGTGTTCAAGGGCCCCAAGTACAAGGCGGACGATTACAAGGACATCTTGTCGCTGGTCTACGAACTGCTGAACAAGGCGCGCCGCGATGGCTTCATGGCCCTGGAGGATCACGTCGAGAAGCCCCAGGACAGCCCGATCTTTGGCAGCTATCCGAAGGTGCTGGCGGACCATCACCTGCTGGATTTCATGACCGACTGCCTGCGCCTGATGATCGGCAGCAACATCGAGCCGCATGAGCTGGAGCCGCTGCTGGAACTGGAGCTGGAAAAGCACCACCACGAGGCACTGGCTCCTTCGCATGCGCTTGCCAAGGTGGCTGACGGCCTGCCGGGTTTTGGCATCGTGGCGGCGGTGCTGGGCATCGTGATCACCATGAGCGCCATCGGCGGGCCGATCGATGAGATCGGCCACCATGTGGCCGCAGCGCTGGTCGGCACCTTCCTGGGCATCCTGCTGGCCTATGGCTTTGTCGCGCCCATGTCGGCCGCGATGGAGGCGCGTGCCGAGCAGGACAGCCGCATCTACGAATCGGTCAAGACCGCGCTGCTGGCCTGCCTGCGTGGCTACAACCCGAAGATCGCGCTTGAGTTTGCCCGCAAGACCCTGCCATCGGACGTGCGTCCGGGCTTCTCTGCGTTCGAAACCCACCTCAAGAGCATCAAGTAGCAGGTGCGGGCCATGGCTCAAGGAAAATCAACCGTCGTCATCCGACGGGTCAGGAAGGTCCGGGGCGGTGGCCACCACGGCGGCGCCTGGAAGGTCGCCTTTGCCGACTTCGTGACGGCGATGATGGCCTTCTTCCTGGTGATGTGGCTGATGGCGGCCACCACCAAGCAGGAGCGCATGGCCATCTCCGAATATTTCCGCAATCCCAGCCCGTTTTCGGGCAAGGCGTCGTCGTCGGCGCCGGGCATGAACGGCCCGGGCGGCGCCAGCAATTCGATGATCAAGCTCGGCGGCACCATGGACCTGACCAAGGGCAGCAAGGACGAGCCTTTCGGACGCAAGAAGGAGAACGCGGCCGATTCGCAGCAGGAAAAGCGCGAGCAGGAAAAGCGCAGACTCGAATCGCTGATGCAGGACTTGAAGGACGCCATCAGCAAGAGCCAGGCGCTGGAGCCGTTCAAGGACCAGCTGCTGCTCGATCTCACGCCGGACGGATTGCGCATCCAGGTCGTGGACAAGCAGAACCGGCCGATGTTCGATCAAGGCAGCGCGCGCCTGAAGGACTACACCATCGCCATCCTTCATGAGCTGGCGACCTTCATCAACCAGGTGCCCAACCACATCAGCATCACCGGGCATACCGATACCACCGCTTACAGCAATGACGCGGGCTATACCAACTGGGAACTGAGCGCCGATCGCGCCAATGCGGCGCGGCGCGCGCTGATTGGCGGCGGCATGGCGGGTGTCAAGGTGACGCGCGTGGTGGGACTGTCTTCGTCCGTGCTGTTCGACAAGGCCAACCCGCAGAACCCGATCAACCGGCGCATCAGCATCGTGGTGATGACCCATGACGCCGAGGAGACCGCGCTGGCGGGCAGCGGCCAGGCCGTGGCCCTGAGCGCCCCGCTCCCGGACGCCGACATCCAGGTGCCGGATCTGGGTGCGGTGGCGGCTGTCGCCACCTCGTCGACTGCGCCAGCCGCAACCCCGGCTGAAGCGCCAAGGCCTGCAGCGCCTGCAAACACCAAAGCGCCGCTGCGCACTTCGACCGCCGCGCAAGTGATTGCCGCCACCACCCTGGCCAAGGCGGCCGAGGCCGCCGTTGCCGGAGGCGGGGATCAGATGCATTCGGGCGACGCTCAAGCAGCCCGGTGAGCTGGTCCGGTGGGAATGCCGAAGCGCCTTGCATGAGGCGATGCAACGCGCCGCTGGCAGGTGGGCATGCAATCATCGTGCTTCCGTGGGTGCCATCTCTCATGAAGCTGACGTTTTTCGACCGTCGTCGTTCACCCATGTTGAAGGTCATCCAGGAGCCACGACGGGGCGAGCGCCGGTGACGTTCCGGCCTGTCGCCAAGGTCCTGGCCATGCTGCTGGCCAGCGTGGTGTTGATGCCGCTGCAGTGGCTGGTGATGCGGATCACCCGGGGACGTGGCGCATTCGTGCTGCCGCGCTGGTGGTTCGGATGCCTGCGCCGGGCGCTGGGGATCAAGGTGGAAGTGGTCGGTACGCCACGTCGGGGCGGCGGGACGCTGTTCGTGGGCAACCACGTCTCGCACTACGACATCGTGCTGCTGGGCAGCCTGCTGCCGGCGCGGTTCATCGCCAAGGACGAGATGGAGCGCTGGCCGGGCATGCGTGCGGTCGGCGCGCTGGCGCAGACGCTGTACATCAGCCGTCGCCAGCGCGATGCGGCGGCGGTGGCGGCGCGCCTGGCGAAGCAGCTGCGTGCCGATCACGACCTGGTGCTGTTTCCCGAAGGCACCACCTCTTCCGGCGAGCAGGTGGCGCCGTTCAAGTCGAGCCTGTTCGCGCTGTTCCTGGGTCAGGCAGCGACCGGTTCGGCATGGACCGTGCAGCCGTTCACCCAGGACATCGTGTCAGTGGACAGGCGCGCCCTGGCCGACGGCGGCGACCGCGACGCCTATGCGTTCTATGGCGACATGGATGCCGGGACGCATGTGAAGCAGTTCCTGCGCCTGTCCGGCGCACGCGTGCGCGTGGTATTCCATCCGCCGGTGGTCATCACCGCCGCGCATGATCGCAAGGCCCTGGCGCAGCAGCTGCATGCCATCGTGGCGTCGGGCTTGTCGCAGCGCGCGCCGTCGAATCCGCATTGATCCGGACGAGGCCATCGTTGCTGCCTGGCTGACAGGCATGTCACCGATACGGCCATGGCGAGGCGGATGCGATCCCTTAAACTGCGCCGGCCAGCGTGCGTCGCCGCCGCTATCGTCGCGGCAACCCCTTCGCTCGCCTGGATACCACATGCGTTCACCCCCGCTGTCGCCGATGGGACGGCTGTTTGCCGCCGCCGCGTTGTTCGAAGGCCTGACCTGGGCCGGCCTGCTGATCGGCATGATCCTGAAATACGGCACCGGCACCACTGAACTGGTGGTCTGGCTGTTCGGCCGCCTGCATGGCATGGCGTTCTTGTTCTATTTGGTGATCAGCGTGGTCGCTGCGGTGCGCCTGCGCTGGCCGTGGTGGGCCTGGATGTTGAGCCTGCTGGCCGCGATGCCACCGCTGGTTACCGTGCCGCTGGAACTATGGTTCCGGCATATCGGCCTGTTGAGTGCGCATCCGCGTCTGGCCAGGGCCTGAGCGCGCTACGACGACCGGAATCGCAGGCAAGGTCGCAGCGTCATCCCCGCGCAGGCGCGGACCCAGCGCCTGCCTCGGCGAAGGTCAACGTCATTAGAGCGTGGGCGGTAGAAATGTTCGAGGCGAAAAGTCGCCTGCGCGATGACGGATTTCCGACGATTCGCTGGCCACGCTGTGGTAGGGACGCCCATTCCTACAGCGAGTCCCTCGCATTACACCGGCGATTCGCCGAGCGCGGATTCTGCCGTCCACGCTCCTAGATCTTCGCCTGAGCGGGATGATGGCTTTCAGGTAAGCCGGAACATGGCCATGGCTAGCGCTTCACCGCCAGCACGCCGTCCAGCGCCAGCTGCGCGGCGAAGCCCGCCTTCTGCAATCGCGTGGCGACCTCGCGTGGCACATCGCGTCCGCTGGTGAGCTTGTTGGGGCTGCCGGTGTAGTGGAACAACCTGCCGCCGCGCTTCAGCACGCGTGCCAGCTGGTCGTAGAACACCTGCGCATACAGCTCGCCGGCGATACCGAAGCGCGGCGGATCGTGCAGGATCGCATCGACCGAGGCATCGCCTAGCTTTTGGATCTCGTGCGCGACATCGCCGTGGGTCAGCTGCAGGCGGCCACCGCTTTCGGATGCATCCGGATCCGGCGACCAGGGATTGAGCGTGCGCAGCCACAGCACGTCTTCGTTCTTCTCGAACGAGAGGATCCGCGCCACGCCATCATTCAGGCAGCAGGCGGCGAAGTAGCCCAGTCCGCCGCAGGTATCCAGCACCACCTTGCCGCGCGGTGCGATCAGGGCCACCTTGCGCCTTGCATCGTCCAGCGGCGATTCCTTCGCGGTCGGCAGCATCTTGATGCCGTCGATCTCGAAGGTCGGCGCGCCCCATTCGGTCGGCACCAGCTTGATCAGCGCGCCGGCGAAGTGCGAGACCGGGGAGAAGTCCTCGCCGTCCCAGTAATAGATCGTGCGGTCCTTCAGCTTGCCCGGATAGGGATAGCGCTGCCCGCGCCAGGCCCAGTCGCCGGTGGTCAGCTGCGCCGTGGTGTCCGTGCGGCCCAGATCGAACGATGCGGTGAGCTCGCCCGCGCCGGCATCGCGCGCGGACTGAAGCGCCTGGCTGGTCGAGCGGATCAGGACGGGACCGGAGTAACGAGGCACGGTGGGCGAACTTTGGCCGCCACGTGGGTGGGCAGGCCGGCGGCTGGAAGGGGCGGGCATCGTACCTGACCGCTTCCGGGGCTGCCTTCGACCATTGGGGCAGGGTGCCTGTGAAGTCGAGTGCCCAACGGCTCAGCCGTCGGCTTCCGGATGCCGCGCGCGCCATTTGGCGAGCTTGCGACGGTACTTGTCCATCGCCTCGGCATGCAGGTCATACACGCAGGGGTCGCAGCCGCTGTCGCAGCACTCGCCGGGCAGTGGCGGCTCCGGCGGCAGCGGGCGCGGATCGTCTTCTTCACGCATGCGACCATTATCCCCGCTCAGGCGCCCATCCGTGTCCGCGAAAACTCGATCGATGCCCTGCGCTGGCTGGTGGCAAGCGTGTGGCAGAAACACGTCGGCACCGGCGCCGCGGTTGGGCGGTTTCGCTGCAGTTCCGGCGCCGGCTTGGCACAATGCACGCCTGAATTCGCCCGCGTGGGGTCCACGCGCGGGTCCCGGCCGTTGCAGGAAGTCCCATGTCCCTTGTCCGATCCGAACTGGCGCAATGGCGCCGCAGGCCCGTGCGCGAGCTGCTGGCCGGCGCCGTGGCGACCTTCGCGCTGATTCCCGAAGTCATCGCGTTCTCTTTCGTGGCGGGGGTGGACCCGCAAGTGGGGTTGTACGCCTCGTTCGTGATTTCGGTGGTGATTGCCTTCGCCGGTGGACGCCCGGCGATGATCTCGGCCGCGGCCGGGTCGGTCGCGCTGGTGGCCGCGCCGCTGGTGGCCAGCCATGGCCTGCACTATCTGCTGGCGGCGGGCGTGCTGGCCGGGCTGATCCAGGTCGTGTTCGGCCTGCTGCGCCTGGGCGTGCTGATGCGCTTTGTCAGCAGCTCGGTGCGGACCGGCTTCGTCAACGCGCTGGCGATCCTGATCTTCAGCGCGCAGCTGCCGCAGTTGGTTGGCAGTGGCCTGGCAACATGGCTGATGCTGGCGCTGGGGCTGGCGATCATCTACGGCCTGCCGCGGGTGCCGCTGCCGGGCCTGCAGGCGATTCCCTCGCCGCTGATCTGCATCGTGGTGCTGACCGCGGCCACGGTGTGGCTGGAGCTGCCGCTGAAGACCGTCGCCGACCTCGGCCAGCTGCCGTCCAGCCTGCCGGGCTGGCACGGCCTCGTGGTGCCGCTGGACATGGACACCCTGCGGATCATCGCCGGGCCGGCGATCGCCATCGCGATGGTCGGCCTGCTGGAATCGATGATGACTGCACGGGTGGTCGACGAACTGACCGACAGCCCCAGCAACAAGAGCCGCGAATGCGCGGGCCTGGGGCTGGCCAACATCGGCGCCAGCCTGTTCGGCGGCATCGCCGGCTGCGGCATGATCGGCCAGACGGTAGGCAACGTGCGCTACGGCGGGCGCGGGCGGCTGTCGACGCTGTTCGCCGGCGTGTTCCTGCTGATCCTGATGGTGCTGCTCAAGCCCTGGGTCTCGCAGGTGCCGGTGGTGGCGCTGGTAGCGATCATGGTGATGGTCTCGGTATCGACCTTCGATTGGGGTTCGCTGCGCAGGCTGGTCAGCCATCCGCGCCTGTCCAGCCTGGTGATGATCTCCACCGTGGTCGCCACCCTGGTCTCGCACGACCTGTCCATCGGCGTGGGCCTGGGCGTGCTGTTGAGCGCGCTGTTCTTCGCCTGGAAGGCGGCCGGCGCGTTGCAGGTGGACCATGTCGAACAGCCCGGCACCGATGGCGCGATCGAACATCACTACCGCGTGCGTGGACAGGTGTTCTTCGCCTCGGCCGATGCGTTCGTCGATGCCTTTGATCCGCGCCAGGCCGAAGGCGCGCGCGTGCAGCTGGATGTGTCGGCCGCGCGCTTCTGGGACGTCACCGCGCTGGCGGCGCTGGACAAGGTGCGCGCGCGTTTCGACCACTACGGCTGCCAGGTCAGCGTGACTGGCCTGCAGCAGCGCGCGCTGCTGGCCGACGGCGTGGAAGAGTTCGCCGGCTGAGCCGGCGCTTTCCGAACAGTTCGCCGCTGTCCCGCGATGTCCTGTGACATCGTTTTCGGAGTCTTCGCATGTCCATGGCCCACGCCGGCAGGTTGGCCGGCGATGTCCCGCCACGTCGCAGGTAACGGGACAGCCTGCCCGATTGCGCGTTCAATCTTCATGCCACGATGCGCCGCCGCGTGCATCCCCCATGCCATGCGATCCAATGCAAGGCCCGTGCATGTGGCCTGTCGGCCCGTCATTCCTGCAAGCGATTCCGGCCCGCCGTGGGCTGGGGACAAGGAGACCAATGCATGAAACGCATCGCGTTATGGATCGTGGCAACCGTGGCACTGCTGTGCGTGCTTCTTCCACCCGCATCGGCGCAGGCCGCCAGCGACTACACCCATGGGGTCACCGTGTCCGGCAACACCGGCACGCTGTGGTTTGCGCCCACCGGCGGCGACACCACATGGGTGGACGCGCACTACAGCCTGGCCGGTGGCGATCTGCAGAACCTGCGCATGAGCTACAACGCCGGCAACGGCCATTACGAGACGACGTTCGCACCGGCCGACAGCGGCCTGGCGGTCGACTATTTCTTCACCTACAACAAGGGTGAAGCGGCCTACGACAGTGCGCATCACAGCTACACCATCGGTGGCGGCGATACCGGCACCGACCCGCCGCCGGTCGGCGGTGGCGATGGCGGCAGCTGGAACGGCCAGACCACCTTCCACATCGCCAACCAGACCAACGGCCGTTGGGCCGATGCGGACGTGTACTGGGCCATCGTCGGCAAGGACTGGAACACCGGCCAGTTCGTGCACGTGGATGCCAACGGCAACCTGGTCCCGATGTCGACCGGCGACAACGGCGCGCTGACCAAGAACGGCGAGGGCTACACCAACTATTTCCACTCGCTGGCCCAGAGCAGCCAGGTCACGATCCCGCCCATCAACTCGGCGCGCATCCTGTTTTCGATCGGCTCGCCGATGTACATCAAGGTGGTCGTCGACGGCGACGGCAATCTGGGCTATGCAGGCGCCAACATCGAGAACGCCTCCGATCCCAACATCGACGTCTATTTCGACTTCGGCGAAATGGCGATCATTCCACCGGGCGAGGACGACCAGGGCATCTTCGTCAACACCACGCGGGTGGATCATTTCGGCTTCCCGCTGAAGCTGCGCGTGCAGGGCCTGAACAGCTTCGACCAGACCGTCGGCGAGCCGCTGACCGAATCGCGCGATGCGCTGTTCTCGGCGTTCCAGGCCTCGCTGCCGTCGCAGTTCACCGGGCTGGCCCAGGCGCCGTATGCGCCGTACCGCATCGTCGCGCCGTCGCATGCGTCCTTCATCGCCGGGCAGGCCAACGGCAATTACCTGCAGGACTATGTCAACGCGGTCTGGGCGCGCTTCCGCAACGAGGACCTGGTATTCACCCTGGACAACCTGGGCACCTTCCACGGCCGGGTCAATGGCGACACCTTCGTGTTCACCGGCGGCAATGCCAACGGCACCTACTACATCAACGGCGTGCCGAGTACGTCAGAGGTGTTCCTGGGAAACGGCCTGTTCAACGATCCGGCCGGCGCCAGCGACGTCGGCGTGCAGCTGCAGATCCAGGCGCAGATCTCGGCGGCGATCAACCGCCACGTGCTGGAAACGCCTTCGCAGTGGTACGACCAACCGTCGCATTATCCGACGGGCCAGGCGGCCAACTGGTACGCCAAGTTCTGGCACGACCACAGCATCAATGCGCTGGCCTACGGGTTCTCGTATGACGACGTCGGCGATTTCAGTCCGTCGATCCACACCAATGCGCCGACCGATGTGACCTTCACCATCGGCTGGTGATCCACGCCACCTCCGCATGGCCGGATGGCCATGCGATGCGTGTGACGGGGCAGGCACGGACCTGCCCCGTTTTCTTTGGGAAATCTTGCCTGTCTGCGCAGTGGCGCGTTGGCCGCTGCCGCGCCGCACAATGACCGCAGGTGTGATCTGGTCGATGATCCGATGGCCGACCGGAACACACCCCTGCCTCGCGGGCAGGAACCGGACGCGTCGATGACGCGAGGGCTGGCTTTGGAAAGCCACAGGGGGCAAGGCCACTGTGCCGCGTCGGGCGCTCTCCGCCCGCGGGCGGGACCCACCTGGATCAATGAAACAAGGAGCGCTTCATGCAATCACCCCTGTGCCACCTTCGCCTGTCCCTGGCCATCGCTGCCGTGCTGGCGCCCTCGCTGGTCCATGCGCAGGACACCACGGCCGACCAAGCCCCCGCACAGCAGCAGAGCGCCACCACGCTGGATACGGTAGTGGTCAGCGGCACCGCGCAGTTCAAGGGCCTGCGCAAGCGCGACACCAGTTTTTCGATCACCACCGCCACCGCCGAACAGATGCGCGAAGCGGTGCCGCAGAGCACCGCCGACCTGCTGAAGATCACGCCCGGGGTCTGGGCCGAGCCCAGCGGCGGCGGCACCGGCGCCAACATCTTCGTGCGCGGCATGCCGTCCGAAGGCGACGCGCCGTTCGTGACCATGCAGCTGGACGGCTCGCCGCTGTTCCCGCCGCCGACGCTGTCGTTCCTGGAGAACTCCACCCTGTTCCGGATCGACGACACGATCGAGCGGATGGAAGTGCTGCGCGGCGGCTCCAGCCCGATCTTCTCCAACGGCCAGGCCGGGATCACGGTCAACTTCATCCAGAAGACCGGCCAGGACACCCCGGAAGGCAGCGTGCGCCTGACCACCGGCAGCGATAGCCTGCAGCGGGTGGACGTCTATGCCGGCGGCCCGCTGGGCAATGGCTGGTACGCCAGCGCCGGTGGCTTCTTCCGCAAGACCGATGGGGTGCGCGATCCGCAGTTCGACGCCGACAAGGGCGGCCAGTTCAGCGCCACCCTGTCCAAGCGCTGGGACAGTGGCCAGGTGACCTTCTACGCGCGCCACCTGGATGACAACAACGCGTTCTACACGCCGATCCCGCTGCTCTCGCGCGACAACGGCAGCAGCCTGTCCAGCTTCCCCGGGCTGGATGCACAGACCGGTACGTTGCTGAGCAAGGATTTCCGCAACGTGACCCTTACCGTCGGACCCAACGGCGAGACCATCAGCCGCGACCTGGCCGACGGGCGCGGGGTCAATGTCGATCTGTTCGGCGGCGCGCTGGACTGGCAGGTGGGCGACTGGACCATCGCCGACCGTTTCAACGTGATGGGCGGCGATGCGCCGACCAACGCGCTGTTCACCGGCAACGCGCCGACCACGCTGGCCGACTACATCGCCGGCAAGGGCGGCACCGGCACGGGGATCTATACCAACGGCGGCGGCGTGGTCGATCCGAGCCAGCAGGTGCTGGAAGCCGGCTGGTGGGTGGTGGACAAGCACCTGTCGTCCTTCACCAATGACTTGCGCTTCTCGCGGCAGCTGTTCGAGGGCAATACGCTGACCTTTGGCGTGTACTACGCCAAGTACTCCTCGCGCGACACCTGGTACCTGGGCAACAACATGCTGCTGACCGCGCAGAACCATGCGCGGCGGGTCGATGTCACTCTGGACGACGGACGTCAGGTCACCCGTGACGGTTTCAGCGGCACCTCGACGTTCGCACTGCGCCAGGATTTTCAGGGCGAGAACACCGCGGTGTTCGTGGCCGACGAATGGGAACTCAACGAGCGCCTGCGCCTGGACCTGGGCGCCCGCTACGAGCAGCAGAAGGTGACCGGCGACGTCCACGACACCGCCACGGTCGATCTGGACAGCAATCCGGACACGCTCTATGACAACGAGACGTCCATCTCGCTGCCCGGCATCACCCACTACGACCAGACCGACAAGAAATTTTCCTGGACCGCCGGCCTGAACCTGAAGCTCAACGAGCAGTTCAGCCTGTTCGCGCGGGCCAACTCGGGCCTGAAATTCCCGGGCTTCGACAACCTGCGCGACGGCAACAACAAGGTGCAGGAGGTGGACCAGTACGAGCTGGGGTTGAAGTCGGGCAGCCAGCTGTACGACCTGTACCTGACCACGTTCTACAACACCTTCAAGAACTCGCCGTTCCAGGCGTTCCTGGCCGATGGCAGTAACTTCACCACCGTAGGCGATTCGCGCGCCTACGGCATGGAGGTGGAAGGTGCGATCCGGCCGTTCGGCGGTTTCGAGCTGGCCGGCACCGGCGTCTGGCTGGACGCCAAGTACCGCAACTACGAGGAGTACACCGACAACCAGGTGATGCGCCAGCCGAAGAAGCAGTTCCGGCTGACGCCGAGCTATTACTGGATGTTGCCGTTCGGCGACCTCAAACTGTTCGCGACGTACTCGTACGTGGGCGACCGTTTTGCCGACCTGGCCAACGAACAGAAGCTGCCCTCGTACGACATGGTCGATCTCGGCGCCAGCCTGCACGTGGGCGACCACTGGGAAGTCACCGCCAGCGGCAGCAACGTCACCGACGAACTCGGCCTGACCGAAGGCAACGTGCGCGTGCCGGGCGGGGCGACCAACGGCGTGTTCATGGGCCGGCCGATCGCCGGGCGCCAGTACCAGATGTCGCTGGCATACCGTTGGTGAACCAGGCGGCACCAGCCGATGCGGGAGCGGCTCCTCTCCTGTAGAGCGGAGCTTGCTCCGCTGGGGCTTTGCCGATGGCCCGACCGAACAGCAGCCGAGCAAGCTCGGCACTACAGGAGAGGAGCCGCTTCAGTGGCGATGAGGCTCTGTCGGTAAAGCCCCATCGCCGCTGAAGCGGCTCCCACAGGGGTCGCGTTTCCCACATCCATTCCACATCACGTGGCAGGCTTGCGTTCTGGCCACCCCTGTGAATCCCATGAAACCGACGCGCCGTTCGCTCTACTGCAACTTGCTACTGGCCCTCTCGGGCATGCTGGCCGCCTGTGCGGGTACGCCACCCTCTGCGGCACCGGTGCCGCGGGCCGCGGCTGCATCGCCCGCGCCCGACACCCCCGACCAGCTGTATCCGCAGCTGTTCGATGCGGTGCAGACCGGGCAGCTGTTCGAGGACCAGAAGCATTTCGTCGACATGACCGCCAGGCGCGACCCGGCGCGGATCGAATCCGATTACCTGGCCCAGCGCGGTGCGCCGGGATTCGACCTCAAGCGTTTCGTGTCCGACAACTTCGCCGAGGACCCGCCGATCCAGGTGCCGACGATCCGCCAGGACACCTCCCTGCGCGAGCACATCGACAGCCTGTGGCCGGTGCTCACGCGCAGCTTCAAGGACGTGCCGCCGTACAGCAGTGCGCTGGCACTGCCCGAGCAGACGGTGGTGCCGGGCGGGCGCTTCCGCGAGGTGTACTACTGGGACTCGTACTTCACCATGCTCGGGCTGGCCGAAAGCGGGCATGCCGACCTGTCGCGACAGATGCTGGACAACTTCGCCCACCAGATCGACACCTACGGCCACATCCCCAACGGCACGCGCAGCTATTACCTGAGCCGCTCGCAGCCGCCGTTCTTCGCCTACATGGTCAGCGAGGAGGCCGGGCGTGGTGGCGATGCGGTGTACCGCCGCTACCTGCCGCAGCTGCAGGCCGAATACGCGTACTGGATGCGTGGTGCCGATTCGCTCAAGCCCGGCGATGCGTCCGCGCGCGTGGTGAAGCTGGCCGATGGCAGCGTGCTCAATCGCTACTGGGACGACCGCGACACCCCGCGCCAGGAGGCCTGGGTGCATGACGTGCGCACGGCCGCCGAGGCGCGCGCCGATCGTCCGGCCGGCGAGGTCTATCGCGATTTGCGTGCGGCCGCTGAGTCGGGCTGGGATTTCTCCAGCCGCTGGTTCGATGATCCGAAAAAACTCTCCACAATCCACACCACCGCGATCGTGCCGGTCGATCTCAACAGCCTGATCTATCACCTGGAAACCACGCTTGCGGCCGCATGCAAGACCCAGCCCAGCGCTTGCACGATCGACTATGCCGCCAGGGCCGGGCAGCGCCAGGCGGCAATCGAAATGCACCTGTGGAATCCGGCCGGCTATTACGCCGACTACGACCTGCGCACTCAGGCGCCGCGCGTGCAGGTGACCGCCGCGACGGCGTTTCCCCTGTTTGCCGGCCTGGCATCGTCGCAGCGCGCGGCGCAGACCGCCAATACGATCCGCGCGCAGCTGCTGCGCCCAGGCGGCATCGCCACCACGGCCGTCAACAGCGGCCAGCAGTGGGACGCGCCCAACGGCTGGGCGCCACTGCAGTGGGTCGCGGTCGATGGACTGCGTCGCTACAAGCAGGATGCGCTGGCCGAACGGATCGGTCGCGGTTTCCTGGGCCGGGTGCAGGCGGTGTTCGACCACGAACACAAGCTGACCGAAAAGTACGACGTGGACGCCACCGGCAGTGCCAGCGGCGGCGGTGGCGAATATCCCAACCAGGACGGCTTCGGCTGGACCAACGGCGTGACCCTGATGCTGCTGGACCTGTACGGCCAGCCGCCAGGCCCCGCGCGGCCCCTGTAGATCGGAGCTTGCTCCGCTGCTCTTCGATCAGATCATTGCGAAAGCCCTAGCCGAGCAAGCTCGGCTCTACAAGGGGCGCATCTACGCCTCCTGCTGTGCAGTCGTAGCCCGCGCATTCCGGCGCTGCACGTTTACCGGCCGCCGCCGATCTGTACGGCCAGCTGCCAGGCTCCGCGCGCACCAACCTGTAGAGCGGAACTTGCTCCGCTGCTCTCCGGTCAGGTCATTGTGAAAGCCCCAGCCGAGCAAGCTCGGCTCTACAACGCCCCATGCTGTGCAGTCGTGGCCCGCGCACTCCAGCGCTGCACGTTTACCGGCCGCCGCCGGATCTGTACGGCCAGCTGCCAGGCTCCGTGCGCACCAACCTGTAGAGCGGAGCTTGCTCCGCTGCTCTTCGGTCAGATCATCGCGAAAGCCCCAGCCGAGCAAGCTCGGCTCTACAGGGGCGCCATCCACACCCCATACTGTGCAGCTGTGGCCTGCGCATTCCGCGTGGCGCCCGTTTTCCGCCGTCGGGAATCTCGATGTTCAAGGGTGTGCTGCTCGGTTTCGCGTGCTACGCGGCCTATTCCATCAGCGATGCGTTCGTGAAGCTGCTGGAGGGCACGCTGCCGTCGTACGAACTGGTGTTCTTCGGCGCGCTGCTGATGCTGAGCGCATTGCCGTTCCTGAAGAAGCCCGGCGACCGCTGGCGCGAGGTGGTGATGGCCAGGAAGCCTACCGTCTGGCTGCTGCGCGCCTTCTGCGGCGCCGCCGGCAACCTGACCTCGGTGATCGCCTTCACCCATCTGTCGATGGCCGAGGCGTTCGCGCTGATCTTCCTGATGCCGATCTTCGTGACCGTGCTGTCGGTGCTGCTGCTGCGCGAGGAGGTGCACTGGCGCCGCTGGACTGCGGTGGTGGTTGGCTTCATCGGCGTGCTGGTGGTGCTGCGCCCGGGCTTCCGCCAGCTCAGCGAAGGCCATGTGGCCGCGATCATCTGTGGCCTGACCGGCGCGGTCGGCGTGATCAGCCTGCGCATGGCCGGCCCGGACGAGAAGCGCATCACCCTGTATGGCGCCGGCGTGCTTGGCCCGCTGGTGATGGGCGGCATCCTGATGCTGCCGTACTTCGTCTGGCCCACCGCCTGGCAGTGGCTGATGATCGCCGGCTATGGCCTGCTCGCCGGCCTGGCCGCGATCCTGATGATGTACTCCACCCGCCTGGCCCCGGTCAGCGCGGTGGCGCCTACCCAGTACAGCCAGATGCTGTGGGCGATCGGCTTTGGCTACTGGCTGTTCCACAGCAAGCTGGACTGGATCACCGGGATCGGCATCGCCCTGATCCTGGGCTCGGGGCTGGTGACCTTCATCCGCTGGAGCCAGGTCACCACCTGGCGGCGCAGGACCCGGATCGTCTGACGGCTGGGCCAGGAACTTTCCCTGGTAGTAGGACTTTTCGCTGCTGCCAGCCGGCGACGGACGCCGCGCGGCATTGTCCTACACGCTGTTGGGCGTCCGGCCGATGGGTTGCATGTGCGCAATGCCGGATGCTGGCGGCGGGCCAAGGAGGGCGTCGATCATGCGCGTACTGATGTTGCTGTGTTTGTGGATGGGATTGCTGCATGCCGGGCTTGCCGGTGCCGCCGAACCGCCGCGGCTGATGCTGGCCACGGGCTATCACGGTCATGTCGCAATAGGCGATTACCTGGTCAGCGAAAAGCTGGATGGCGTGCGCGGGCGCTGGGATGGCAAGGTCCTGTGGACACGCGGCGGGGCACGGATCAACACGCCGGACTGGTTCACGCGCGGCTGGCCGTCGGTGCCGATGGATGGCGAGCTATGGATCGGCCGGGGCCAGTTCGATGCAGCCAGTGGCTTGATCCGCGCTGGCGATCCTGCGGATCCGAAATGGCGTGACCTGCATTTCATGCTGTTCGACCTGCCGGCACATCCCGGTCCGTTCGAAATGCGCGTGGCCAGGATGCGGGATTTGGTCACGGCCAGCGCCAGCCCGCAGCTGCGGATGATTGCCCAGCAGCGCTTCGCGAGCGTCACCGCGCTGGATGCCGAGTTCGCCCGCGTCGTGGCCGCCGGCGGCGAAGGCCTGATGCTGCATCACCGGGATGCGCACTACCAGGTCGGACGCAGCGACACCCTGCTCAAGTACAAGCCCTACGACGATGCCGAAGCGCGCGTGGTTGCCCATGCCGGCGGCAAGGGCAAGTACCAGGGCAAGCTGGGCGCGCTGCTGGTGCAGATGCCCGATGGGCGCAAATTCCACATCGGCAGCGGCTTGACCGATGCCCAGCGCGCTTCGCCGCCGCCGATCGGGGCCTGGGTGACCTATCGCTACAACGGGCTGACCTCGAAAGGGCTACCGCGTTTCGCACGCTTCCTGCATGTGCGCGACGAGCTGCCGCCGCCCGATCCGGTGCGCTGACGACCGATGTCGGTCGGCACTTAACCGATCTAGTGGAGAGGTTCCGCGCGCGCAAGCCGGAGTCTGCCGCGGCATCGTCGGCAGTGGGCGCGTAAAGCGCGCCTAGTCCTTCGCGTAATACGCCAGGAACATGTCCACCGCTGATTCGGCGACCTGCTTCTGCTGGGCGTGGCTCAATGCGGGCTGGCCCATGGTCAGCTGTGGCCAGAAGGCGAAGCCCTTCATCAGGCTCTGCAGCTGGTAGGAGGCGAACGCGGGATCGGCCTGCTTCAGGCGCCTGTCGGCCATCGCCGCGACGATCCAGCGGGTGAGGCCTTCTTCCTTGTCGCCCAGCCTGGCCACCATGTCGCGCGCGCGCTCGGGGGCGTGGATGGCCTCGGCGATGGCCACCCGCGCCAGGCCGACGAAATGCTCGTCCTCCAGCATGCGCAGCTTCTGCTGCATCAGCGCCAGCAGCTGGCGTCGTAGCGGCTGGTCGGCGAGGTAGACCTGCTCGTTGAGCGCCGCGGCCTTGTCCCACAGCTGCACCAGGATCTCGGCGAACAACGCGTCCTTGCTGGGGAAATGGTTGTAGACCGTGCGCTTGGAGACGCCGGCGTCGGCCGCGATGCGGTCCATGCTGGTGGCATCGAATCCCTGATCGCGGAATGCCTGGATCGCCGCCTGCACGATGGCTTGGCGTTTGCGGTCGGTCAGGCGCGATGGCGCTTGCGAGCGTTTGGGTTTCGGCGGCATTTACCGATTTTACACCGATCAGTTTACTTTCACAAAAGTGGAACTACACTGTGTAGTGTAACTATTCGAACGGGCCGTTGCGTCCGGATTCCTTTCCTCCATTGGATGTGAGCGCATGACCACCTGCACCCTGCGCGGCAGCGCCGACAAGCGCGCCGACTACGCCACCTCGCCGCAGCACCGCGGCGGACGCTTCCGCAACCCGGTGCCGACGCCGCCGACCGGCCTGGTCAAGTCGCTCAGGCTGATCTGGAACATGCTGCTGCACAAGCCGCGCACCACGGTGCCGGCGGCGCCGATCCAGGTCCAGGCGCTGACCCGCGCACAGCTGCTGGCCGCGCCGGATCGCAGCCTGTTCCGCCTGGGCCATTCGACCGTATTGCTGAAGCTGCGCGGCGACTTCTGGATCACCGATCCGGTGTTCGCCGAGCGCGCATCGCCTTTCCAGTGGATGGGGCCCAAGCGCTTCCACGCGCCGCCGATCGCGCTGGAAGACCTGCCGCCGCTCAAGGGCGTGATCCTCTCGCACAACCACTACGATCATCTGGACCGCGCCACGGTGCTGGCGCTGGCCGCGACCACCGCGCATTTCCTCACCCCGCTGGGCGTGGGCGACACCTTGATCGACTGGGGCGTGCCGGCGCACAAGGTGCAGCAGCTGGACTGGTGGCAATCCACCCAGGTCGACGGCCTGCGTTTTGTCGCCACACCGGCCCAGCATTTCTCCGGGCGCGGGCTGGGCGACAGCAATGCCACGCTGTGGGCGTCGTGGGTGATGATCGATGACGACCTGCGCGTGTTCTTCAGCGGCGACAGCGGGTACTTCGACGGCTTCAGGACAATCGGCGAGCGCTTGGGCCCGTTCGATGTGACCCTGATCGAAACCGGCGCCTACGATCGGCAGTGGCCGCACGTGCACATGCAGCCCGAACAATCGCTGCAGGCGCATCTGGACGTGCGGGGACGCTGGATGATGCCGATCCACAACGGCACCTTCGATCTGGCGATGCACCCGTGGTTCGAGCCATTCGACCGGATCAGCGCACTCGCCGCCGAGCGGGGCGTGTCGCTGGCTACGCCCGTCATCGGCGAACGGCTGGATCTGCAGCAGCCGCAGGCCGGCCAGGCATGGTGGAAGCAGACGCTTGACTGACGCGCACGCACAGCGTCGCCGGTCCTGACACAGGCTTCAGCGCACTGCCTGCATCCTTGGCGGGTGCGCGTCGGGCGCTCGATGGCCTGAGCGCCGGGAGTTGGCAGATGGAGAAGAAATTCGTGCTGGCCATCGACCAGGGCACCACCAGTTCGCGCGCGATCCTGTTCGACCATCAGGGCCATATCGCCGGCATGGCGCAGCGCGAGTTCGAGCAGATCTTTCCGCAGCCGGGCTGGGTGGAGCACAACCCGCGCGAGATCATGACCAGCGTCTACACCACGATCACCGAGCTGCTCAACAACGCCAACGTCGACATCCACGACATCGCCTCGATCGGCATCACCAACCAGCGCGAGACCGCGGTGGTGTGGGACAAGCAGACCGGCCAGCCGGTCCACAACGCCATCGTCTGGCAGTCGCGGCAGACCAAGGACATCTGCGAGGAACTGAAGCAAGCCGGCCACCAGGACAGGGTGCGGGCCAAGACCGGCCTGCTGATCGATGCGTATTTCTCCGGCACCAAGGTCAAGTGGATCCTGGACAAGGTCGAGGGCGCACGCGCCCGTGCGGAGAATGGCGAGCTGCTGTTCGGCACCGTCGACAGCTGGCTGATCTGGAACCTCACCGGCGGCAGGGTCCACGTCACCGACTACACCAACGCCGCGCGCACCATGATGTTCAACATCCATACGCTGCAGTGGGACGACGAACTGCTGGCCATGCTGGAGGTGCCCAGGGCGATGCTGCCGGAGGTCAGATCCTCCAGCGAGGTCTACGGCACGACCCACTCGCAGTACATCGGCGGCCAGGTGCCGATCGCGGGCATCGCCGGCGACCAGCAGGCCGCGCTGTTCGGCCAGGCGTGTTTCGAGCAGGGCATGGCCAAGAACACCTACGGCACCGGCTGCTTCATGCTGATGAACACCGGCCGCAAGGCCGTGGCCTCCGCGAACGGGCTGCTGACCACCATTGCCTGGGGCATCGACGGCCAGGTGGAGTACGCGCTGGAAGGCTCGATCTTCGTGGCAGGCTCGGTGGTGCAGTGGCTGCGCGACGGACTGCGCATGCTCGGCAAGGCCAGCGACAGCCAGGCCTATGCCGAACGTGCTGGCGACAACGACGGGGTGTACTTCGTCCCGGCCTTTGTCGGCCTGGGCGCGCCGTATTGGCGCAGCGACATCCGCGGTGCGGTGTTCGGCCTGACCCGCGGCACCCGCAAGGAGCACTTCATCCGCGCGGCGGTGGAATCGATGGCCTACCAGACCCGCGATGTGCTGACCGCCATGCAGGCCGATGCCGGGATCGTGCTGAAGGAACTGCGCGCCGACGGCGGCGCGATCGCCAACGACTTCATGGCCCAGTTCCAGAGCGACATCCTGGGCGTGCCGGTGGTGCGCCCGCAGGTGGCCGAAACCACCGCGCTGGGCGCGGCCTACCTGGCCGGACTGGCGACGGGCTTCTGGTCCAGCCGCGCGGAGATCGCGCGCCAGTGGGCGGCCGAGCGCCAGTTCGAGCCGGCCATGCCGGAACAGCGCCGCGAGGCGCTCTATGCCGGCTGGAAGCAGGCGGTGGAAGCGACCATGGGCTTCCGGCCCACGACGTGATCCACGCGACGCAGCGCGCCTCATCGCAGCGGCGCATTGCCATTTCATGTCGGCGCGTCCAGATGACAAGTCGGAGCGATTCACCCGGTCTGGCAGCAGTTGCGATGACACTGGCCGCATGAAGCACGTGTGGCGAATAGGTGTGTTGCTGCTCGCGTGGCTGGCTGCCGCGCCAGCGGTCCACGCTGCCGAAGCGCTGCCCGTGGTGCTGGACAACGCGACCGGCCTGCCGACACTGCGCACCGTGATCGTGGCCCGGCACGGAACCGTGCTGGCCGAGCGTGGCTACCACGGCGGCCGCGAGGATCGCGCGACCAACATCAAGTCCGCATCCAAGACCGTGGTCGCGGCATTGGTCGGGATCGCGATCGACAGGGGCGTGCTGGAGGGCGTCGACCAGCCGATCGCGCCGCTGTTGAAGGACGATCTTCCGGCCAGGCCGGACCCGCGCCTGAGCAGGATCACCATCGGCCATCTGCTTTCGATGCAGGCTGGTCTGGCGCGCACTTCCGGGCCGAATTACGGACGCTGGGTCGGCAGCCGCGACTGGGTGCGCTACGTGCTGGCGCAGCCGTTCGAGGATGTGCCCGGCGGTGGCATGCTGTACTCGACCGGCTCCACGCATCTGCTCTCGGCGATCCTGACCCGCGTCACCGGCAAGTCGACGCTGCAGCTCTCGCGCGAGTGGCTGGGGCCGCAGCCGGGCTTTGCGGTCACCGCCTGGGCGCGCGATCCGCAGGGCGTGTATTTCGGCGGCAACCAGATGTCGATGACGCCGCGCTCGCTGCTGACCTTTGGCGAGCTGTTCCGCAATGGCGGACGCAGCGCCGGCGGTCGGCAACTGCTTTCAGTGCGCTGGATCGCCGCGTCCTGGGTGCCGCGCACGCGTTCGGTGTTCACCGGCGACGGCTATGGCTATGGCTGGTTCGCGCGCCGCATCGGCGGCCAGGACGTGCGCTTCGCGTGGGGTTACGGCGGGCAGATGCTGTACGTGGTGCCGGCGCTGGACCTGGTGGTGGTGATGACTTCCAACCCGGACCAGCCTTCGGGCAGCAGCGGCTACCTGCTGGAATTGCACGCGCTGCTGGCCAGGATCATCGCCACGCCCGAACTTGCCACGCGCTGAGGCTCACCACTGCGCGACCAGCGTCTTGAACGGTCGCTGCAACCGCAGGCCCTGCGCATCGAAGCCGCGCACCGGCTTGCCGTCGACGGTGACGCTGGCCGGCGTCTGCCGGTTGGGCCAGTACACCTTGAGCGCGCTGTCGGCCTTCAGGCCCTTGCCCAGGGTAATCGTCAGCCGCTGGCCTTCCTGCCGCGCCTGCATCGCCAGCGTGCCATAGGCGGTGGGCAGGCCGTCGACATTGAGGCCGGGACCGGCAACCCAGGACGGTGGCGTGCCGGGCAGCAGCGACAGCGCATCGTCGCCTTCGAACATCAGCATGCCGAACAGGCTGCGCGCGTACTCGGCGCCGATCCAGGTATGCGGCATGTCGCCCAGGTAGATGGCATGGCGCTTGTCCGAATAGACCACCTCGGCCAGCTCCTGCCAGTCGGCCGGACGCCGGTCGCCGACCACGTGCTTGAGCATGAACTCGGCATCCTGCGGCCGGTCCAGATGCACATAGGTCAGGACATTGCGCATTTCGTAGGGCGTGTAGGCGTAGAGCGCCTGCGGATCGTCGCGCTGGCGCACCTGCGCCAGGTAGCGGTCGAAGGTCCTGGCCAGCGCCTCGGCGGGCAGCACGCCCTGCGCGCCGGTGGGGTCCAGGGCGATCGAGACGCTGGTAGGGTCGCTGCCGCCCTGGTCCGCATCGGCGGGCAGGGTGTCACTGCCGGCCCAGGCCATGGTCGCGCGGATCGAGGCAGCCAGCGAATCGTGCAGCAGCTGGTACTGCGCGCGCGCCCACTGGGCGGTTTCATGGTCGCCCCATTGTTCGGCCAGCCAGGCGCCGTCGTGCCAGCCGCGCAGCGCCCAGTAGTTGTCCCAGTAGCTGTGGGTGGGCACCGAATAGCCTTCGTGGCTGATCGATGGCGCAATGAGTCCGGCGAAGCGCTCCGGCGCCGGGCGATTGGCCTGGTAGCCGGGCACCAGCGTGCGTTCGCGCAGTTCCTGCAGGAATTTCAGCGCGCGGTTCACCTGCGGCTGGTACTCGCGCACGCTCTGCGCGCCGCCGTCCAGGCGCGCGATCTCGGCCACCAGCCACAGGTATTCACCCTGGGCGTCGTATTCCAGGTCCGAGCCGAAACCGGTGTTGACCGAGCCGTCATCGTTGAGGATCGGCGAGACCAGGCCGTTGTCGTGCACGGCATGGCTGCTGTACCAGCGCAGGTAGTCGCGCGCGGTCCTGGCCATGCCCATGCGGACCAGCACCGCGGCGGTGGCCGAACCATCGCGGATGAAGGAGCGGTTGTAGTTGCGCGGACCGGGCTGCATCGCCGGGCCGCTCTGGTTGAGCAGCATGTAGGCGGCCTGCGCCCGCAGCATGTCCACCAGCGAAGGGTCGGGCAGCGACAGCCCGATCCTGCCCAGCCGCGTCTGCCACTGCGCGGCATTGGCCTGCGCCAGGGCGTCGAATTTCGCTCCCGCCTGTGCCGCATCGCCCAGCAGCGCCTGCACGTCCAGCGCCGGTGCAGCGGGCCATTGCGCCGCCTCGACGGTCTTGGCGTCGATCACCTGATCGCCCAGGGCGAAGGCCAGCACGATGTCGTGCTGCGCGCCCGGCGCCAACCGCACGCGGTAGCCGACCAGGCCGGCGGCCAGGCCGCCCGGATCCCGGGCCTGCTGGGTGGCCGGGGCGCGGCCTTCGGCCGCGAAGCGGGTGATCTCGTCCTCGCCATGCGCGCCGAACGCGGCCACGCCATGCAGGTCGGGCGTGCCGACGCTCTGGAACAGCACCCGGCCATTCACCCGCACCGCGCCGGCGTGCTCGGACGTGTCCACGGCGATGTCGCGGATCGGCGACAGGCCGCCGTTCTGCCACGGCGGGCTGACCTGGATCGGCCGGGTCAGCAGCGACAGCGTGCCGTCCACCGGCGTGGTGCCGGTGTTGTGCAGGCGATGGCGCACCAGCACCACCGGCGCGCCGTCGCGTTCCAGCGCGAACGCCTCGCTGGTCAGCTCCAGGCCCGGCTGCGGCGACCATTGCGCCTGCGGCATCGGCATCCAGCCTTCGCGCAGTCGATGTTTGATGTCGGTGTCGACTGTGGCCGCGGCGGCGCGGCCGCTGGCGTCGCGCCACACCGGCTGCACCAGCGGCGCACCCTTGAAGGCTTCCAGGTTGCCGTACTCGTCGAACACCGCCTTCTGCCGCCCGGCCGGAATGCCGACCACGGTCCAGTACACCTGCTGCATGTGCAGCGAGGACGGGAACAGCGCCGCCTGCGGGCCGGTCGCGGCCAGCTGGTAGCGCTTCATCGGCGTCATCACCGCCTTCGGTCCAAGCACGCGCAGGCGGGTCACGCTCGGCGCTGCGCCGGTGGCCTGGGCGCTCAGGCGCAGGCCGGTCACGGTGCGCGCCGTATCGCCGGCCAGATAGGTCGACGCGCCGAAGGCCTGCGGCGCATCGGCCAGCAGGCTCCAGCGCCCCGCCGCATCGCGGGCTTCCAGCTGCGCGCTGGCGGGCGTGCTGCCCCAAGCCACGTCAAGCCCGGCCACGTCCTGCGGTCGGGGGAAGTCCACTTCCAGCGCGTAGCCGCCACGCTGCCTGGCCAGCGCCTGCGCCGGACCGGCGCTCCACAGCGCGGCCGGATCGCCGCCTTTCGTGCCCCGGATCCCCGGCGCCTGGTCGGCGGCCAGCGGCTGGAATTCGGCGATGGACACGCCCCAGTCGGCGGTACGGTCCGGCGCGGCCAGGCGCAGATAGCGGGTCTTCACTGCGGGGAACAGCACGTATTCGGTGCGTCCCGGGCTGTCGCTGGTCTGGTAGACGGTGCGCCAGGCCTGGCCATCGTCCGAGGCCTGGATCAGGTAGGCATTGGCGTGGCTGGTGTCCCATTGGATCCGGACCCCGGCGATGGCGGCGCTCGCGCCCAGATCCACCTGCAGCCAGTGCCCGGGCGAGAACGGCCCGCCCCAGCGCGTGGCCGGATCGCCGTCGAACGCGTGCGGCGAAGCCAGCGCCGGGGTTTCGGTGGACGAGCTGCTGGCCTTCCACTGGCTGCGCGGCGGCAGGTCATCGCCGTCCGCGGCGGCCAGCGCAGAACCGGCGCAGGCCAGCAGCGCCAGCAACGACCAGCGGCGCAGAGCCCACGACTGCGGACGGAAGGACATGGCGCCACCTCTATGTAACCGTTATCAGCCGCGAATGGTGGCAGGCAGGCGCATCAGCGGCGAGCCGCAGCGCAGCATTCGGCAGGCCGCCAAGCGCGGATCATTCCTGAACACTTTGCGCATGAGGCCACGCCGCGTAACACAACCGCATCAACTGGCCCAGGCAGGTCCCGCACACTTATGGATTGGCGTGACGTAACGGTTGAGACACTTGGCGGCAGTGGCGAAAGAAGGCTGGCGGGACGAACTGGGACTGCAGATTCCTGCAGCGCTGCTGACGTTATTGCTGATGGCGATGTTCGCCATGGTCCTGCTCAAGACGCCGATGGCGCGGCTGGGGCCGCTGCACGCCAGCGAACCCAGTGCCATGCGCCTGGAGTTCCTGCAGCGCGATTTGCCGCCGCCGGCGATGCCACCAGACGCGGTTGGTCCCGAACCGGCCCGCACGCCGGCCACCGACCGCGCCCGCGCGGCGAGGCCGGAGCAGACAACGCCGCAGGCAGCGCCGTCCAAGTCGCTGGTGGTGACCACGCCCAAGGCGGCCCAGGCGCCGAAGGAATCCATCGCCAACGCCATCTACACCAGGCAGGGCCAGGTGCGCCTGCCGCCCGGCGTGGCCGCCGCGCCGCCGTCCACCCCGCCCGGCACGCCGCCGGGCATGGCCAGCGCGCGCGACGAGGCCCAGGCCAGGAACGTGCTGGAAAAACCCAACCCGATCCAATACGAGAAGACCCGCTTCGACAAGGACTGGGCCTCCAGCGGCACCCTGGGCGACCTGGCCGGGCAGAAGATCGGCCGGGTGATGAAGGACCTGTTCAAGGAAAAAACCAACAGTGCGGTCGCCCGGCCGCCGCCGCAGACGCGCTTCAACCCCGCCCTGGCCCAGAACCAGGGCGACATGGGCAGCGAAGCCACCGGCGATGCCTACAAGGCCGCGCCGATCGGATTCGAAAAAGCCCCGCAGCCCACCGGCGAAGCCAGCAAGGCGATCCATGCGCAGCTGGATGCGCTGCAGGGACGCGCGCTGATGTGCAAGGACCCGCTCAAGGACAGGTGGCTGGGCGATGTGCGCAAGAACCTGGCCGATCTGGAGCGCAACGAAACCGCGCTGACCCACGGCGCCGACGTGCAGCGCGCCCAGTACTACCTGCCGCAGGCCATCGACGCGTCCTACGACCTGTCGCGCCGCGCGCTGTGGTATGCCGACAAGCGCCTGTCGGCCTGCGGGAAATAAGCCTGCTGCGACCTGTCGCAGCCGCTGGGATGGCCGCGCGCCATGGTCGGGAATCCTCCGCACGATGAGCTAGCCATGCGCGCACTGGATGCCACGCACTACCTGATGGATGTCGCGCTCAAGCGCGACAGGTCGTCGCCGATGGAGGCATTCCCGTTCCGCCTGCCCGCCGTGCGCGGGTTGCGCGACCGGGCCCTGGTGTTCCATCCCAAGGTGACCTTCATCGTCGGCGAGAACGGCAGCGGCAAGTCCACGCTGCTGGAGGCCATCGCGGTGGCCTGGGGCTTCAATCCGGAGGGCGGCACCAGGAACTTCAACTTCCGCACCCAGGCCTCGCACTCGCCGCTGCACGATTACCTGCGGCTGGGGCGCAGCACGCGCCGGGCGCGCGACGGCTTCTTCCTGCGTGCCGAGAGCTTCTATAACGTTGCCAGCCAGATCGACGCGCTGGATCGCGAGCCCACCCTGGGCGACAGGATCATCGGTTCCTATGGTGGCGTGTCGCTGCACGCGCAGTCGCATGGCGAGTCCTTCATGTCCCTGATCCAGCACCGCTTTGGCGGACACGGCCTGTATGTGCTGGACGAACCGGAGGCCGCGCTGTCGCCGACCCGGCAACTGGCCCTGCTGGCGCGCCTGGACCAGCTGGTCCGATGCAATTCCCAGTTCATCATCGCCACCCATTCGCCGATCCTGATGGCCTACCCAGAGGCGGACATCCTGCAGATCACCGACGACGGACTGCAGCGCGTGGCCTATCGCGACACCGGGCACTACATCGTCACCCGCGCCTTTCTGGACAACCCGCAGCGCCAGCTCGATCGCCTGCTCGGCGAGGCCGGGCCGGATTGAGCGGTTTCAGCCGGCGGGAAACAGCCTGGCCAGCTGCGCCACCGCCGCATCGGTGGCGGCGCGGTCGACGGTGGTGTCGGTGTTGTTGAAGTCGCCGGGCATCTGCGCCTGGACCAGAATCCCGTCGCGGCGCGGCACCACGTTGAGGTTGTGGCCGCGCCAGTACAGGCCGTAGTCGACTTCCGGCTGTGGGATCAGGCGCGCGGTCTGGCCACGGACCGGGATGATGCTGTCATCGCCCAGCAGCGCACGCGCGCCGTAGCCGGTGCAGTTGATCAGGGTCTTTTCGCGCAGGTCGGCAAACTGGCGCGGGCTTTCGAAGGTGCGCGCATGGAACTCGCCCCCGGCCTGCAGGAAGTCATCCATCAGCTTCTGCGCGTAGGCGGTCAGGTTGAAGGTCATGCTGGCGGAGCGGCGCGCGTAGGGCAGTGGGAACGGATGCTGCTGCGCGGTGAGCACCTGCGACGGCGGGCGCAGGCGGGGAAGCAGCTTGCGTTCCAGGCTGGCGTAGTCCGGCTCGTCGTCCTCGCCGCCGTCCATCGGCTGGTCGAACGGCATCTCCGACAGCACATAGCTGTCGCGCCATTCCACCGGCTCGCCTGGCAGGCCGAGCATGCGCTGGTATTGCTGGAAGGAGCTGCTGGCCATCTGCGCCCACAGCGCTTCGAAGGCCGGCGTGGCGTACTCGGTGGTGCAGATGCGCGAGTCGGGCGTCCATTGGCCGGTGGCCATGAACGAGCGGCTCATCGGCAGCGTGTCCTTGGCATAGATGCGCACCTTCAGCCCGGCGTTCTGCGCCACCCGCGCGGTGGTGATGCCGATCGCGCCACAGCCGATCACCGCAACCTCGGTGTCGCCGGTGACCAGCGCCAGCCGTACCGCCTGTTCGGCAGAACCCCACGACAGCGACCAGCCGCTGCCGCCGTGGCCGTACTGGTGGACCACGGTCCGTCGGCCGATGCGTTCGGCCTCGATCCGCGGGCCCTGCGCGCGGAACGGCCGCGTACACACGGTGATGGCGACCACGCGGTCCGCGCGGGCGCGGATCGGGGCCAGCGGCCTGGGCGCGGCGAAAGGCAGCTGACCGGGCAGTGGCGCAGCGGCATCGGCTTGTGCAGCCCTGGACGTCTGGACCAGCAGTCCGCCAGAACCGGCAACCGCCGCGAGCGCGCCGGCCTGGCGCAGGAAATGACGGCGATGCATGGAGATCCTTTGAGTCGGGAGAGGTCAGGCCGCTGCGGTCACACCGGCGCTCCGGGCATCGTCAACCGTGGGTGGAGCCGTGTGGCCTGTCCGCTGGTCGAGCGTGGCAAAACCAGGAGCATGCCGATGCCGAAACGCAAAACGATTGTCCCCGCTGCGCCTGCGCGACGGCAACACCGCTATGCGTGCGGGTAGGGCCGGCTCTTCAGCAACGCCGCCAGATGCGCGGCATTGCGGGCGATCGTGTCGATGGTGCTGGCGACCTTGTCCGGTGTTTTGGGCAGGTCCTGGTAATCGATACTGCCCATCGCCTCACCCACCCAATACGGCGGGCCGCCGCCGGGGACGGTGAAACCCACGTCGATGAGCCCCTGATAGAGCTGCGCGCTGACATGGTGGGCGCCGTCCTCGTTGCCGACCACGGCCGCGACGGCGATCTTGCCGAAGGTCGGGTAATAGCCGCTGTCGTCGATCTCGCCCAGGAACGCATCCATCCGTTCCAGCACGCGCTGGGCGTGGCTGCTGGGGTGGCCCATCCAGATCGGCGTGGCCAGCACCAGGATGTCCGCGTCCAGGATCTTCCCGCGCAGTGCGGGCCAGTCATCGCCATCCCCTTCGTCAGCGCTGACGCCCGGCTTGACGTTGTGGTCGGCGATCCGCGCGGACGACACCGCGACGTCATGTCTGGCCAGTGCCTGCAGCACCTGGTCGAGCATCTTCTGGGCGGACGAAGGCGTATCGCCGGCCTTGAGCGTGCAGTTCAGGCCGAAGGCGGTCAGGGACATCGGAAAACTCCTGTCGAAAACCAGCACGATCCAGGGCAATGCATTGCGCGCATGTCGCCAATCAGGCGGCCGTTCATTCGCGTGCGCTGAACATCGTGGCGTCGGCGTCGGCGTCGGCGTCGGCGTCGGCGTCGGCTGCGGCCCGGCTTGACGCTGCCTCAGGGCGGATCAGCGCGTTCATCGTCACAGGTCGGGTCACCGCGCCGGGCTCCGTACCAGAAGCCAAGCCGCTCGCGCGAGTGCAACAGCGAACGGCCATGCCGGGCCAGCGCCAGAAACAGCTTCAGATGCTCCCACGCGGTGAAGGTCTGCAGTTTGCGGGGCGAAGTCCAGACCGCCTCGCGCAGCAGCACGAACGTGCCCGCGCGTGCCAGCGCCCGGCTCATCGCCACGTCTTCACCCGCATAGAAGCGCGCATCGAAGCCGCCGACAGCCTCGAAGGTCTCGCGCGTGCAGAACAGAAAGCATCCCGGCGCGATCCGCGCCAGCCGCAGCAGGCTGCCGAAGAACACTTCGCCCACCCGCGCATGCCAAGCCACCGGGCGCTGCAGCCGGACCCGCGCGCCGCCGCCGACCGCACCGGCATCCAGTGCATGCGTGGCCGCCAGCAGCACCGCCTCATCGACGAGCGTATCGGCATCGATGAAGCACAGGCGCTCGCCGCGGGCCAGGGCCGCGCCGGCATTGCGCGCCGCGGCGATATGCCGGGACTGGATCGACAGCACCGTGGCGCCTGCTGCCTGCGCCACGGCCGCAGTGGCATCGGTGGACGCGTCATCGACCACGATGATCTCGTGCACCAGTGCAGCGCGTTCGGCCGCGGTCCGCAGCGCGGCCAGGGTGTGCGGCAGCAGGCGTGCTTCGTCGTGTGCGGGCAGGATGAAGGACCACATGCCTGCATCGTGGCAGGCGCGCGATCATGCAGACGTTGGAAATCACACGGCCATCGATCACATCGCCCTAGCGTGGGCGGCAGACGACTGTTGGGAGAAGCCGCATGACTCCACTGGATAAACCGCTGCGACGCGCGCTGGAGATCGACGGCAGGCGCTACACGCTGGCCCTGGATCCGCAAGGACTCAAGCTGACCGAGACCGGCCGCCGCCATAGCATCGTGCTGGAATGGAAAGCGCTGGTCAGCGGCGACGCGGCACTGGCAACGGCCCTGCAGGCGTCGCTGGCCGCTCCCTGATGCGTCAGATAACACAACGCCGGGCAAGCCCGGCGTTGTGCGGTGGTTTCGGCGACCTGCGTCAGTCGGCGCTGCGGAGCATGGTCAGTTCGCGCGCAAGCTCGGCATGGCGGCGCTGGCGCCCCATCTCGCGCATGATGCGGATGTCCTCGTGGCGCAGCGGACGACGCGCGACCACGCGCTGCTTGTATTCCAGGACTTCCGGATAGGCCCGCGCCAGTTCCAGCGCTTCCTGGACCTGTTCGACCGAATCGGTTTCCGAGCCGACCGGCTCGCGGCTCGCAAACGCGGTAACCCAGCGCGAAAGGCCGGCCTTCTGGTCGAACACCTGGGCGATCAGCCACAGCACGAACAGCATCGCCACCCAGATCAGCAGCACCAGGATGATCTTGGGGAAGCTGGGGTTGTAGCTGTGTTCCCACAGGTTGTCGGCAATGACCGCCAGCGCCGTCAGCGAGCCGACCAGCCACACGATCACCGACCCGGCCAGCCATTGGCCCTTGGCGATGTCGAGCAGGTGGATCTCGTGTTCGATGCCGCGGTCGCTCTTGCTCACCCAGTAGGCGGCCTGCTGCTCAAGCGGCTTGCGGTGCAGCTCGTTGTCCGCGAGCAGGAGATTCAGGCCCTTGAAGAGTTGGCTCATGTTTGATTCCTCGCGTTGATGGCAGCCGCTGCCGATGGATGCGGCCGTCTAGGACCAGCATAAGCCCGGCGATTGCGAATGATCCGTGAGACGAAGGTCGAAGATAAACCGGCCGAGGTGCAAGTGAATGTTGCGTTGCAGCGTCCTTCACGCAGCTCTAAGCAGGCGCAGACGAAAGTCGAATCCGCCTCCCCCCACGGAAGCCTCCCATGCATGCTCGGACCCAACGGCGTGAAGACGCCGCGTGCATCATCGTCAATATCGACCGCGAACGGTCGTTCTGGAAGCGCCATTACAGCGACTTGCCCTGTCGCTTGGCCGGACTTGGATTCGACGCCTGCTGGCCATTGCTGGTACGTGCCTATGACATCTATCTGCACGACCCGCATGTTGAGCGCGATGTCGGCGCGGTGATGTATGCCAATTCACCCGAGGTGTTGGGCCAGTCGCTGGAATCCGATCTGGCCGGCAGGATCTTCGGACGGGTGATGGACCGGATCCATCGGGCGACCACCCGGCTGGAGTATTCGCACACCGTACGGACTTAGCGGCATGTGAATTTCCGGGGGCACGGCGCCGGTTGCCCGTCTACGAATCCGGGCCGGGGGTCGGCAAAGCGTGATGCTCGTCGCCATCTACTGCCGGATTAACGTTAATTTCACGACCCTATTGACCTGACTTATACAACTGCGCTGCAAGCCTAGTGGGACGGGTTTCCCCCGATTCCCCTAGCTCGGAACGCGCAATGACATATCAGTCAAACGACAATGACCGCGCCACCCTGATCGATATTGATCGGGAGCGTGAATACTGGCGCCAGCATTACGAGCGGATGCCGCGCGCCTCGCAGCATCGTTCGTTCGAGTTGTACTGGCCCGCGCTGTCCAGCGCCTATGACGTGTATCTCAATCATCCGCATACCGACGAAGACACCGGCTCGGCGCTGTATGCCAATTCGCAGGCGGTGCGTTCGCGCGGACTGACCCTGGAAGAGGCACGTGCGGTTTACGCAGAGGTCTGGCAGCGCATCAAGGGCTAAGCCGATTTGCTGCTGGTACGAATAGAACGGGCGCCGGATGGCGCCCTTTCGTTTGTGGAGTCGGCGAAGTTCGCAGGTAAGATTCACCATCGGCTTGAGCGCGCTCATGCCGTTACGATGCTTAGATGTCCTTGATCCAGACGCTTGCCCGCTCGGCCGCGCTGCCCATCCGTCGCTGGGTGCTGAGTGCCTTTCCGCGCGGGCAGTCGGGGATCGATTACGACCACCCAATGGGCGACCCGGGCCTGTTTGGGCCGCACAGCGTGACCTGGCGGATCCATGCCGATTTTCCGGGAATGCTGGCCGGCGGATTGTCCGCGCTGATGCTGCAGGTGCTGCATCCGCGGGCGCTGGCCGGCGTGTACGACCATTCCAACTTCCGTGACGATCTGGTTGGCCGGCTGCGCCGGACCACTGCGTTCGTGGCAGGCACCACCTATGCAGCCACCGATCAGGCGCAGCAGCTGATCGCGCGGGTCCGCACCATCCACCAGCAGGTGCGCGGTCAGACCGCAGACGGGATGGCCTATGCGGCGGACGATCCTGCGCTGCTGACCTGGGTCCATGTGACCGAGGCGCATGGCTTCCTGCAGGGCTACCGGCGCTACTGCAGGGCCGTGCCCGACGCGGTCGCCGATCGCTATTACGATGAGGTGCGCCGGGTGGCCGAGGCCCTGGGCGCGCGCGAGGTGCCGGCCTCGCAGGCGCAGGTGCGGGCGTATTTCGATGTCATGCAGCCGCAGCTGCGCTACGACAGTCGTTCGCGCGAAGTCATGGAGGTCCTGGACCGGATCCGGTTGCCGGTGCCGGTCGCGGGGATCTCGCGGGATCTGTTTCTGGGCGCAGGCGCGGCCCTGTTGCCGGCCTGGGCACCGTCGCTGCTGGAGCATGGCGCTGTCCGCCGTGCCCAGACGGCGGTGGCCGCGACGATCCTGCGCGGCATGGCGCCGCTGTTTCGGATGGCGCTGACCGACGGCGTCTCCGCCCGGGCCTGTGCGCGGCTCCAGATACCGGCCGCACGGCTGGCAGGATGGCCAGACCTGTCGCGTTGAGCGCATCGCCGCGCATGCTGCTGGCGCGCAGGGCCCTGCACCACAGGAGTGGCACCCAGTGCCCGTCATCTTCCGGCTGCAAAAGCGTATGCTCAGGCAAGGCCGTCGTTCCCGACCGGGACATGCCAGCCTCCGGGCTTCCTTGTAAAAGGGGGGAAGCGGAACCCGACCAAGCGCACGCCTACATGGATCGTCCAGATTCACGACATCGTCCATTCCAGTCCATCGTGCAGGCCCGCGTGGTGCTGGGTTTTGGCCTGTTGCTGGCCATCGCACTGGCGATTGGCCTGGGCTACTGGGTCATCAGCGACCGACACAACCGGCTGGGCGCGGCCGAGCGCCAGAGCCAGGCGCTGGTGTCGGGCGTGGAACGGGTCGTCACCCTGGAACTGCGCAATATCGAGCGGGCGATGCATGGCATCTCCAGCGATGCCCAGCAGCTGCTCGATACGGTGCCGGCCCAGGCCTCGGCGCTGATCACCGATTCGATCACCGGGGTGGTATCGCGTCATCGCGAGATCCAGAGCATCGTCCTGGTCGACGCCCAGGGCACGGCGCTGACCAACGGCCAGGGCGATTCAAACTTCAGCCACTGGATCGACCAGGCGCCGCATGGCCTGGACAATGCCTTGCGCTTCGGCCCGGTCTATGCGCTGGCCGATGGTCGCTGGGTGCTGCCGCTGGCCCTGCCGATGCCGGCCGATGGCGCATCGGCGCACTACTGGATCCTGGCCCGGCTCTACACCGACGAACTGCAGTCGATGGTCGACGGTCTGGATACCGGCCGCGATGGCGTGGTCAGCGTGATCGGTCCAGACAATGTGCTGCTGGCGCGCAGCCTGGCAGACGGTGCGAGGCCGCCGGTGATCGGCGTGCAGGTCGCAGGGCCCACGCCGCAGGAGCTGCAGCACCCATCCGGAATTCCCCAGCGCACCAGCGAGATCGACGGCCTGCGCCGAGTGGTGGCGGTACGCATGCTGACCCGTTATCCGCTGCAGGCCTGGGCCGGCCTGTCCACCCGCGAAGTGCTGCTGCCGTGGTACCGGTTCGTGGCCATCGCGGTGGTGCTGTATGTGCTGTATTGGGTGATGCTGCTGGTGATGATGCGTGCGGTGCACCGCGCCGATCGCGCCCAGCGCGACATGCTGGTCCAGCTGCAGCGCAATACCGAACACCTGCAGCTGGCCCAGCACACCGGCAAGGTGGGCGCCTGGGCAATGGAGCAGGGCGCTCACGAACTGGTCTGGGGTGGGGACATCAGCCAGATGTTCGGGCTGGGCGATACGGCCAGCGCCTCGCTGCGGCTGTTCGGCCGGCATGTGCATCCCAGCGATCGGCGGATGCTGCTGCGTCGTTTCGCCAGCGCCTGGCGCAGCCGCAGCGCGTTTTCCAGCGAATTCCGGCTGGTGGCCGATGACGGCGCCGAACGCTGGGTCGTGGGCCGCGGCGGCGTGGTCCAGGACGAGGCCGGACGCCTGCGGATGACCGGCACGCTGGTGGACATCAGCGAACGCATGGAAGCCATGTCGCGGGTCACCGATGCCGAGCGCCAGTTCCGCCTGATCTTCGATCGCAATCCGTTGCCGTTCTGGGTGCACGATGCCCGCACCCAGCGCTTTCTTGAAGTCAATCGCGCCGCTTCGCTGCAGTACGGCTTCAGCCGCGAGGAATTCCTCACCATGCAGCTGAGCGACATCTGCCCCAGTGGTCTGCCCGATACCAGCGGGCTGGTGCAGGGCGCCGCGGCGGGGTTCGACGATGCGCATGTATCCCAGCATCGGCGCAAGGATGGTTCGACCCTGCAGGCGCGCGTGTATGGCAGCGAGATCCGGTTCGGCGGCCAGGAGGCCAAACTGGTCCTGGCCGAAGACGTCTCCGAACGCCTTGAATACGAAAAGGAGCTGGCCTACCGCGCAAGCCACGACCAGACCACCGGCCTGATCAACCTGCAGACCCTGACCGATCGCCTGGACCAGGGCCAGCACCCGGGCTATCAGGTGGTGTACCTGCAGCTGCGCGGGCTGCAGCCGATCCGCGATTCGCTGGGTCGGGAAACCGCCGACGACGTGCTGCGGACCCTGGCCGCGCGCCTGCAGCAGTGGGCCGATGATTTCGGCCTGGCCGCGCATCAGCCCGACGAGGACTTCGTCCTGGCCATCCTCAATCCGCAACAGTCCAACGCGGCGCTGGACGCGGCGATCGAAGCGGTGCGCGAGCCGATCGGGCAGAGCGACGGGTCGATGCAACGCCTGGATGCACGCTTCGGTCTGGCCGAAGACGACGGCAGCGGCCAGCGCGCCGAACGCATCATCGATAACGCCGCGTTGGCCGCGCACGCGCTGGAATCGGCGGCTTTCGAGATCTCAAGGTACGACGGCGCGCTGGCCCGTCGTTACAGCGACCGCCTGCGCATGGCCAGCCGCCTGCGTGCGGCGATCGAACAGAACGAATTCGAGCTGCACTTCCAGCCGATCGTGCGTGTATCCGACGGCAGCGTCGCGACGCTGGAAGCGCTGGTGCGCTGGCCGCAGCGCGACGGCAGCGACATCCCCCCGGGCGACTTCATTCCGCTGTGCGAGGACACCGGCCTGATCGTGCCGCTGGGCAACTGGATCCTGCGCCGCGCCGCACAGGCCCAGGCCTGGCTGCAGCGGCAGGGCTGCGAAGATCTGCCGGTGGCGGTGAACGTTTCGGCGATCCAGGTGCTGCAGACCGATCTGCCGCGCGAACTGGAAGCAGCCTGTGCGCTGGCCGGCATCGCGCCGCGCGCGCTGCACATGGAACTGACCGAAAGCGTGGTGATGAATCGTCCCGAGCAGGGCATGGCGGCGATGCAGCGGTTGCGCGAAGCCGGCGTGTGCATCTCGCTGGACGATTTCGGGACCGGCTTTTCTTCCATGTCCTACCTGCGCCATCTGCCGCTGAGTTCAATCAAACTGGACCGCGCCTTCGTGCGCGATGTCGATCGCGACGAACGCAATGCCAGCATCTGTCGCGCGCTGCTGCTGCTGGGCCACAGCCTGGGCCTGGTGATGATCGCCGAGGGCGTCGAACGTCCCGAGGAACTGGAATGGCTGCGCCGCCACGGCTGCGATCAGGTGCAGGGTTACCTGCTGGGCCGGCCGCAGCCGCTGGAAGCGGTCCTGCTGCGCGTGCAGGGCCTCGCCACGCGCTGATCGAACCGGCGCCTTCAGCGCGGTCGATGCGGATCCAGCTGCGGCGCGTCCTGGGCCTGAGTCGGTGCGATCGACGCGGCGAGCCGATGGTCCTGCTGCAGCTTCTGCAGTCTGGCCAACGACTGCTGCACGCTGGTGGCGATGGCGTCCTCGGTGCGCATGTGCGCGCGCAGATGCGCCGGATCGCCCAGTGCGCCCTGCACGATGAACACGTGCTCGCCCTGGCCCACGTGGGCGTTGCTCTCGGACAGCAGGACGTGGTCCACGCGGGTCAGGCCGTGTTCGTGGGCCAGGACCGCCAGGCTGGCGCTCAGGCGTTCGCTATTGACGTCGAACGGCCGGCCGAGCCTGGCTTCCATCTGCTGCACGCCCGCGATGCATTGACGATGCAGCGCATCTTCCGGGCGTGGCGTCTCGGACGAAACAGGCGTGGCGGGCGCATCGGGGGTCATGCGAATCTCCATTGAAGCGGGAGGTTCCGTCCACCCGGCCGTCCGGCGCTGTCGCGCATTCCTGCAGGCCGTCAGCGGCGGCCGCTGGCCATCCTAAACCAGGCCCGCGTGCAGCGAGGTCGTTGGCGCGTTGTCGCATTGCCAGATGGCATGCCGCGGCCATACAGATCGAAGCGATCCGAATGCGGGCCGCGCGGTCAACATCACCGGCAGACTCGCGATCCTGCCGATGCCGCCAGGTGCGATGCATGCGCGTCCTATGGCGCCGACAAGCGTCATGCGCCGGGCGCCGGCGGCATCGGCAGCACAGAAGGCATGGGCCTCTAACACTCATGCACGCCCACCGGGCGCTGCGTGCGGCGGCTGAAGATCCTGGCGACTAGCTTTTGCATGTACGACTGCGCTTACCGCGTCAACCGGGTGAGCAGCAAGGTACGCCGCGCAGGCTTCACGAACGGCTGGCCACGGCCCGGGCCATGCCGACCGCTCGGATATCAACGCCGAACTGCCGGCCGAAGTTGGCCTGGCTGGCGTGGAGAACAAGACCGGTGGCATCGGCGGCGATGGTGGGCTGTGCTGGCAAATCGACGAGACAAGGAGCAGCGCCGCGAGAAGAAACTGCGGGCCGGTGGTCAGACCGGGCAGGCGGCGTTGGAGCTGTTGAGGCGCGAGCGGGACACGCTCGCCGGCGAGATCGCGGCGTAGCGGTCAGCCGCCCAGGATCCGGCGCCAGACATCGCCGATGATCTGTTCGGCGCGGCTCCATTCGAGCTGCTCGTGCATGGGCAGCTGCGTGTAGCGGCGACGGATATCGGGCCACAGCGCTTCCAGGTGCTCATGCGGATGCAGCAGATAGGTGTCGTAGGCGAACTTCAGGGTGTGCTCGGCCTGGCCATAGCTCGGGCGGCCCCCCGGATGTTGGGCGTAGTGGTCGCGCCACCAGCGCAGCTCATGGTTGATGTCCACCACGATGGCGCGCGCGCCCGTGGTCTCCGACAACGGTGTGATGACACTCATGCGTGATTCCCCGGCACCTGCGCCCCTGTGGAAAGCACTCTAGAAGCCGGGGGGGTGAAGCAGGCGTCAAGCGCGCAGTGGCGCTTGTTCGCCGAACAGGACCAAGCGCGTTACGGCACCAGTTCCAGCGAGCCGGCCTGCGCGCCCACGCGGGTGCGGACCTTGCCCATGTCGCGCACCGGACGGATCTCGATACAGCCCACCGCAGCCCAGGGAAACGTGCGCGCGATGGCCTCGGCTTCGTCCAGGCTGGCTGCCTCGATCAGGTTGAAGCCGGCCAACAGTTCCTTGGTTTCGGCGAACGGACCGTCGACCACGCTGGTCCTGCCGGCGCGCACGCGCACCGAGCGGCCCGTGTCGGCGGCTTCCAGCTGCTGCGAGGCCAGCAGCACGCCCTCGCGCTTGAGCTGGTCGGCATGCTCGAAGCAGCCACGCATCAGGCGGTCGTATTCGCCGGCAGGCAGGGCCTGGACCAGTTCGGGATCGGTGTGGATCAGCATCAGAAACTGCATGGGACCTCCGGCTTCGCGCGGTGTGGGGCGAATGATGCCCCAGTTGCCGGCTGGGGCGCTGACACACCGCGACAAAGCCTGCCGACGACGTACCCGCTGACAGGCTGGAAATATTTTGCCGAGCGTGTCGATTCCGGGCGCGCTGGCACGTCGAGTCCATACAAACCGGCGAAGATCCACTTCGCCCGCCGCAACCCGTCCGGGAGTCCTGCGATGAAAGTGATGGTGATCGTCAAGGCCAGCGCCGAGTCCGAGGCCGGCATCATGCCGCCGACCGAGCTGCTGGCCGCCATGGGCCGCTACAACGAGGAGCTGGTCAACGCCGGGGTGATGCTGGCCGGCGACGGCCTGCATCCGTCCAGCCGCGGCGCCCGCGTGCGCTTCGATGGCAAGGTCCGCACCGTGATCGACGGCCCGTTTGTCCAGACCAGAGAGCTGATTGCCGGCTTCTGGCTGTGGCAGGTGCGCTCAATGGACGAAGCCGTGGAGTGGCTCAAGCGGGCGCCGTTCGACGGGGGGGCCGAGGTCGAACTACGCCCTGTGCTGGAGATGGGAGATTTCGGCCAGGCCATGACTCCAGAGCTGCGCGAGCAGGAACAGCGCCTGCGCGCGCGCAGCACCGACTCGTTCTGATTCACCATCCACTGGTCCACCACCAGGAGCACGCACATGCACGTCTCACCGTACCTGTTCTTCGACGGCAACTGCCGCCAGGCCATGACTTTCTATGCCCAGGCGCTGGGCGGCGAGGTGGCCGCGCTGTTCACCGTTGGGCAGGCGCCGCCCGACGCCAGAATGCCGGGCATGCCCGAGGACGGCGTGATGCACGCGCTGGTCGTGGCCGGCGGCGTCACCTTGATGGCTTCCGATGCTTGCCCGCCGCAGGACTACAAGCCGCCACATGGCATGAGCGTCAGCCTGCAGCCGGACAGCGTCGAGGCGGCCGAGAAGATCTATGCGGCCCTGGCCGAAGGCGCGCAGGTGCAGATGCCGCTGGGGCAGACCTTCTGGTCCAAGGCCTTCGCCATGCTGACCGACCGCTTCGGCACGCCGTGGATGATCAACGTCCCGGACGAGCCGGCCTGACCCCGCTTTCCTCCAGACCAAGGATACCTACCCGTGAGCACCCAGATCTTCGTCAACCTGCCCGTACGCGACCTGGCCGCCGCCAAGGCGTTCTATCTCGCGCTGGGTTATGACCTCAACCCCAAGTTCAGCGACGACAACGCGGCCTGCATCGTGATCAGCGAATCGATCGCGGTGATGCTGCTGGTGCATCCGTTCTTCAAGGGGTTCATCCGCAAGGACATCTGCGACACCGGCACCCACACCGAGGCGATCCTGTGCCTGTCGGCCGACAGCCGCGACCAGGTCGATGCACTCATCGCGCGCGCCCTGGCCGCCGGTGGCAGCGAACCGATGCCCGCCCAGGACCACGGCTTCATGTATGGCCGCAGCTTCAACGACGTGGACGGACACCACTGGGAAGTGGTGCACATGGACCCCGGCGCCATGCCCTGAGCGCAGGCACATCCTCATCCGACAGGAGGCTTTCGACATGGCTTACATCGATGGTTACGTGGTGCCCGTCCCCCAGGACAAGCTGGTGGCCTACCGCGCCCTGGCACGCAAGGCCGCAAAGGTATGGATCGAACACGGCGCCCTGGAATACATGGAAGCGATCGCCGACGACGTCAAACCGGGCAAGACCACCTCATTCCCGCAGGCGGTCAAGCTCAAGCCCGACGAAGTGGTGATCTTCTCCTTCATCAGGTTCAACTCGCGCGCGCATCGCGACAAGGTCAACAAGCTGGCGATGAACGATCCGCGCCTGGCAGGCATGGGCCCGGACAACATGCCTTTCGATGGAAGGCGCATGTTCTGGGGCGGTTTCAAGCCGTTCGTCAGCCTTTGACTCTTCGGGGAGTGCCTGCATGAAACTGGTGGTCGGCATGTTGGCCACGCTCGACGGCGTGGCCCAGGCACCGGGCGGTCCGGACGAGGACCGCAGCGGCGGTTTCGAACACGGCGGCTGGTCGGTGCCGTACTGGGATCAGGCCATGCTGGACGTGCAGGCGGCCTGGATCGACACGCTCGATGCGCTGCTGCTGGGGCGCCGCACGTGGGAGATCTTCGCCGCGCACTGGCCGCACGTGGGCGATGGCGATCCCATCGCACGCTGCTTCAACCGGATCCCCAAGCACGTGGCCTCGCATGCGCCGCTGGCCATGCCGTGGGATGGCAGCACGCGCCTGGGGCAGGACATCCCGGCAGCCGTGGCCGCATTGAAGGCGCAGCCGGGCAACCAGCTGCAGGTGCATGGCAGCGTGGGCCTGGTGCAGACGCTGCTGCAGCACGGGCTGGTCGACGAGCTGCGGCTGTGGACCTTTCCGCTGGTGCTGGGGCAGGGTAAGCGGCTGTTCGCCGGCGGTACCGTTCCGGCAGGCTTGAAGCTGCTGGATACGCTGACCTTCGATACCGGCGTGGTGTTTCAGCATTACACGCTTGGCGCGCCCGTCCACTACGGCTCTTTCATGCTGGAGAATCCGTCGCCGGAGGAACTGCAGCGACGGCTTGGGGTCGAGGACGCGCGACGATGAGTGCGGCCAGGCGCCCTGCAGGCAGCATGCACTCAAGTCGGTGGCGCAGGCTTGCGCAGCCTGCTGGGTCTGGCCCGGCCATCGGCGAAGCGATCCAGCAGGCTGCGCCGAGTTTCCACACCGCCGGATACTTCGGCACGCCGCATCTGCGCAAGCCCGCGCAGCTTGCGCCGGACTTCATCGGCACGCAGCTTGTGACCGGTCGCGTGCAGTTCACCGGCGCGGACCACCTGCAGGCCAGGCAAGGCGCGTTTGCAGCGGTGCTGTGGCCATGGATGGCGTTGGTCTAGGGCATGTCCTGGCCGATGCTGCAGCGCGGTTGCGCGCGCCACGCGCCGATGGTGTGATCGCGCCCCATGGCCTCCGATCTCGCACGCACCATCGACACGCTCTGGCGGATGGAGTCGCCCAAGGTGATCGCCGTGCTCACCCGCATGCTGCGCGACGTGGACCTGGCCGAGGAACTGGCCCAGGACGCGCTGGTGGCCGCGCTGGAGCGCTGGCCGCGCGACGGCCTGCCGGACAATCCGGCCGCCTGGCTGACCGCGACCGCCAAGCACCGGGCGATCGACCGCCTGCGCCAGCAGCAGCTGCACCAGCGCAAGCACGTCGAGATCGCCTACGAACTGGAGGGCCAGACCGTGGCCGGCCCTGACAGCAGCGTCGATCTCGACGACGCCATCGGCGACGACCTGCTGCGGCTGGTGTTCATCGCCTGCCATCCGGTGTTGCCGGCCGAATCGCGCGTGGCCCTGACCCTGCGCCTGCTGGGCGGGCTGTCCACCGACGAGATCGCGCGCGCCTTCCTGCAGCCCGAAGCCACCGTGGCCCAGCGCATCGTGCGGGCCAAGCGCACCCTGGCGCAGAAGCAGGTGGCTTACGAAGCCCCGCGCCGCGAGGAGCTGCCCGAGCGCCTGGATGCGGTGCTGGAAGTGATCTACCTGATCTTCAACGAAGGCTATTCGGCCACCGCCGGCCAGGACTGGATGCGCCCGTCGCTGTGCGCCGAGGCGCTGCGCCTGGGACGCGTGCTGGCCGGACTGATGCCGCGCGAGCCGGAAGTGTTCGGCCTGCTGGCGCTGATGGAACTGCAGGCCTCGCGCACCGCCGCGCGGACCGCCCCGGACGGCACGCCGGTGTTGCTGGACATGCAGAACCGCGCACGCTGGGACCGGCTGCAGATCGCCCGCGGCCTGCAGGCGCTGGATCGGGCCGGACGCCTGGGCGGCGCGGAAGGCCCCTACGCGCTGCAGGCCGCGATCGCGGCCTGCCATGCGCGCGCGCTGCACAGCCAGGACACCGACTGGCCGCGCATCGCTGGCTTGTATGGCGTGCTGGCCCGGATCACCGGATCGCCGGTGGTCCAGCTCAACCGCGCCGTGGCGCTCGGCCGTGCGGCCGGGGCGCAGGCCGGCCTGGCGCTGGTCGAGACCCTGTTGGACGCGCCGGCCCTGCGCGGGTATCCGGCGCTGCCCGCGGTGCGCGGCGACCTGCTGGAACAGCTCGGCCGGCGCGATGAGGCGCGCACCTGTTTCGAGCAGGCCGCCGCGCTGACCCGCAACGTGCGCGAACAGGCCCAGATGCAGGCGCGCGCGGCGGCCTGTGCGCGGGACGCGGGCGCATGATGCCGTTCTCGATCATGCGCATCGACCACGTGGTGCTGCGCGTGCGCGACCTGGCCCGGGCCGAGGCCTTCTATTGCCAGGTGCTGGGCTGCCAGGTGGTGCGCCGCCGGCCGCAGCTTGGCCTGGTCCACCTGCGCAGCGGGGCGTCGATGATCGATCTGGTCGCCCTGGATGGCACGCTGGGGCGGCGCGGCGGCGCAGGTGCCGGCGAGCAGGGGCGCAATGTCGATCATCTGTGCCTGCGCGTGGAGCCATTCGACGCCGAGCCGATCGCGCGGTTCCTGGCCCGGCACGACGTCGCGGTGCTGGGTCCGGCCGAGCTGAATTTCGGCGCCGAAGGCGACGGGCTGTCGCTGTATCTGCGCGATCCCGACGGCAACACCATCGAGCTCAAGGGCCCGGCCCGGGACTGAACCCGGACGCAGCGTCGCATCCACCGGCATTGCCCATGACCGTGCGCTGGCTCAGGCTATGCGCCTTCGCGCCGCACGCTGGTGCCACTTGTTCGCTTCGCGTGCCGTCGCCCACCCAGGCTTGCGAAGCCCTTTGCAGGAGTTGCCGTGACATCTGCCATTTCAGTCAAAGGACTGACCAAGACCTACGATTCGGGGTTCCACGCGCTCAAGGGCGTGGATCTTGAGATCCAGCGCGGCGAGATCTTCGCCCTGCTCGGCCCCAACGGCGCGGGCAAGACCACGCTGATCAGCATCCTGTGCGGGATCGTGCGGCCGGGCGAGGGCACGGTGACCATCGAAGGCTGGGATGTGGTGCGCGACTACCGCGCCGCGCGCAGCCAGGTCGGCCTGGTGCCGCAGGAACTGGCCACCGAATCGTTCGAGACGGTGTGGGCGGCGGTGCGCTTTTCGCGCGGCCTGTTCGGCAAGCCGGCCGACCCGGCGCTGCTGGAGCGGGTGCTGCGCGACCTGTCGCTGTGGGACAAGCGCGATTCCAAGATCATGGCGCTGTCCGGCGGCATGAAGCGGCGCGTGCTGATCGCCAAGGCGCTGGCCCACGAACCCAGGGTGCTGTTCCTGGACGAGCCCACCGCCGGGGTGGACGTGGAACTGCGCCACGACATGTGGCGGTTGGTGCGCGGCCTGCGTGAGCGCGGCACCACCATCGTGCTGACCACCCACTACATCGAGGAAGCCGAGGAGATGGCCGACCGCATCGGCGTGATCACCGGCGGCAAGCTGGTGCTGGTGGAAGACAAGACCACGCTGATGGCCAAGCTGGGCAAGAAGCAGCTCGCGCTGACCCTGCAGCAACCGCTGCCGGCCATTCCGCCCGAACTGGCCGATCTGAGCCTGGAGCTGCAGCTGGAGGGCACCCAGCTGGTCTACACCTTCGACGTGCAGGCCGAGGAAACCGGCATCGCCGCGCTGCTCAAACGCCTGGGTGAACTGGGCATCGACTTCAAGGACCTGCATTCGAGCCAGTCCTCGCTGGAAGACATCTTCGTCAGCCTGGTGCGGGAGGCACGCGCATGAACATCGGCCTGAACTGGCACGCGGTGATGGCGATCTACCGCTTCGAAATGGCGCGCACCTTCCGCACCATCACCCAGTCGATCGCCTCGCCGGTGCTGTCGACCTCGCTGTACTTCGTGGTGTTCGGCGCGGCGATCGGCTCGCGCATGGGCGCGGTCGAAGGGGTGTCCTATGGGGCCTTCATCATTCCCGGCCTGATCATGCTGTCGCTGCTCAACGAGAGCATCTCCAATGCCTCCTTCGGCATCTACATGCCCAAGTGGTCCGGCACGATCTACGAACTGCTCTCGGCGCCGGTGTCGTTCGTGGAGGTGGTGCTGGGCTATGTGGGCGCGGCGGCGACCAAGTCGCTGATGCTGGGCCTGCTGATCCTGGTCACCGCACGGCTGTTCGTGTCCTACGAAATCCAGCATCCGGTGTGGATGGTGGCGTTCCTGCTGCTGACCGCGCTGACCTTCTCGCTGTTCGGTTTCATCATCGGGCTGTGGGCCGACGACTTCCAGAAGCTGCAGGTGATCCCGCTGATGGTGGTCACGCCGCTGACCTTTCTGGGCGGTGCGTTCTATTCGATCAACATGCTGCCGCCGATGTGGCAGAAGATCACCCTGTTCAATCCGGTGGTGTATCTGATCAGCGGCTTCCGCTGGAGTTTCTTCGGCATGGCCGACGTGGAGGTGGGCATCAGCCTGGCCGCGATCCTGGGCTTCCTGCTGCTGTGCCTGGTCGCGGTGTGGGCGATGTTCCGTACTGGCTGGAAGATCAAGACCTAAAGGCGGTTCCACCGTCGACCACACATTGAGATGACGGGCGAGTCTGGTACGTTAAGAAAATGCATTCGATCGAAATTGTCCTGGCCATGCTGCTGGCCGTGGCCGCCAGCGGCTTCCTGGTCCGCGTCCTGCCGTTCTCGCTGCCGCTGCCGCTGGTGCAGATCGGGCTGGGCGCGGTCATCTCCTTCTCCAACCGCGGCGTAGAGCTGGACCCGGAGCTGTTCTTCCTGCTGTTCCTGCCGCCGCTGCTGTTTCTGGACGGCTGGCGCATTCCCAAGCAGGGCCTGTTCCGCGACAAGGGCGTGATCCTGGAGCTGGCGCTGGGCCTGGTGGTGTTCACCGTGCTGGGCGCGGGCTTCCTGATCCACTGGATGATCCCGGCGATGCCGCTGCCGGTGGCCTTCGCGCTGGCGGCGATCATCTCGCCGACCGATCCGGTGGCCGTGTCCTCGATCGCCTCGCGCGCGCCCATCCCCAAGCGCCTGCTGCATATCCTGGAAGGCGAGTCGCTGCTCAACGACGCCTCGGGCCTGGTCTGCTTCCAGTTCGCCGTGGCGGCGATGCTGACCGGCACCTTCTCGCTGGCCACCGCCTCGGTGACCTTCCTGTGGGTGGCGCTGGCCGGCTTTGCCTGCGGCATCGGCGTGACCTACGCGGTCAACATCCTGCAGCGCTGGATCGCGCGGCATTTCGGCGAGGAAGGCGGTTCGTCGATCCTGGTCAGCCTGCTGATCCCGTTCGCCGCCTACGTGCTGGCCGAAGTGGTGCATGCCTCGGGGATCCTGGCCGCGGTCGCCGCCGGCATCACCATGAGCTATGTCGAGCTGTCCGGCCGCGCCGGCGCCAGCGTGCGCATCCAGCGCACCGCGGTGTGGGACATGGTCCAGTTCACCCTCAACGGCATCGTCTTCACCCTGCTGGGCGAGCAGCTGCCGGGCATCCTGGACAACGCGATGCGCAGCGTGGACGAGTCCGGCCACCTGCAGCCGTGGTGGCTGGCGGTGTACGTGGGCGTGATCAGCCTGGGCCTGATGCTGCTGCGGTTCTTGTGGGTGTGGCTGTCGCTGCGCTGGAGCATCCTCAAGGCGCGCGCCCGCGGCGAAACCCGGATCAGCCCCAGCTGGCGGATCATCGTGGCCACCTCGCTGGCCGGCGTGCGCGGCGCGATCACCCTGGCCGGCGTGCTGACCCTGCCGCTGGCGCTGACCGATGGCTCGCCGTTCCCGGCGCGCGACCTGGCGATCTTTCTGGCTGCGGCAGTGATCATGGTGTCGTTGCTGGTGGCCGCCATCGCCCTGCCGCAGCTATTGAAGAACCTGCACGTGCCCGAGGAGTCGGACGAGCGGCACGAGGAAGACCTGGCCCGCAAATCCGCTGCGCGCGCCGCGCTGGTGGCGGTGGAGGGCGAGCGCCAGCGGCTGGCCGCGACATCGGACCTGGTCGAGGACGGCGAGCTGTTCACCGCCTGCGCCGAGCGCGTCAGCCAGCTCTACCAACGGCATGTGGATCGCCTGGGCGGGGAAGCCGACATCGCCCCGGAACAGGCGCGCCGGATCGAACAGGTCGAGCGCCAGATGCGCCTGGCCGGCCTGCGCGCCGAGCGCGCCGAGCTGTTCCGCCTGGCCCGCGAACGCAAGATCTCCGACGAGGTCTCGCGCAAGCTGGTGCGCAACCTGGACCTGCTGGAAACCCGCCAGCGCTGAGCCGGCGCGGCGCGTGCTGCGCCGCAGATTGTCGGCCGCTGCAGGGTCTTGCTACGTTCCGCCGGCCCAGTTCCGGGCAGGGGGAAAACACGGATGATGCACACAGGGAAGCGACTGGCCTTGGGGCTGGTGGCGTGGCTGGCGATCTGGCCGGCATTGGCGCAGGTGGATGTGGACGCGTTCCTCAAGCGCGACCGCTACGAGCAGATCAAGATTTCGCCGACCGGTGAGTACTACGCGGTCACCATGCCGCTGGAAGACCGCACCGTCCTGGTGGTCATCCGGCGCAGCGACCAGAAGCCGACCGCCAAGGTGACCGGGCGGGCCAATTCGCGTGTCGGCGGTTTCTGGTGGGTCAACGACACCCGGGTGGTGGTGGCCATGGACCAGCAGCTGGGCAGCCGCGCCCAGCCTTATCCCACCGGCGAACTGCACGCGGTCAATGTCGACGGCAGTGGCGGCATGCTGCTGGCCAGCCCGTATGGCATCGACGATGCGACCGGGCCCGGCCGCATCCGCATGGATTACGAAAACGCGGTCTTCATGTTCGACACGCTGCCTGACGACGACCGCGGGGTGCTGGTGGCATCCACGCCGATCCAGGCCGACCCGATCACCCGGGTCGAAAGGCTGGACGTCTACAACCGGCGACGCACGGTGATCGCCGTGGCGCCGGTGCGCAATGCCGACTTCACCACCGACGTGCAGGGCCAGGTGCGGTTTGCCCGCGGGGCCGGTCGCGACAACATCTCCAAGCTCTACTATCGCCAGGCGCGCGGCCAGGACTGGCGTCTGGTCAACGACGAGGCCGTCAGCGGCGTGGTGGTCCTGGCGCTGGGGTTTTCTTCCGACGGCCGCACCGCCTACCTGCGCACCGAGCACCGCCAGGGACCGGACAGCATCGTGGCCTGGGATCCGCAGACCGACACGCGCACCGAACTGCTGCGCGACGAGGTGGTCGATCCCGATGGCTTGATCGACACGTCCGACGGGCGCCGGCCGATCGGTGCGCGCTTCATGCGCCAGCGGCAGGTGAGCCGGTACTTCGAACCGAACGAAGCGGCCGCGATCTTCCAGCGTTCGCTGGAAAAAGCCTTTCCCAACGAGACCATCGCCGTGACCTCGGCCACCCGCGACGGCAGCCTGGCCGTCGTCCAGGCCTGGAGTGACACCAACAACGGCGACTTCTACCTGTATGACACGGTCAAGCACAGCGCTAACGGCATCTATAGCCGGCGCACCTGGTTCGACCCGGCCAGGGTGCCGCCCACACGCGAGATCAGCGTCACTGCGCGCGATGGCCTGATGCTGCACGGCTACCTGACCGTGCCTTTGGGCAGCACCGGCAAGGATCTGCCGCTGGTAGTGATGCCGCACGGCGGGCCGTTCGGCGTGTTTGATGCCTGGGAATTCGACGACGACAGCCAGCTGCTGGCCGCTGCCGGCTATGCGGTGCTGCGGCTCAACTACCGCGGCTCGGCCCATTACGGCCGCGCCTTCTCGCAGGCCGGCGCGCGCCAGTGGGGCCAGGCCATGCAGGACGACCTGAGCGACGGCACCCGCTGGGCGATCGACCAGGGCGTAGCCGATCCGCAGAAGATCTGCATCTACGGCGCCAGCTATGGCGGCTATGCCGCGCTGATGGGCGCGGCGCGCGAGCCGGCGCTGTACCGCTGCGCGGCTGGCTACGTCGGCATCTACGACCTGCCGCGCATGGTCGACGATGGCAGCGCCGATTCGGCCTCGGTCCGCACCTGGATGAAGGAGTGGATCGGCAGCGAGGCGGAACTGGCCGCGGTATCACCGGTCAACCTGGCCGACCGGATCAAGGTGCCGGTGTTTCTGGCCGCCGGCGGCAAGGACACGCGCGCGCCGCAGGTGCATACCCAGCGCATGGAAAAGGCGCTCAAGCGTGCCGGCGTGCCGGTGGAATCGCTGTACTACGCCGACGAAGGCCACGGCTATTTCGCCGATGCGCACCGGCGCGAGTATTACCGCCGGCTGCTCGCGTTCCTGGCCACGCACCTGGGCGGCCAGCAAGCGGCCCAGTAGGGTAGGAATTCAACGGCGAAGGCACCCCTTCGCCGCAAGGATCAGGCCGCCTGCGTCTTGAAGTAGGGCTCGACCGTGCCCTTGATCTTCATGGTCATCGGCTGGCCGCGGCGGTCCAGCGACTTGCCCACCTGTACCCGGATCCAGCCTTCGGAGACGCTGTATTCCTCGACATTGTCGCGCTCGGTGCCGTTGAAGCGCACGCCCACGCCGCGATCCAGCGCGGCCGAGTCGTGGAAGCGGCTGCCAGGATCGACGGCCAGACGGTCGGGAGGGGTATCGCTCATCGTGCGGCATCTGCAGTGGTCATCGGGGCGCACAGGATAAAGGGCGCGCCAGCGCGATGCATCCGGCTGGCGGCGTTCGTTGCATGAACCGGCAGCGCTGGCGCGCTTTGCAAGCGTCCCCGCAGGCGCCATCCTGTCGGCCCGGAAGTTTACCGTTGCATGCCCATGTCCCTGCCTGACAACACCGCCGACTACGAAGACGACTTCGATCCGTTCGATCCGGAAGAGGCCGAAGCCCCCGAGGCGCTGGCCTGGAACCTGCTGCTGCTGATCAATCCCGGCGACGAGGACACTGCGCTGCGCCAGTTCGACCTGCTGCGCGAACGCCTGGCCACCGGCGCCGACGAACCGCTGCCGTGGCTGCTGCGCGACATCATCGACTGGACGGCCGGTTTCTTCGTCGCGCCCGATGACACCCATGCGCTGATCGAGTCCATCGACGAACTGTCCGCGCGCTTCGGCCTGACCATCGACTGGGGCGGCGATCGCGACGATGACGAGTTCATGGAAGGCCACGACGTGCCCAGCCTGCTGTCGGTCGGCTACGACCGCCTGCGCGAGCATGGCTACACGCTGTGGTGCTGGAACGCCGACTCGGAAGGCTATGGCGGCTGGATGGCGCTGCGTCGCGACGACGACGGCATGCGCGCGCTGGCCCAGGTACTGGAGTTCGAACTGCGGCCGGCCAACGAAGCCGGCTGAGTCACGGCACCAGGCCGCGGCCCTGGGCCTTGGCCACCGCGATCACCGCACGCACCTGGGCGCGGTCGCGATGGCGCGAGATGGCTACCGCGCCCAGCGCGATCGCCTGGGTCCGCATTTCGGTGGTGACGTCATAGTGGGCGCCGCTGGTCTTGTCCTGGAAGGCGCGCCGCGGCAGGCCCAGCCGCGCGGCGAACGCGTGCAGTTCGTCCAGCGTATCGGCCATCAGGTGGGCCCAGCGCTGGGCGCGCCAGGGCATCACCGCATCGTCCACGTACACCGCCATGCTGCGGATTTCCGGTCTGATTTACGGATCGCAGTATCGCCCACCCGTCCATGGCGTGGGCACGCCGCGCCGTAGGCTTTACATCCTGTCCGCGAACTCTTGACGGTCACCTAACCGCGAGGCCGCCACGGTGCACGGCTGACAAGCGGCATCCTGCCGCAGGAGAAGGACATGATGCGCACCGGTTTCCTGGCACTGATCGCGGCACTGGCCTGGCCCTTTGGCGCGCTGGCCGCAGATTCGATGCAGGATCGCTTCCAGAGCATGGACACCAACCACGACGGCCGGGTCGATGCCGAAGAACACGCGGCGGCCGCGCAGGCCATGTTCAAGCAGCTCGACGCCGACCTGGATGGCAACATCAGCGTCGAGGAGCTGCGCCTGGCCCGCAAGGCGATGGACGAACCGGCCAGCGAGGAACAGGTCCGCCAGGCGATTGCCGCAATGGATCGCAATGGCGACGGCAAGGTCGACGCCGACGAGCACCTGGCCACGGCCACCGCGCTGTTCCAGCGCACCGATGCCAACCACGATGGGTACGTGACGCTGGAGGAAATGCAGCAGGCGGCCGGTCCGGCGGCGAACTAGGCTGTCGCGGGCGCGATATGTCGCCCTGCACGACGCCGCTTCTGCGCGCGTTGGCCAATCCGGCGATCGGGACTTACACTCGTTCGGGCCGCGTTCGCGTCGCCGCTTGTAACCAAAATCCATCGACTGCAAGGACTTCAGACATGTCAAAAGGATTTCTGCTGGTAAGCAGTGTGCTGCTTCTTGGTATGGCTATCACCGACGCCTCGGCGCAGTATCCGGAAGACAAGTTCCGGCAGCTGGACAAGAATTCGGACGGCGTGGTGGATAGCCAGGAATACCAGGCGGGTGCCCGCGCCTCGTTTGCGTCGATGGATCTCAACAAGGACGGTTCGGTTGACGTTGAAGAACTCATCGCGTCCGGAGCCGCCAACAGGAACGCCGGTGGCATGGCACCCGAAAGCATCGCCAGGACGCAAATGGCGGCGATGGACCTCAATCATGATGGTCTGATCAGCGAGAACGAATTTCTCGAAATTTCCAATCAGGCCTACTCGTCGTTCGACAAGGACGGCGATGGGCGCCTGACCAGCCGGGATTTCGGACCGCGCTGACCTTTGCCGCGGTTACGCGGCCTGGACGATCTGCGCTTCGGCGCCGCCGCGGCCCAGCGGATCAGGCAGGGCGTGACCAGCCTCGGTGAACGCCAGCGACACCGAGTTGAGGCAATGACGCTCGTAGGTCGGCGGCGGGCCGTCGGGGAACACGTGGCCCAGGTGGCTGTCGCAGCGGGCGCAGGTGATCTCGGTGCGGATCATGCCGTAGCTGGTGTCGCGGATCGTCTTGACGTGGGCCGGATCGACCGGCTTGAAGAAGCTCGGCCAGCCGGTGCCGGATTCGAACTTCGCGCTGGAGGCAAACAGCGGCAATCCGCACAGGCGGCAGGTGTAGACGCCCTCCAGCTTGTTGTCCAGGAACGCGCCGCAGAACGGGGCCTCGGTGCCGTGCTGCAGCAGCACGTGTCGCTCCTCGCTGCTCAGGCCGGCGATCAGCTCGGCGCGCTGGTCAGTATCGGGGGGCGTAAGGTCAAACTGGCTCATGGCGTCGTCCTGGGCGATCGGGGCAGGCAGCAAGGATCGGGGCGCGCAGGGCCGGGTTCAACGCCCCTGGCGCGCCCTGGCGTCAAGGATTGCTGCTGAGTGGACGCTGGTTGCCGAGTTCGCGGCGGCTCCACTGGTCGATCATCCGCTTCTCGAAGCGCAGCGGATCGCGGTCCATCGGGCTGGCCCCCATCAGATAGCTCGTGTCGGTGAGCTTGCGCTGGCCCTGATCGACCACACGGCCATCGGCATCGCGCAGGGTGAAGTCAAAGGTCAGCCGCGGCGGATAGATGTCCTTCATGATCCGGATGTGGTCGGCCGACGGGCCGTGCCACGGCTCGTATTCGCCGGCGCGGTGCATGTCGGTGAAATGCACCTCCAGGGTCTGGCCCGGCTTGAGGTCCTTTTCGGCCTCCTTGCGCAGGTAGGCGGCCAGGTCATGGACCCAGTTGCCACGCTCGGCTTCCCAGCGATTGTGGCTGCTGCGGATGTCACTGAACTGGGCCGGATCGGTCCACGACACCGACACCGGCCCCTGCGCCGGCAGTTCGCGCGGCAGGTTGGGATCGGTCACCCGGGTCGAAGCGGCGAACGCGGAAAGGCTGGCCAGCGCCAGCACGGCAACAGCGGTGAGATGGGTCAGTTTCATGGCGGTTTTCCCCGTTTTGAGGAGGACTGGATGCTACGCCCGGCCCGGTGAACGCGCACTGCCCACCGCTGCGGCATTTTGGCCACCAGTTGGGCAGGGCTCAGCGGCGCTTTCCGTGCGCTAGGATGCGCGGATCGTCTCACCCGGATCGCCACGGATGCGCCCTTTGCTCGCCCGCTCTGGTGTCGCCCTCCTGGCCGCCTGCATGGCCCCGGCCCTGCTGGCGGCCGCACCCAAGGAAACTTTCATGCGCCACGCCACCGGCACGTTCGAAGTGAAGATGCAGCCCAAGGACCAGATCGATCCTGCCAGCGACGGCAATGCGCTGGGTCGCATGTCCCTGGACAAGACCTTCAGCGGCGCGCTGACCGGCACGGGCGTGGGCGAGATGCTGGCGGCGCGGTCGTCGGTGCCGACCTCGGCAGCCTATGTGGCGGTTGAACGCGTCACCGGCACGCTGGACGGCAGGACGGGCACCTTCGTGCTGGTCCATCGCGGGGTGATGCAAGGCGACACCCAGCAGCTGGACGTGATCGTCTCGCCCGATTCGGGCACTGGTGCGTTGACCGGCATCACCGGGACGCTGGCCATCAAGGTCGAAGCTGGCGTGCACCATTACGACCTGGCCTACACGTTGCCCGACGCGCCGTAAGCACGCTTTCGGCGGCCGATCGCCGTCACGGCTCGCAAACGCGGCCGCTTCGCACAATCATGTGCCCTGCGGCGCAGCGCATGCGAAAAAGCTGCCATGGCCCGTTCGAACTGGCCGCCACCCTCACTCGCTTTATCTGACCACGTGCCGTCGCCACGCGCAGCGTCACCGGGTCAAGCCGCAGCTGCTGCTAGAAGTGCATTCGGCGACTGACAAAGAAAGGTCTGCCAAGCCACGTTCAACGCCTGCGAGAGGATCAGACATGGCCGCACTCAAGGTCGCCGACAGCACCGTCAACATCACCCATCCCGAGCGGGTGGTGTATCCCAAGGACAAGATCACAAAAGGCCAGGTCGCCGATTACTACCGTCGCATCGCGCCGCTGCTGCTGCCGGAACTGGCCGGGCGTCCGCTGTCGCTGCTACGTTGCCCGGATGGCGCAGATGGCGAATGCTTCTTCCAGAAGCACCATGCCCCATCGTTGGGCAAGGGTGTGCATGCGATCCCGCTCAAGCAGAAGAGCGGCACCGAGGATTATCTCTACGTCGACGATGTCGAAGGCGTGCTGGCGCTGGTGCAGATGAATACCCTGGAGCTGCATCCGTGGGGCTCCACGGTGGCTGCGCCGGAACAGCCGGACCGGCTGGTGTTCGATCTCGATCCCGGTCCGGGCGTGACCTGGACGCAGGTCAAGGACGCCGCGCGCGTGATCCGCGCCCACCTGCGCAAGACCGGCCTGGAGAGTTTCGTGCGCCTGTCCGGCGGCAAGGGGCTGCATGTGGTGGTGCCGATCGATCCAGGCCCCAGCTGGGACATGGCCAGGGAATTCTGCGAGGCCTTCGCCGATGCCATGGTCCAGCACCAGCCCGAGCGCTACATCGCCACCATGAGCAAGGCCAAGCGCGAGCAGAAGATCTTCATCGACTGGCTGCGCAACGGCCGCGGCAGCACCAGCGTCTGCAGCTGGTCGCTGCGCGCGCGCGAACACGCCACGGTGGCCGTGCCACTGCGCTGGGAAGACCTGGGCAAGATCACCTCACCCGGTCAGTTCACCCTGGACAAGGCCCTGCAGCGTGCGGCGCGTTTGAAAGGCGATCCGTGGAAAGACATCGCCACCTTGAAGCAAGCACTGCCCCACGCCTGAGCGTCATCGAAGGCGATATCGGTTTCACCGCCCGCCAATGGCGATTCCCACGATGGTGCGCGCTCATGGGCTGGCGGTGTACCGGCAAACGCCGGCGGAACGGGTGCGCCAAGATGGAGCGTCCCATCGTGGACGTTGCGTTGGACATCCGTGCGCGCTGCAATGGCGCCCGCTTACTGCGGGAGTCCGCCATGCATGCATCCCAAGCCGCTGCTTCTGCCGCCGGACAACCGGTCCGGGTGGATTTTGTCTCCGACGTGGTCTGTCCGTGGTGTGCGATCGGCCTGCAGTCGCTGCTGACCGCGGCCCGGCGCATCAAGGGCCTGCAGCTGGACCTGCGTTTCCAGCCGTTCGAACTCGATCCCGAGCTGGCGCCAGGTGGCGAGGACCTGCAGCAGCGCCTGATGCGCAAGTACGGGATGAGCGCGGCCCAGTACAGGGCCAGCGGCGAAACCATCCGCGCCCGCGGTGCCGAGCTGGGCTTCACCTTCGACCTGGACAAGCGCACCCGCAGCTTCAACACCTTCGATGCGCACCGTCTGCTGCATTGGGCTGGCGAGATCGATGCGGCCAGCCAGCTGCGGCTGAAGCAGGCGCTGCTGGAGGCGTACTTCACTCAAGGGCTGAATGTCTCCGACCACGCCACGCTGGCGGAAATCGCCGGTCGGGCTGGATTGGATATCACCCAGGCGCAGGCTGCGCTGGACAGCGACCGCTACGTACAACAGGTGCGGCAGGACGAGGCGCGCTGGCGCCAGGCCGGGATCACGGCAGTGCCTTCGGTGGTCTTCAACCAGCAGCACCTGCTGCAGGGCGGTCAGCCGGTGGAGGCATTCGAGCAGGCGCTGCGCCAGCTCTCTGGCATCGCGGCCTGATCGGCCGACATGTGCGTCAGCCGTAGCGGGAAACCACCACCGCCTCGCGGCCAGCCATGTCCATCACCACCGCGCTGCGGATGCCATGCTGGGCAAGCAGGTTGGCGGCGATGACCCCGGCGGTATGCAGTGCCTCGGCGCGATCGTTGAACCAGAAGCGGCCATGTTCGCCCTCGTAGAGCTGCCAGCCCTGGTCCTGTGCGGTGACAGTGAACAGCACGCGTTGCATGGTCGCCTCTCGGTGGACGCCGGTGTCCAGCCAGATGGCTAGCGTGCCTTGCACCCGGCGCTGGCGCACTCGGGCAATGCCGCGCCGTCGCGTAGGAAAATTCCGATCGTCGCCTGATTCCGCCTCGACGCCGCGTTACGCGGCTGCGGCCCAGCATGGGCGCTTTCCGAACCGCCACGCAGAGGAACCCATGAGTAAGTACGCCGAGCGCGTCCACACCGACCGCACGCAGATCGCGCGACTGGAAGCGCTGGTGACCCAGCTGCCCGCCGAAGCCAGGGTTGCATTGACCCTAGAAGACGGCAGCGAACTGCGTGGCACCGTGCCGGTGGAACCTGCGATCCAGACCTTCCGCGATGCCAGCGAGCAAGAAGGCATCAATGCCTGGCTGCGCCTGGACGACCTAGACGATCCGGCCAGGCAGCATCATGTATGGCTGGATCAGGTCCGCAAGGTGACTCGATTGGGCACTTACTGAATCTGGCTGCTACTGACCCTGGGCGGTCAATGCTCCGCGCTGACTGCCGCAGTCTCGAAGCGGCGCGCATAGCCGCGCTCTTCGGCGACACGTTCGATTTCCTCGTCGGCCAGATCCGGCGCGCCATACACCGCGTAGACCACTTCGCCGTCGTTGCGGCCCACCAGATGCAGCTTGTAGCGCGGGCGACCGGTGTGGCCGTTCTCGGGGTAATGCACGGGCGGCTGCGGGCCGTCCATGTCCATTTCGCTGTTGTCCACGACACCACCGACAAACAGGGCACGCAACATGGCAGATCTCCAAGGGGAAGGCGTGTCCGATCATGGTGGTGGCCTTGTTCGCCACGCATGAAACCGGCATTGCGTAAACAGAAAGGCCGCGCAGGACGACGCGGCCTTTTATGATCCAGATCGCAGATCGGCGCGCTATTTCAGCAACGGCGCCAGCTTGGGCCAGACAAAATCGCGGATCTGCGGCTGCACCGCGGCGGTGGGATGCAGGTTGTCGGGCTGGAAGCTGGCGCGGTCGCTGGCCACGGGCTGCAGGAAGAACGGGATGAACGCGATGTCGTACTGCTTGGCCAGGGCACTGAAGTTGCCGGCGAAGCCCTCGGTGTAGGCGCGGCCCAGGTTGGGCGGCATCTGCATGCCCAGCAGCAGGACCTTGGCGCCGGCCCGCTGCGAGGCGGTGATCATCTTTTCCAGGTTGGCCCTGGTCTGCGCCAATGGCAATCCGCGCAAGCCGTCGTTGGCGCCAAGTTCGATCACCACCACGGCCGGTTTGAGCCGCTGCAGCTGCGTGCCGATGCGCGCCGCGCCGCCGGCGGTGGTTTCGCCGCTGATGCTGGCGTTGACCAGCGTCCAGCCCGGTTTTTCCTTGCCGATCCTGGCCGTGGTCAGTGATACCCAGCCTTCGTTGGCGGCCAGGCCGTAGCCGGCCGAAAGCGAATCGCCCATCACCAGCACGGTCTTGGTGGTGGTCTGCGGCGTCGGTGCGGGCGCACGCTGGGCCAGTAAAGGTTGCATGAATGTCATCAGCACCAGCGCCAGCCACCATTGCACGCTGCGTCGCGCGACCGCATACCCTGCCTGCATCTTCGTCCTTCCGATCCTGAAACGAATCCCCATCATGGCCGACGCTCCCCTGCTGCACGCTGACAAGCCCATCACTCTCTCCCGAGTCCCCGTGTTGCAGGTCGCTTCGCTCGGCAAGCAGGTGATCTTGCCGGGCAGCACGCTGACCATCCTCGATGACGTCTCGTTCGAGATCGGGCGGGGGGACACGGTGGCCATCGTCGGTGCCTCGGGTTCGGGCAAGAGCACGCTGCTGTCGCTGCTGGCCGGGTTGGATACGCCCACCGGTGGGACAGTGGCCCTGGACGGCGCGGTGCTGTCGACCCTGGACGAGGACGGCCGCGCCCGCGTGCGTGGCGAGAAGGTCGGCTTCGTGTTCCAGAACTTCCAGCTGCTGCCCTCGCTGACCGCGCTGGAAAACGTGATGCTGCCGCTGGAACTGCGCGGCGATGCCGATCCGCAGGCGCCGGCGGAAAGGATCCTGGAAGAAGTCGGCCTGTCCGGACGCCTGGCCCATTACCCGCGCCAGCTCTCCGGTGGCGAACAGCAGCGCGTGGCCCTGGCGCGTGCGTTCGTGACCCGGCCGGCGCTGCTGTTCGCCGACGAGCCCACCGGCAACCTGGACCAGCGCACCGGTCACGCGATCGAGGAACTGCTGTTCGCTCTGAACGCGCAGGCCGGCACCACCCTGGTTCTGGTCACCCATGACGAAGCCCTGGCCGCGCGCTGCAGCCGGGTGCTGCGCCTGGACGGCGGCAAGCTGGTGGCCGGCGCATGAATACCCTGCGCCTGGCCTGGCGCCAGCTGCGGCGCGACCTGGTCGCCGGCGAGGTTCGCATCCTGCTGGCCGCGCTGGTCCTGGCGGTGGTGGCGGTGACCTCGGTGGGCTTCGTCACCGATCGCGCCGAGCGCGCATTGGCGATTGAAGCCAACCGCCTGCTCGGCGGCGACGTGGTCGTGCGCGGCGATGCGCCGATCGACGGGGCAATCGCCGATGCCGCCAAGGCCACCGGGCTGCGCAGCACGCGCACCACCGAGCTCAACACCATGATCCGGGTCGGCGATGGCGACGACGCGCAGCTCCGCCTGGGCGACCTGCGCGCGCTGGGTCAGGGCTTCCCGCTGCGCGGCAGCTTCACCCTCACCGATGCGAAGACGCCGGCCGAACATGCCGCCACCGGCATTCCCGCGCCGGGCACGCTATGGATGACTCGCGCCGGCGCCGACACGCTTGGGGCACGACTGGGCGACACGGTCAGCCTCGGGGATTCCACGCTGACCCTGGCTGCGCTGGTCACCCAGGAACCCGATGCGGCGCTGGATTATTTCAACGTCGCGCCCAAGGTCTTCCTCAATGCGTCCGACCTGCCCGCCACCGGACTGGTGCAGCTGGGCAGCCGGATCGGCTACCGGCTGGTGGTGGCCGGCGACGCCGGTGCGGTCGAGGGTTTCACCGCCACCGCACGCGCGGCACTGGGCCGCGGCCAGCGCCTGGAGACCATCCAGGACGCGCGCCCGGAAGTGCGCTCGGCGCTGGATCGGGCCGGACGCTTCCTGGGCCTGGCCGCGCTGGTCTCGGTGATTCTGGCGGCGGTCGCCGTGGCGATGGCCGCGCGCCGGCACAGCGAGCGCCACCTCTCCGGGGTGGCGGTGATGCGCTGCCTGGGCGCGCAGCAGTCGCGGCTGGTCGGCATCCATGTGGGCGAGCTGGTCCTGCTGGGCCTGATCGCCTGCACGGTCGGCGTGGTGGTCGCCTTCGCATTGCAGTGGGGCATCGGCGGCTGGTTGGAATCGGCGCTCAAGGTCGCGATTCCACCCGCCGGCTGGGGCCCGGTTGCGCAGGGCTACGGGGTCGGCCTGATCGTGCTGCTGGCCTTTGGTGCGCCGCCGGTTTTGGCCCTGCGCCGGGTGCCGGCGCTGAGGGTACTGCGACGCGACCTGGATCCGACCGAGCCCAGCGCGGTGCTGGTCGCGCTGGCCGGCTTCGGCGGCCTGGCGGCCCTGCTGTGGTGGAAGGCCGGTTCGCCGGCGCTGGGTTTCGCCATGCTGGGCGGCATCGCGGCCACGCTGCTGGTCCTGGCCGGCATGGCGTGGCTGCTGATCCTGGTCGTGCGCAAGCTGCGCGCGCGCCTGCGCGGCTCACTGCGCTACGGGCTGGCCAACGTCAGCCGCCGCGCCGGGACCAGCGTGGCCCAGATCTCCGCGCTCGGCCTCGGGCTGATGGCGCTGCTGCTGCTGACCTTCGTGCGCACCGACCTGCTGGACCGCTGGCAGCTGGCGCTGCAGGCCGACGCGCCCAACCGCTTCATCATCAACGTGCAGGATGACCAGGTGCAGCCGGTGGCCGACTTCATGGCCAGGCAGGGCCTGGGCCAGCCGACGCTGTTCCCGATGGTGCGCGGGCGCCTGCTCAGCCTCAATGGCAAGACCGCCAGCGGCGCGGACTACACCGACGAAGACGCGCGCCGCCGCGCCGAGCGCGAGTTCAATCTGTCCACTGCCACCACCCTGCGCGAGGACAACAAGGTCACCGCCGGCAGGTTCTGGGGCCCGCAGCCCACCCCAACGACCGAGCTGTCGGTGGAGGAAGGCTTTGCCGAACAGCTGCACTGGAAGCTCGGCGACACCCTGGCCTTCGACATTGCCGGACAGACGCTCACCGGAAGGATCACCAGCCTGCGCAAGGTCGACTGGGAAAGCTTCAAGCCCAACTTCTTCGTGATGGTCTCGCCGGGCGTGCTGCAGGATTTCCCGGCCAGCCACATCACCGCGGTCAACGTGCCGCCGGACCATCCGCGCTTCACCGCGCAGCTGGTGCAGGCCTTCCCCAACCTGACGGTGATCGATATCGACCAGGTGCTCAGGCAGGTGCGCAGCACCGCCGACCAGGTCAGCACGGTGGTGCAGGTGGTGTTCTGGTTCTCGCTGGCCGCCGGGCTGCTGGTGCTGATGGCCGCGGTCAGCGCCAGCCAGGACGAGCGCTTGCTTGAGGGCGGGGTGATGCGCGTGCTCGGCGGCAGCCGGCGCCAGCTGCGCGCGGCGCAGGCCTCGGAGTTCGCCGCGATCGGCCTGCTCTCCGGGCTGGTGGCGGCGGTGGCCGCCTCGATCCTGTCCGGCGTGGTCGCGGTAAAGGTCTTCGACCTGCCGTGGACGCCCAACTGGACCCTCGCCGTCGTCGGCGGCGTGGCCGGTGTGGTCGCCGCACTGGCGGCCGGCCTGTTCGCCACCCGCAGGGTGCTGGACGCGCCGCCATCAGTGACCCTGCGCGAGCTGCAGGGCTGAATGCCAGCGCATCGCCGCCCCGGCAGGTCATCGCGCTGACAGGCGCTAGCCAGCTTCGGCGAGCGCTGTTGCGACCTTGCGCAGGTCCTCCAGCAGCAGCGCCTTGGTAGCGCTGCGTTCGGGCTCGCGCATGCGCAGGATGGCCGAGGGATGCCAGCTGGCCAGGGCCCGGGTATCGACCCCCAGCGTGCGCCATTGGCCGCGTTCGGAAGTGAGCCGGAAGGCGGCGCCAAACAGGGTCTGCGCTGCCATTGCGCCCAGCGCCACGACGACGCCAGGACGCACGCGTTGCAACTCCGCGGCCAGCCAGGGGCGGCAGGCGGCCTGTTCTCCGGCGCTGGCACGCTTGTGCAGGCGCCGCTTGCCGCGCGGCTCGAACTTGAAATGCTTCACGGTGTTGGTGACATAGGCCAACTCCGGCGGGATGCCCGCCTGCGCCAGCAGTTCGCGCAGCAATTGGCCTGCGGGCCCGACAAAGGGCAGGCCCTGCCGATCTTCCTGATCGCCGGGCTGCTCACCGATCAGCATCAGCGGCGCCTGCGCCGGGCCTGCGCCAAACACGGTCTGGGTCGCTTCGCGCCACAGGCCGCAGCGCCGGCAGCTGGCCGCCTCGCGGCGCAGCGTGGACAGGGTGCCCGCCGGGATCGCCTCGGGATCGACCGGCTTGCCCAGCAAGGGCTTGGTCTTGTCCATCATTGCTGTCTCGTCTCGGGCGTGCCGGTCACGCTATGACGGGCGCTGCGTGGACACGGTGAAACATGCGGCTTCACTGCCCTGTGACCCTCGCGTTCACACAATCGGAGCCCAGATCGCCCGGAACCTCTGCGCATGACCCAAGACGGCACCGCCGCCACGTCCGACACCGCCGTAACCGTGCACAGCGAGGGGGCAATGGAGCGCCGCAAGCAGATCATGAAGTTCCTGTTCCGGTACCGGAATTCAGGAGTGTTCTCCGGATTGGCGCAGGATTCGCTGCTGGACGATGTGATCGTCGACGACGGTACGCCGGCCGAGTTCAGTCGCGATCTTGAAGCGCTGGGGCCGACCTTCATCAAGCTGGGACAGATGCTGTCCACGCGCCCGGACATCGTGCCGCCCAGCTACGCCACCGCGCTGGAGCGCATGCAGGAAGACGTCTCGCCGGTGGCGGTCGAGCAGATCCGCGAAGCATTGGAAGCCGACCTGGGCGTGCGCCTGAGCAAGATCTTCCTGGAGTTTGATCCGGTGCCGCTGGGCACCGCCTCGCTCGCGCAGGTCCATCGCGCGGTGCTGCGCGATGGCACCGCGGTGGCGGTCAAGGTGCAGAAGCCCGGTGTGGCCCAGCGGTTGCTGTCGGACCTGTCGATGCTGCGTTCGATCGCCGGCGCCGCCGACAAGCTGACCAAGGTCGGCCGCAACCTGCGCTTCACCGACTGGCTGGAGGAATTCGGCCGCACCCTGCTGGCCGAACTCGACTATGTGGCCGAGGCCGAGAACCTGGAACGCTTCGCCTCGCACCTGAAGGCCTATCCGGAGCTGATGGTGCCACGTCCGATCTGGGACCTGACCCGTCGCCGCGTGCTGACCATGGAACTGGTCGACGGCGTGCGCGTGGACCAGGTGCCGGCCGTGCGCCGGATCGAGCAGCCGATGCTGCCGCTGTCCTCGGCGCTGCTGCGCGGCTACCTGGACCAGATCTTCGTCTACGGCGAGATCCATGCCGATCCGCACCCGGGCAACCTGCGCGTCACCCCCGACAACCGGCTGGCGGTGTTCGACCTGGGGATGGTGGCCAACGTGCCGCCGGGCCAGCGCGAATGCCTGCTCAAGCTGCTGTTTGCGGCGGTGGATGGCCGCGGCGAAGCGGTGGCCCGGGAGATGCTCGCGCTGGGTACGCAGCTGGAGGATTTCGACAGCGAGCGTTTCAACCGCGAGATCGGCCAGCTGATCAGCCGCTATTCCGCGCACAGCGGCACCACCTCCGAAGGACGCGTGGTCCTGGATCTGGTCCGCACCGCCATGGCCAGTGGCCTGCGCACGCCGCCGGAGCTGTCGCTGCTGGGCAAGGCGCTATTGAACCTGGACACCGTGTGCCGTGCGCTGTCGCCGGAACTGGACGCCAAGGCCGTGGTCGAAGGCCACCTGCAGCACGTGATGCGCGCGCGCCTGCGTCAGTCGTTCTCTTCGCCCAACATGGCCAGCGAGCTGATGGACCTGCAGTCGCTGGCCCGCGAAGGCCCGCGCAAGCTGTCCGATATCCTCGGCCTGCTGTCGGAGAACAAGCTGCAGATCCGCATCTCCGGGCTGGAAGAATCCCACCTGATGGAGAGCCTGCAGAAGATCGCCAACCGGGTCGCCGCCGGCGTGGTCACCGCCGCCCTGATCATGGCCTCGGCCCTGATGATGCGCATCCCGACCCGCAGCACCCTGTTTGGCTATCCCACCGTCGCCCTGATCCTGTTCTTCATCGGCGCGATCCTGGGCGCCAGCATCGTCATCAGCGCGCTGCTCGGAGACCGGAAGGTCAAGAGCCGCTAGCGGCTTTCCAATATCACGGACTTTGCCAGACGCCCTGCTTGAACGTTTCCCTGGCGCGGTAGTAACTTAAGGAAGTGAGGCGATATTTTGAATATATTGCTTCCTACAGCGTGCAGCATGCATCCAGCTCATCAAGGGAATGCTTATGAAGCGATGGATCGGAGTGATCACTTTGGTTTTGGGGATTCAATCAGCGTATGCCGATACGCCGGTTTATCAGCAACTTGCTTGCAGGGATGACGATCCATTTGTCCTGTGTACGCAGGGCTGCAAGGATGATGATTACAACTGGAAGCCACGTTCCCCCATGCAGGGCACCTATACGCCGGTGATGCCCTATTGCCCTTGGCCGTCGACAGGGGAATGTTGTATCGGCTGGGTCTGCTTCGAGCCTTGGACGCAGACGGCATTTACTGCGTATTTTCAATATGCATCTATCTGCCCTAGAGCGCATAAGGAAGGGCAGTGGGAAGGGCAGGGCAAACCTGAGGAAACGCCGTACGACCACTGAGTTCAGCTGTCGTATCCATCAGGTTGGGTCTTCTGATGCCATGACGGGAGGCGTGCGCCGGGCGGCGAAGTAGAATTGCGCTCCTTCCTGCTCTGTGGTGTTCGGCCCGTGGCTTCTTCCGATCTTCCCCTCGAGGCGTTGGCGCATGCGCTGCAGTCCGGCGCATTGCCCAATGTCACCGGTGATGCGCTGTTTCTGCGCGCGCGGCCGGGCGTCGCCTTGCGCGCGCTGCAGGGACTGACGCTGCGCTGCGAGCAGAGCTTCCGGCCGGCCTTCGACGCGCTGCAGCGCGAGGGCTACGACGTCGCGCTGCAGCGCGACGCAGGCACGGAGTCGCCGCTGGTGCTGGCCCTGCCGCCGCGGCAGAAGGAAGAAACCCGCGCGCTGCTGGCACGCATGGTCGCGTTGTGCGCGCCGGGCGGGCGCATCGTGGCCAGCGTGGCCAATGACGAGGGCGCCCGTTCGGTCGAAAAAGATCTGACCCAGCTCACCGGCCTGGGTGGCTCGATCACCAAGCACCATTGCCGCGTGTTCTGGAGCCCGCCGCTGACCGGCGACCACAATGCAGAGCTGGCCGCGCAGTGGGCGCAGCTGGATCGGGTGCGGCCGATCCTGGACGGGCGTTTCAAAAGCCGTCCGGGCGTGTTCGCATGGGACCGGGTGGATGCGGCCTCGCGGCTGCTGGTCGAGGCATTGCCCACCACGCTGCGCGGCACCGCGGCCGATCTGGGCGCGGGTTGGGGTTTCCTGTCCGATGCGCTGCTCACGCGCTGTTCGGGCATCACGGCGCTGGATCTGTACGAAGCCGAGTCGCGCGCGCTGGAACTGGCGCGCGGGAACCTGGCAGCGCACGCAGCGCGGGTGTCGCTGGATTTCCATTGGCACGACGTGGTCGCCGGGTTGGGCAGGCGCTTCGATGTGATCGTCAGCAATCCGCCGTTCCATGCGCTCGGCCGCGGCGAACGCCCGGACATCGGCCGGCGCTTCATCGAAACTGCAGCGGCCTCGCTCAATCGCAACGGTCAACTCTGGCTGGTAGCCAACAAACACCTGCCATACGAAGCGGCGCTGAGCTCGCGCTTTGCCGACGTGCGCGCGGTGGCCGAAGGCGGCGGCTTCAAGGTAATCGCCGCGACGGGCGCGCGCGCATGAAGATCGTGCGCCACATCGCCAACCTGGGCTATGGCAGCCGCAAGCAGGTGCAGGCGCTGTTTCGCGAAGGCCGCGTCACCGATGCGGCCGGTGAGGTGCTCTACACCGACGACCCGGTCGACCACGACACGATCCGCGTCGATGGACAGCCGCTCGACCCCGCGCCGGGCCTGTGCGTGCTGCTGCACAAGCCGGTCGGCTACACCTGCTCGACCAAGGACACCGGCCGGCTGGTCTACGACCTGCTGCCGGCGCGCTGGCGCCTGCGCGATCCGGTGCTGTCCACCGTGGGCCGGCTGGATCGCGACACCAGTGGCCTGCTGCTGCTGACCGACGATGGCGGCTTGCTACACCGGATCATCTCGCCCAAGTCGCAGCTGCCCAAGGTCTACGAGGCGACGCTGGCCCAGCCGCTGCGCGGCGACGAGGCGGCGACCTTCGCCAGCGGCACGCTGCTGCTGGAAAATGAAACCAAGCCGCTGCTGCCGGCCGAGCTGGAGGTGATCGAACCGCTGCGCGTGCGCATGACCCTGCACGAGGGCCGCTACCATCAGGTACGGCGGATGTTCGCCGCGGTCGGCAATCACGTCAGCGCGCTGCACCGCAGCCGGATTGGCGGACTGGCGCTGGATGGGTTGGCGCCTGGGCAATGGCGTGCGTTGGAGGCGGACGATCTGGCGCGGCTGTTCGCGACCGCCGCCACATGAGTGTGGAGATCGCGGCGCTGCCGTTCGTGCCCGAAGCGGTGATCTTCGACATGGACGGCCTGATGCTGGACAGCGAACGCGCTTCGCTGCGTAGCTGGAGCCGTGGCGCACACGAACTTGGGCTGCAGATCGAGGACGATTACTGGCTGCGCCTGGTCGGGCACAGCATGGCGGCGTGCCAGGCAATCCTGGGCGAGCGCATGGATCAAGCGCAGATCGCACCGCTACTGGAACGCTGCTACGCGCTGTATCACCTGGAAGTCGAGGCCGGAGTGCCGCTGCGGCCAGGCATCCACGAAATCCTGCGGCTGCTGGCCCAGCACGGGATTCCCTGCGGCGTGGCCACCTCCACGCAGCGCCCGCTGGCGCCGCGCAAGCTGGAAACCGCCGGGCTGCTGCCGTATTTCAAAAGTGTCACCACCGGCAACGACGTCGAACATCCCAAGCCGGCGCCGGATATCTACCTGCTGGCCGCCCAGCGCCTGGGCGCGGCGCCCGAACGCTGCCTGGCGCTGGAGGATTCGCCGGCCGGCGTCACCGCCGCGCTGGCCGCCGGCCTGACCGTGATCCAGGTGCCCGATCTGGTGGTGCCCGACGCCGCGCTGCGCGCCCGTGGGCACCGCATCGTCGCCTCGCTGCATCACGCGCGCGAACTGCTGGAAGCGCGGCTGCAGATGGCCTGACCCGGCGCTACGGCGCGCGCGAACCGGTCCTGAAAACACCGCCAGATGCAATGGCGACGTGCGCCGACTGCGCGCCTACAATGCCGCCCCCGCACGCAGCCCATCGCCCATGAATATCGTCGTCAACGAAGACCTCAAGGCCTACATCGATCCGCTCACCGCCGATGAATACGCCTCGCTGGAGCAGAGCATCCTGGCCGAGGGCTGCCGCGACGCGCTGGTGCTGTGGGGCGAGGTGCTGATCGACGGCCACAACCGCTATGGCATCTGCCAGAAGCATGGCTTGCCGTTCAATACCGTGCAGAACACGCGCTTCAAGACCATGGACGATGTCCACCTGTGGATGATCGACCAGCACCTGGGCCGGCGCAGCGTGTCGGACTTCCAGCGGGGCGTGCTGGCGCTGCGCCGGCGCGACATCCTGCTGGAGCGCACCCGCAGCGCGGCCGTGCCGGCGCAGATCCCTGTGCAGGATGCCGGCGATGACGCCGCGCCGCCGTGGGACACCAGCGCCTCCGCATCGACCATGCCACCCACGCGCGAGGAACTGGCCCGCGCCGCCAAGCTCAGCAACAGCCAGGTCGCGGCGATCGAGAAGATCCAGAAGCAGGCCGCGCCGGAAGTGATCGCCGCGGTACGTGCCGGCGAACTATCGATCAACGCCGCAGCGGTGGTCGCGACGCTGTCACCTGAAGAACAGCAGGCCGCCGCGCAGGGTGGCGTGGCCGAACTGAAGCAGGCGGTCAAGCGTGTGCGTGACTCCAAGAAGCGGCCCAAGCCCGAGCATCCGGCCGAACCTGCGATGGACACGGCCGAGGCGCCGGTCGAGGAAACCCTGCCGCAGCTGCGGCTGCGCCTGGACAGGCTGCAGCGCGAGGTGGCGCAGCTGCAGGCCCGCATCGCCGAACTGGAAGCCCTCGACACGCCGGCCTGGTGATCCGGGCTGCAAGCAGCCGCGCTCAGAGGTACTGCATCTTCCGCGTCATCCCGCCATCGACGATGAACTCCTGTCCGGTGACGAAGCCGGACAGCGACGGCGCCAGCAGCTGCACCGCCAGCGTGGCGATGTCCTCCGGCGTGCCGACCCGGCCGGCCGGATGCTGGGCGTGGTCGGCCTTGGACAGCTTGGGCGCGCGGCGGCGTCGTGGCGCGCGCCACGCATCGGTGGCGATCCAGCCCGGGCTGATGACGTTGACCCGCACCTGCGGGCCTTCGCTCAGCGCCAGCGCGTGGGTGAAGGCGACCAGCCCGCCCTTGGCTGCCGCATAGGCCTCGCTGTGCGGCTCGGACTGGTGGGCACGGGTCGAGGCGATGTTGACGATCGCGCCCTGGTCTTCGCGCAGGGCGGACAGGGCATGCCTGCTGCACAGGAACGCGCCGTGCAGGCTGGACAGGCGTGCATTCCACTGCGCGAAATCCAATGCCTCCAGCGGCGGCACGTGCGGATCCGGCGGGCCGGCATTGTTGACCAGCCCGTGCAGCCGGCCGAAGTGTCTGTGCGCGGCGGCGACGAAGGCGGCCACGCTGCGCTCGCTGCTGACGTCCAGCCGCTTGAAGAAGGCATCGCCGCCGCGGTCCCACTCGACCAGGCAGGCCTTGCCCGCGTCCGCGTCCAGATCGCCGATGGCCACGCAACCACCGGCACCCAGCACGGCCTGGGCAATGCCGCGGCCGATGCCTTGCGCGCCGCCGGTGATCATCACCACGCGGCGGGCCAGCGGTGCGGGGTTCCAGGGCGAAATGGATGGAGTCAGCGACATGCGCGCAGGTCCGGGAAGCAGCGGGCCGGACAGTGTCGGCCGCGGTGAATGCAGGCCATGTGGAGAGGCGCTTGCCACGCCGATCCAGGACGGCCGCGGGCTGGATCCATGCAGGGCCGAGCCTGCTCGGCTGCCGTTGTTTGGTTGATCGGCAAGACCGGCAGGCCAAGGTCCGCTCTACAGGTGCGTCATTGCTCGGCCCCTCCTTGGCCCGGCAGCAGGCATCGCGCGGGCGTCGTTGCGCTCAGTCCGCCATCAGCCGGCGCCAGCCATCCACGCCCAGCTTGTCGAGCGTGGCGATGTTGCGCTCGATGATGACCTCCGGATCGGGAAACGCCGCCACCGCCCGCTCCACGCTGTCTTCGCGCAGCAGGTGCAGTGTGGGCCAGGGCGAGCGGTTGGTGTAGTTGGACGCATCGTCCGGCGCGGTGCCGGCGAACTGGTAGTCCGGATGGAAGCTGGCCACCTGCAGGATGCCCTGCAGGTCCAGGGCCTCCACCGCCGCATCGGCATTGTCCAGGAAATCGTTGTAGTCGATGAAGTCGCCCAGCACCTGCGGATGCACGATCAGCGTGGTATCGACCACCTCGGCCGGCGTGTCGCGCAGGACCAGCAGTTCCTCGGCCAGCTGCTCCAGCAGCGCCTCGGGCGTGGTGGCGTCGCTCAGCACGAAGCGCACCTGGTCCTTGACGTATACCGCCTTGGCGAACGGGCACAGGTTCAGGCCGATCACCGCCCTTTCCAGCCAGCGGCGGGTATCGGCGATGGGATCGTGGCGCGTGTCGTATGGCGCGGCAGGCGGGTTGGTCGCGTGCATGGAGGCGGCTCCCTCGAGCAGATCAGTCGCGGAAATTGTCGAACTGCAGCGGCTGCTCGAAGTCCTGCTTCTTCAGCAGCGCGATGGCGTCCTGCAGGTCATCGCGCTTCTTGCCGTTGACGCGCAGCTTGTCGCCGTTGATCTGGGTATCGACCTTGAGCTTGGCTTCCTTGATCTTGGCCGCGATCTGCTTGGCCAGCTTCTGCTCGATGCCCTGCTTGACGCTGATCTTCTGGCGGGCGCCGGCCAGGTTGGTTTCCACCTCGCCAAATTCCAGGCAGCGCGCGTCGATGCCGCGGGCGATCAGGCGCGCGCGCAGGATGTCCTCCATCTGCTTGAGCTGGAAGTCGCTGGGCGCGGACTGGCTGATGGTGTCTTCCTCCAGCACGAACCTGGCGTCCACACCCTTGAAGTCGAAGCGCGTGGACAGCTCACGGTTGGCCTGGTCCACCGCATTGGTGAGTTCGTGGCGGTTGACCTCGGAAACGACGTCGAAGGAGGGCATGGCGCGCACCTGGAGCTGGCAAAAAGGGGCGCAAAGGGTAACCCAGCCCATGGAAAGCGCCAGTCGCCGGTGTGCTGCGGCGATAATCAGGCCATGTCCTCCTCCCGATCCTGGCGCGCGCCGATCCTGATGCTGCTGGCCGTCGCCCTGTTCGCGGTGATGGACACCGGCCTGAAGATACTGTCCACGCGCTATCCGCCGCTGCAGGTCTCGGCCCTGCGCGGCCTGGCCTCGCTGCCGCTGGTGGCGGTGTGGGCCCTGGCCACGGTCGGGCCGCGCGCGCTGGTGCGGGTGCGCTGGCCGATGCATCTGCTGCGCGGTGGCCTGAGCGTGGGGATGATGGGCGGCTTCATCTATGGACTGGCGCGCATGCCGCTGTCCACCGCTTATGCGATCACCTTCGCCGCGCCGCTGCTGGTGACCGCGCTGGCCGGTCCAGTGCTGGGGGAGCGGGTTGGCCCGCGCCGCTGGACGGCGATCGTGCTGGGCCTGGTGGGCGTGCTGGTGGTGCTGCGCCCGACCGGGACCGGCATGCTGACCCTGGCCGGCGCCGCGGTGCTGGGCGGCGCGGTCTGCTATGCCATCAGCATCCTGACCACCCGGGCGATGTCGCACCACGAAAGCAGCCAGGCGATGGTGCTGTGGCTGGTGGCGATGATGTCGGTATTCGCCGGTGCCCTGGCGCTGCCGCACTGGCAGCCGATGACCTTGGCCGATCTGTCGCCGGTGCTGGCGATCGGCATCGCCGGGGCGCTGGCACAGGTCGCGCTGACCGAGGCGTTCCGCCATGGCGAGGCCTCGCAGATCGCGCCACTGGAATATTCGGCGCTGCTCTGGGGCGTGCTGGCCGATCTGCTGCTGTGGCGCATGCTGCCCGACGCGATCACCTGGATCGGGGCGGGCATCATCATCGCCAGCGGTCTGTACCTGCTGCGCCGCGAGCGGGTCATGGCGGTCGGTGACGCAGCGCCGTGAGCTTCACGCCCGGGCGCCATCCAGAAAGAGACGTGCCATGCCGCTGCTGATCGTGCTGGTGGTCGTTGTGCTGGTCCTGGTGGCCTGGGTGCTATTGCTGCCGCTGTGGCTGTATCTGCGTTTCCGCCAGGGCAAGGCGCGGCGACGGCTGCTGCCATGGCTGGTGCGGCTCAATGCCTGGATCGTGCTGGTGTCCACGGCGCTGTTCGTCGCCAGCATGGCGATCACCGCGCACTGGTGGCCAGGCGCATTGGCGCATGCGCTGGCCGGACTTGGTGCAGGACTTTGTACCGGACTGCTGGCGGTGGTGCTGGGCAGGGTGGAACACACCGCGCAGGGCAGCTATCACACGCCCAGTGCCTGGGTTTCGGCCGCGCTGGCGATCCTGGTGCTGCTGCGGCTGGCGGCAGGGATGGTGGATGCCTGGCGCCGCATCGGCAGCCACGACGCCTTGCCGTGGCTGCCGTCGTTCGACCACACCACGCTGTTCGCGTTGGGTGGTCTGCTGCTGGGACACAGCCTGGCCGCGGCCTGGGGGCTGCGCTGGCGGCTGCCGCGCAGGCCCTAGATCTCGTCGTCTTCGTCGTCGAGGATCTCGATCGCGCTGCCGGTGGAACGGGCGACGCGCTCGACCACCTCGTGCACGCGGCGCACGCCTTCCTCGTTGGGCGCTTCGACCTCGATCATCGAATAACCGGGCGCGGTGTCGTCGCTGAGGCCGGCCGAGCTGGAGTCGTCATCGTCCAGGTGCGGCATCAGGTCCTCGATTTCCTCGACATGTTCGATGCCTTCGATGGCTTCCAGCGCGTGGGTCAGTGTCAGGGTGGCATCGTCGTTGCCGGTAACGCGCAGGCGGACGGTGGGCATGGGGTGCTCCTGATGAATGCGTTGGCCCACGATGCTGACCATGCCGGCGCGAAGGCGCGGTGAGCGGTTGTCGTACGCGCACCGAGCGCCGGCCATGACAAAGGCGGCAGACCTTGCAGTCTGCCGCCTTGATTTCAACGTTTTGTACAAAGCGCAGTGAATCGCGCCTATGCACCGCTTAGAAGCGGGCGCCGATGCCCACGCCCACGGTCCACGGGTTCAGGTCCAGGTCCTGGCCGGTGCGGCTGCCGTTGATCTTCACGTCCGGCGAGCCGTCCAGGTAGCGCGCATCGACGCGGGCAAACCAGTTCGGGTTGATGTTCATGTCAAGACCGACGGTGCCGATGGCACCCTTGGCGTCATCCACCGCGACATGCTCGCCAGGCGCGCCGCCCAGCTTCTCGTTGCTGAAATTGGACTGGTAATAGCCCACGCCCACGAACGGGCGGAACACCTTGTCCGGCGTGCCGAAATGATACTGGCCGCTGATTGCCAAGGGCTGCTGGTCGACACTGCCGATCTTGCCGGCGCTGTCGCTGACGTCATGCTTGAACTTGTCGGCCGCGCCCCACAGTTCCACGGCGATGTTGGGCGTGGCGTAGTAGCTGGCGCTGATGGTCGGGGCGGTGTCGCCATCCACATCCAGGCTGGTGCCCTTCAGCGGACGCGAGGACGGCTGCAGCATGGTGGCGCTGCCGACCACGGCCCAGCGCTTGTAGGCGGCATCGGCGTCGCCGCCGGTGGTGCTGTTGGTGGCCACGCCATGCGGCGTGCCATCGTTGTCGGTCGCCGCGCTCACGGCTTCCTGTGCGAATACGGGCGGGGCGGCGAGCAGCGGCACCAGGGCCAGGCCAAGCAGGCGAATCTTCATGGGGTCTACCTCTTCTTCGTTCTTGTGATGTGGCCCGCATGGAGCGGGACGGCCCACACCGTAGGAATGTGGACATGAACGCTTCCCGGCATTGCGAGCTGAATTCAGGCTGGCCCACAGGGGCGCTTCATGTTGTTGCAGATCGCCTAGGGCGCATCGCAAGGCGTGGTGTAGAAAAACGTTAAATGTGGACATTTTTCTTCACGGAAACACCGTTGGATTTGGCGGCCGCGAATTCAGCCAGCGCGCTTTCGCATATGGCAGTCTGCGCGGCGCAATGCGGGAATCACCGTGCCTGTTGGTCTGCTTTGCCTATGATCCATCGAGCCATAAGGCGAACCGAATGCCGCAGCTGGGTGCAGGTCGAATAGGGGCGGGGATGTTCGCGCGCAGCGAGTCCCGCTCCGACCCTAAGAGCGGATAAACGCCGTGTCCAACAAGGAGTGCAGGACGCCGGTGTGCGGCATTGGCGAGCGTCAGGCCTGAGGTCAGACTCTCAGAGCAGCAGCAGCAGCGGCCGCATGCACAAGCTGGGAAGCGCGGCTCAGGCCGCTTCCAGCGCCTTCAGATAGTTCTGCCGCCACTCGGAGATGTCGTGTTTCTGCAGATGCTCGAACATCGCGCGCCAGCGCTCGATGCGGCGTGACTTGGGCATGGCCGCCGCGGTGGCGATGGCATCGGCCACACCGTCCAGATCATGCGGATTGACGATCAATGCCTCGGTCATTTCATCGGCCGCGCCGGCCAGGATCGACAGCACCAGCACGCCAGGATCTTCCGGATCCTGGGCGGCGATGTATTCCTTGGCAACCAGGTTCATGCCATCGCGTAATGGCGTGACCAAGCCGATCCGCGCGGCGCGGTAGAACCCGGTCAGCGTGGCGTGGGTATAGTTCTGGTTGACGTAGCGGATCGGAGTCCAGTCGGCTTCGGCATAGGTGCCGTTGACGTGCCCGGCGATCTGTTCCAGCTGGCTGCGCAGCAGCTGGTATTCGGCCACCTCGCCACGCGAGACCGGCGCGATCTGCAGGAAGGTCAGGCTGCCGCGCTGCTCCTGGTGGCGCTGCAGGTAGCGTTCGAATCCGTTGAAACGTTCGGGCAGGCCTTTTGAATAATCCAGCCGATCCACGCCGATGGCCAGCTGACGCCCGCGCAGGCTGTTGCGCAAGTCGCGCACTGACGGCTTGTTGATCGCCGCCTTGCCCTGCTGGGCGATGAAGGCCGTATCGATGCTGATCGGGAACGCGCCGGTGCGGACGCGGCGCCCGCCTGGCGCTTCGACCACGTCGTGCTTGAGCACCTTGCCGCCGCCGTACAGCCGCACGTAGGCCTGGAAGCGCTCCACGTCGCGCCGTGTGTGGAACCCGATCAGGTCGTAGGAATACATCGTGCTGAAGAAGCGCTGGTGGTCCGGCAGTGCGGCCAGCAGGTCGGCCGAGGGCATCGGCGTATGCAGGAAGAACCCGATCCGGCAGCCGATGCCGCGTTCGCGCAGCAGCGCGCCCAGCGGGATCAGGTGGTAGTCGTGGATCCAGACCGTATCGCTGTCCTTCAACAGCGGCGCCAGCTTGTCGGCGAACAGCGCATTGACCCGGCGATAGCCCTCGCGCTTGCTGCGGTCGTAGTCGACCAGGTCCAGGCGGAAGTGCAGCAGCGGCCACAGCGCGCGGTTGGCAAAGCCGATGTAGTACGCGTCGTGGTCGGCGCGGTTGAGATCCATCGTGACGAAGCGGGTCTCACCATCAACCTGTTCGTGCAGCGTGCCGCTGGGATCGCGCGTGATTTTGCCGCTCCAGCCGAACCATAGCCCGCCGCGCTCCTTCAAGGCCGCGCGCAGGCCGGTGGCCAGGCCGCCGGTCTGGGGCTGCCCGGGGAGTGCGACCCGGTTGGAGACAACGACCAGCCGGCTCATGACGCCTCCTGCCAGGAGCGCGACAAGCGCATGGCGGCAATGATCAGGCCGACATGCGAATAGGTCTGCGGGAAGTTGCCCCAGGCCTCGCCATCGTCGAAGGCCAGGTCCTCCGACAGCAGGCCCAGATGATTGCGGCGCGCCAGGATGCGCTCGAACATGTCGCGGGCCTCGTCCTTGCGGCCGATCGCGGCCAGCGCATCGATGTACCAGAACGTGCAGATGGTGAAGCTGGTTTCCGGTTCGCCGAAGTCATCCGGTGCCACGTAGCGGAACAGCGCATCGCCCTTCTTCAGGGCGTGGCCAATGGCCTCGACGGTGGCGACAAAGCGCGGGTCGTCGGCAGCGATGAAGCCGATGTCGGCCAGCAGCAGCAGCGAGGCATCCAGGCGATGGCCGCCGAGGGTGTCGGTGATGTGGCCCAGTTCGGTATTCCAGGCTTCGCTGAGGATGCGCGCATGGATCGCGTCGGCGCGACTGCGCCACAGCGTCTTGCGTTCGGCCAGTCCGAGCCGGTCGGCGATCTTGGACAGGCGATCGCAGGCGGCCCAGCACATCACGCTGGTGTAGGTATGCACTTCGGCGCGGCCGCGGAATTCCCACAGGCCGGCATCGGGCACGTCGTACAGCGCGAACGAGCGCTCGCCCAGCTGCTCCAGGCGCTCGAAGGTATGCACATCGCCCGGATCGACCAGGCGCTGGTCGAAGAACAGCTGGGTCGAGGCCAGCACCACCGAGCCGTACACGTCGTGCTGCTTCTGGATCCAGGCCAGGTTGCCGCGCCGGACCGGGCCCATGCCGCGGTAGCCGGCCAGGCTGGTGACTTCGTGCTCGTGCAGTTCCACTTCGAAGTTGATGCCGTACATCGGCTGCAGCGTGCCGTCGTGGGTGGCGATGTTGAAGATGTAGCTCAGGAACTGCTCCATCGTCCGGGTGGCGCCCAGGCGGTTGAGCGCGCGCACCACGAAGGCGGCATCGCGCAGCCAGCAATAGCGGTAGTCCCAGTTGCGCGGCGTGTCCGGTGCTTCAGGGATGGAAGTGGTCATCGCCGCGATGATCCCGCCGCTGTCCTCGTACTGGCACAGCTTGAGCGTGATCGCGCTGCGGATCACCGCGTCCTGCCAGTCCAGTGGGATGGACAGGTAGCGCACCCATTCGGTCCAGTAGTGGCGGGTGTTCTCTTCGGCCTCGCGCACGTAGCCGGCCAGCGAGCGACGCAGCGATTCGTCCACGCCCAGCACCAGGTGTACCGGATGGCTCAGGACGAAGGCGGTTTCCTCGCGGATGAAGCGCACCGGCACGTCGGTGGTCAGGCGCAGGGTGAACTCGGCCAACAGCCAGCGGATGTGGTTGCTGCCCCAGGTCGAATCCGGCTTGCGCGCACCCCAGTCGGCCAGCGGCCGGGCGCGGATGCGGATGCGCGGATTGCCGGTGAGCGGACGGATCTGACGGATGATGCTGACCGGCCGGTAGAAACGCTGGTTCTCGCGCCAGCGCGGGGCGAAATCGATGATCTCCAGCGCGTTGCCATGCGCGTCGCGCAACACGGTGCGCAGGATCGCGGTGTTGGTCAGGTACTGCTGCTGGCTGGATTCGAAATCCTCCAGCTCCACCGCAAAGTCGCCGCCTTCCTGTTCGGTGGGCGAAAGCAGGCTGCAGAAGGTCGGATCGCCATCGAAGGCGGGCATGCAGCTCCAGACCACGCGTGCCTGTTTGTCGATGAGGGCGCCAAAACTGCCGTTACCGATGACGCCCATATCCAGGTTCGGGTGGCTCATGCGTGCTCCATGGTGGTGGCGTGGAAACCGGCTGTGCGGTGGCTAGAGATTGGACCGCAGCCAGGCATGCACCGCGGTCACATCGGGAAGGGCATACATCGCGTGGCTGTTGGGGCGCCGTCCAACCAGGACGCTCCAGCCACCGAGGGCATTGACGACTTCAAAGCCATATTCGTCGGTCAGGTCGTCGCCCACGAACACCGGCGTGCGGCCTGCGAACGGCGCCTGTTCCAGCAGCCTACGCACCGCGCGGCCCTTGTCCACATCGGCAGGCACCAGTTCCAGCACCTGGTCGCCCGGCTGCGCCCGGTAGCCCTCCAGTTTCGGCAGGAAGCGCGTGGCCAGCGCCTGTAGCGCGGCGGCGGCCTGCGGTGCCGCGCGCCAGTGCAGGGCCAGGGCGCCGCCCTTGTCCTCCACGCGCACGCCTGGATAGCGGTGGGCCAGCACCGTGGCGTCGCGTCGCAGCTCGGACAGGGCCGCCGGTACGGCGCGGGGAGTATCCGGCGCGCCACGTAACTCTTGGCCATGCATGCCGGCGGCGGGCAGCGATAAGGGCGTGAAAACCCGGTCCAAGGCGGCCAGTGGACGCCCGCTGACCACGGCCAGTGCGCCTTCGAGCCGCGCGGCCAGCTGGGTGATGGTGTCCAGGCCGCCGCTGGGCAGGGCGACCGCGCCAGGGTCGTCCTGGAATTCGAGCAAGGTGCCGTCCACGTCCAGAAACAGCGCGCAGCAGTCAGGCAACGCCGGCGGCGGCGGGAATCGATTAGGGGAACTGGCGGGCATGGCCGGTGGAGAAAGCGTCTTCGGCGTGCAAATGTTGGGCTGCATTGTTCTCACACAGGGGTGAACACCCGGTGTTCACCATGTACATCAGGCCGCAGTATGGCGCTAAGACGAGATTTCGTCTTGGTTTGACGGAATTTCGGCCTGCGACCATCTGCCAAGGTTGGCGAGCGCCTCGGCGGTCGTACAATGGCCGGCCCGTCCCACATGAATCCAACCGGAGTTCCCCAAGATGGCTCAAGCCCAGGAAGCACGCGTCCCCGACATCGGTGACTACAGCGACGTGCCCGTGATCGAGGTGCTGGTCTCCGTCGGGGACACGGTCAAGAAGGACCAAGGGCTGATTACCCTGGAATCGGACAAGGCCACGCTGGAAGTCCCGGCCGCCTTCGGCGGCGTGATCAAGGAGATCAAGGTCAAGGTCGGCGACAGCCTGTCAGAAGGCGCCGTGGTCGCCCTGATCGAGCCTGAAGCCGAAGCCGCAGCCGCGCCCAAGGCCGAGCAGAAGCAGGAGGCTGCGCCGGCCAAGGTGGTCGCGCCATCCCCGGCCAAGCCGACCGAACCCGATGCCCCGGTCGAACCGGTCGACGTCAGCCCGACCCCGGACAAGCTGACCCAGCGCGAGATCGCGCTGTCGCAGTCGCGCACCGCCTCGGGCGCGACCTCCGGCCAGGCCGAACCGCCGTCGCCGCCGACCAGCAGCCCGCCGGTGACCTTTGACGCCTCGCGCGTGATGCCCGACAAGGTGCCGCATGCCAGCCCGGCGGTGCGCCTGTTCGCCCGCGAACTCGGCGTGGACCTGCTCCAGGTCGCCGGCAGCGCCCGCAAGGGCCGCATCACCAGGGAGGATGTGCAGGGCTTCGTCAAGAAGGCACTGTCCGGCGGCGCGAGCGCTGCGGCGCCGGCTGCCACAGCTGCCGGTGGCGGCAATGGTCTGAGTCTGCTGCCCTGGCCGAAGGTGGACTTTTCCAAGTTCGGCGAGACCGAGGTCAAGCCGCTCAGCCGCATCCAGAAGATTTCTGGCGCCAATCTGGCCCGCAACTGGGCCATGATCCCGCACGTCACCCAGTTCGATTCGGCCGACATCACCGATCTGGAAGACCTGCGGGTGACGCTCAATAAGGAAGCGGAGAAGTCCAAGTCAGGCGTCAAGCTGACCATGCTCGCCTTCCTGATCAAAGCCAGCGCCGCGCTGCTGAAGAAGTACCCGACCTTCAATGCCTCGCTGGACGCGGCCGGCGAAAACCTGACCCTGAAGAAGTATTTCCACATCGGCTTTGCCGCCGACACGCCCAATGGGCTGGTCGTGCCGGTGATCCGCGACGTGGACAAGAAGGGCGTCAACGACATCGCCGCCGAAACCGGCGAGCTGGCCAAGAAGGCCCGCGACGGCAAGCTCGGCCCGGCCGACATGACCGGCGGCTGCTTCTCGATCTCGTCCTTGGGCGGCATCGGCGGCACCGCGTTCACGCCGATCGTCAATGCGCCGGAAGTGGCGATCCTGGGCGTGTCCAAGTCGGCGATCGCGCCGGTGTGGGACGGCAAGGCCTTCCAGCCGCGCCTGATGCTGCCGCTGTCGCTGAGCTACGACCACCGCGTCATCGATGGCGCGCTGGCCGCGCGCTTCACCGCCGATCTGGCCAAGGTACTCGGCGACATGCGCCGGGTCCTGCTGTAACCGGGAGCCTGCGCATGGCAAATACCATTGAAGTCAAAGTCCCGGACATCGGCGATTTCTCCGACGTGCCGGTGATCGAAGTGCTGGTGTCCGTCGGCGACACCGTCGCCAAGGAACAGGGCCTGGTCACGCTGGAATCGGACAAGGCCACCCTGGAAGTGCCGTCCTCGGCCGCTGGCGTGGTCAAGGAGATCAAGGTCAAGGTCGGCGATTCGCTGAGCCAGGGCGATCTGGTGGTCGTACTGGAAGCCGAAGGTGACCAGGCCGCTGCCGAGGCGCCGCCTGCCGCGGCGGAAGCGCCGAAAGCTGCTGCCCCGGCCAGGGCCGAAGCCCCGAAAGCCGAATCCAAGGCAGAGGCGCCCAAGCCCGCGCCGGCCGAGTCGGCTGCCGCCAGCGGCCCGATCGAAGTCAAGGTCCCGGACATCGGCGATTTCTCCGATGTGCCGGTGATCGAAGTGCTGGTCTCCGTCGGCGACACCGTCGCCAAGGAACAGGGCCTGGTCACGCTGGAATCGGACAAGGCCACCCTGGAAGTGCCGTCCTCGGCCGCCGGCGTGGTCAAGGAAATCAAGGTCAAGGTCGGCGATTCGCTGAGCCAGGGCGACCTGGTCGTGATCCTGGAAGGCGAAGGTGGTGGTGAAGCCACTGCCGCCCCGGCTGCTGCCGAAGCCCCGCGCGCTGCGCCACCGGTGACCCCGTCGGCTGCCAAGCCTGATGCCGCCGCGCCCAAGGCCGCTGCCGGCACCGGCAAGCCCGCTGATATCGAATGCCGCATGGTCGTGCTGGGTTCCGGCCCTGGCGGCTACACCGCCGCCTTCCGCGCCGCCGACCTGGGCCTGGAGACGGTGCTGATCGAGCGCTACGCTTCCCTCGGCGGCGTCTGCCTCAACGTGGGCTGCATCCCGTCCAAGGCGCTGCTGCATTCAGCCAACGTGATCGACGAAGCGGCCCACGCCGCCGAATGCGGCATCGAGTTCGCTCGCCCCAAGATCAACCTGGACAAGCTGCGCGAGTACAAGGAGAAGGTGGTCGGCAAGCTCACCGGCGGCCTGGCCGGCATGGCCAAGCAGCGCAAGGTCAAGGTGGTGCAGGGCACGGGCATGTTCGTGTCGGCCAACGAGATCGAGATCACCGGCGACGACGGCAAGACCCAGCTGCTGCGGTTCGAGCAGTGCATCATCGCTGCCGGTTCACAGGCGGTGAAGCTGCCGAACTTCCCGTGGGACGACAAGCGCGTGATGGATTCCACCGACGCGCTGGAACTGGCCGAAGTCCCCAAGAAGCTGCTGGTCGTCGGCGGCGGCATCATCGGCCTGGAAATGGCCACGGTGTATGGCGCGCTGGGCAGTGACGTGACCGTGGTCGAGTTCATGGATCAGCTGATGCCGGGCGCCGACAAGGACCTGGTCAAGCCGCTGGCCGATCGCCTGAAGAAGGAGGGCGTCACCGTCCACCTCAAGACCAAGGCTTCCGGCGTCAAGGCCGAGAAGAAGGGCATCACCGTGACCTTCGAAGCGGCCACCGAAGGCGAGAAGCTGGCGCTGGAATCGGGCACCTACGACCGTGTGCTGGTCGCGGTGGGCCGCGCGCCCAACGGCAAGAAGATCGGCGCGGACAAGGCCGGCGTGCAGGTGACCGACCGCGGCTTCATCCCGGCCGACAGCCAGATGCGCACGAATGTTCAGCACATCTTCGCCATCGGCGACATCGTCGGCAACCCGATGCTGGCCCACAAGGCCACGCATGAAGGCAAGCTCGCCGCCGAGGTCGCTTCAGGCGAGAAGAAGGAATGGGTGGCCCGCGTGGTGCCATCGGTGGCTTACACCAACCCGGAAATCGCCTGGGTCGGCGTGACCGAAACCGAGGCCAAGGCCAAGGGGCTCAAAGTCGGCGTGGCCAAGTTCCCGTGGGCGGCCAGCGGCCGCGCCATCGGCATTGGCCGTACCGAAGGCTTCACCAAGCTGATCTTCGATGAAGCCACCCATCGCATCGTCGGTGGCGGCATCGTCGGTGTGCACGCCGGTGACCTGCTGGCCGAGATCGGCCTGGCCATCGAGATGGGCGCCGAAGCCGAAGACATCGGCCACACCATCCACGCCCATCCGACCCTGAGCGAGTCGGTGGGCATGGCCGCTGAGGTGTACGACGGCACGATCACCGACCTGTATATCCCGAAGAAGAAGTAAGTCCCTTCTTCGGCTGCTTCAAAACAGAAAGCCCCGGCATGCGCCGGGGCTTTCTGTTTTTTCCGTGCACTGAGTTCCGAGGCTGCCGCGAGCTGCGCGCAGGATCGGATCGCGCGTCAGAACGCGAAGGTCACGCCGGCGATCGGGCCCTTGAACTCCAGGTCGATGCCGCCGCGCGCATCGCGCCCGGATTCGTTGTAGTTGATTTTGAACCAGTCGTAGCCGGCGAACACGCCAAAGTTGTCGGTGAAGCGGTATTCGGCGATCGCGTTGGCGCGCTTGATCTTGCCGTCGTAGTCGAAGCTGCCCCAGCTGGCGTCCAGGTACTGGCCCTGGATGTTGATCAGCCAGCGGTCGGTCGGGGTGAAAGTCAGGCGCGTGCCCACCACCGGTGCCTCGCCGTCCTCCTTGGCGGTGCCGCGGAAGGTGCCCACGTCCGGGCCGGCGTCGGCGGTGGCCTTGGCATCCAGCTTGGCCCACTCGGCGCCCAGCTGCAGGCCCCAGGAGAAGGTCGGCGTATCGACCACCGAGAAGTCGTAGATCAGGCTGGCCAGCTGGAAACGCGTCTCCAGCTTGGCATAGCTGCCGGCCGGGACGGTGGTGTCTTCGTAGCTGATGTCCTGGCCCAGGGTCTGGGTGTTGTCCTTGTCGTAGCGGAAGTAGTCGAAGATCAGCCGGTTGCGCGGACTGATGCGCCATACCCCGTCGATGCGCGGCGAGATCTCGTTGCTGCCGAAGTCGAAGTCCTCGTCGAAATCCACCGGGTTGCCGGCCAGGTCGCCGCTGCCATGGACCTTGCCGCTGCCGTCGGCATCGGTCGCACCCAGGCGCAGAGTGAAGTGGTCGTAATCCTGCTCCTGCGCGCTTGCGGGCGCAGCAAAGGCGGCCAGCACCGCGGCGGTCAGGCCAGCCAGGGCCAGGGACGGAAGGGCTTTCATCGAGAATCTCCTGCAATCGTCATAAGGGACGGCGATCACCGGCCCGGGGCACACACGTTCGCTTTGCCGCGGTGCAGGAGGGGTGAAAAACTGAGACTCGGAGATTCACAAATGTGAGATCGCGTGAAAGCGCTCGACTGACATTCCGGCGTTCTTCGGACCCCAATGTGTCGCCGTTCGTCGCTGCACTGGTGATAGGTCACAGATCGGTGCTTGGCTAACTGCTGTGGTGTCCAGCGCGATGCGCGCAGCAGATGCTGGGGCCTCGCTCAATCACGAGGGTGGCCAAAGAGAGGAAGCCCGGTTCCGCTCGCTTGGGTCGACACTAGCAATCACATGCGAAGCGTACGGATGCCCTTGCACGCACGTGCGGTCTGCGCGCCGCACAAGGAGAAGCCCCGGCGCGCCGGGGCTTCGATAAGGTCCACGCGGCGCATCGACGAGGAAGTGAGCGCGGGCCTTGCGACGACTGACCGTCGGCGTCGCGGGAAAGTTCCTGTACCCACCGGTACGAGAATGAATCCGCGTAATCGGTTCCATACCAATTGCATCACGTCCTGCGCAGATCGACACTTTTCCAAGGCAAATCAAACTTTTGGAGGTTGTGGCCAAATCGGCCGCACTGCTATACTTCGTTGGCTTGACGGGTCACCCGCACTCCCGTCCCCGCAACCCCGCAAGGCCATCGCAACGTGCTGAACTCCGTACATACGGGTCGGCAACTGGCACAGCGGGCGACAGCCTGGCAGGCTGCCGCCTCCGTGCTGGTCGCGCTGGCTTGGCTGGCAACAGCGCCGATCAATGCCCTGGGGGCGCTGGTCGGCGGTCTGGGCATCACCGCCGGTTCCTGGGCCGCCGCGAAAGTGGCGCTGGGCGGCGGGGTGGCTCCGGCCGGTGCCGCGTTCGCGCGGCTGATGATGGGCGTGGCGATCAAGTGGGTCGTGGTGCTGTTGGTGCTGGTGGCGTCGTTGGCGGGGTTCGGACTTCCGGGCCTGCCGATGATCACCGGGGTTCTGGGAGCCACGCTGGGTATGGTGTTGGCCAATGTGATTCGACGGAAAGGTGTTGCTTCGTGAGTGAATCCAACAGTTCGGGCGGTCTGACCGAATACATCAATCACCATCTGACGCACAACAGCGTTCAGCTGGTCGGCGATGGCGCGCTGGGTCGTTTCAATCTGGACAGCTGGCTCATCGCGCTCGTGCTGGGCCTTGCCTTCGTCGCCTGGTTCTCGTTCTTCGCGCGCCGGGCCACGGCCGGCGTGCCCACCAAGGGCCAGGCCTTCGTCGAGTTGGTGATGGAATTCGTCGATGGCCAGGTCAAGGACACCTTCCACGGCGATCGCCGTTCGGTGACCCCGCTGGCGCTGACCATCTTCATGTGGGTGGTCTTCATGAACACCATGGACCTGCTGCCGCTGGATCTGCCAGGCTGGCTGATCAAGGCGTTCGCGGGCGAGGAGGCCATGCATCACGGCTATGCGCGCCTGGTGCCGACCGCCGATCTGATGACCCCCGCCGCGCTGTCGGTGACCGTGTTCTTCATCCTGCTGGGCCATTCGATGTCGGCCAAGGGCGGCTGGGGCTTCGGCAAGGAGCTGCTGACCGCGCCGTTCCACGCGCACGGCCCGCTGGCCGTCGTGCTGGCCCCGGTCAACCTGGTCATGAATGTCATCGAGTGGCTGGTCAAGCCGATCTCGCTGGCCATGCGACTGTTCGGCAACATGTACGGCGGCGAGCTGGTCTTCATGCTCATCGCCGGCCTGATGAGCAGCTGGGTGACCTGGGCGCCGGGCATCGTCGCCAACGCGGCCTGGGGCATTTTCCACATCCTGATCATCCTGCTGCAGGCCTTCATCTTCATGATCCTCACCGTCGTCTACATCGCCGGTGCGCGTGAGAGTCACTGAGTCGCATCGCCCCACTTTTCGTTTCATCCTTTCGTTCTAACCAACCAATCGCTGGAGAGTTTTCATGGAATTCATCGCACACGTGCAGGGCCTGACCGCCATCGCCATCGGCCTCATCATCGGTCTGGGCGCGCTGGGCGCCTGCCTGGGCATCGCCATCATGGGTTCCAAGTTCCTGGAATCGGCCGCCCGCCAGCCGGAACTGATCCCGGTGCTGCAGGGCCGCATGTTCCTGCTGGCCGGCCTGATCGACGCCGCGTTCATCATCGGCCTGGCCATCGCGCTGTTCTTCGGCATCGCCAACCCGCTGCTGTCGCAGCTGCAGGGCGCCGCCTAAGCAGTCGCGGGCGGCCTGCTGATGCAGGCCGTCAGGCAATGCCCGCCATGCATCCACGCATGGCGGGATGAACGAACCCGTTGAGGACACGTCATGAACATCAACATGACCTTCTTCGGCCAGATGCTCTCCTTCGTGATCCTGATTGTGTTCACGATGAAGTTCATCTGGCCGCCGCTGAACGCGGCGCTTGAAGAACGGCAGAAGAAGATCGCCGAAGGCCTGGCTGCTGCCGACCGCAGCCAGAAGGATCTGGCGCAGGCGCAGGAGAAGGCCAACGAGGCCCTCAAGGACGCACGCGTCAAGGCCAACGAGATCATCGACCAGGCCCATGCCCGCGCCAACCAGATCGTGGAGGCTGCCCGCAATGAAGCGGTCGCCGAAGCGAACCGGCAGAAGGAACTGGCCCAGGAAGAGATCACCGCCGCCGCCAACCGTGCCCGCGAGGATCTGCGCAAGCAGGTGTCCGTGCTGGCCGTGAGCGGTGCCGAGAAGCTGCTGCACCGCGAGATCGACCCGGCCGCCCACAGGGCGCTGCTGGACGAGCTGGCGGCGCAGATCTGAATCGGATGATCCACGCATGAGCCAGTCCATCACGCTTGCCCGCCCCTACGCCCGCGCCGCCTTCGGTGCGGCGCAGGACGAACAGCAGCTGCCGGCGTGGTCGCAGGCCCTGGGCTTTTCCGCCCATGTGGCCAGCGATCCGCAGGTCGCCGCGCTGCTGCTGAACCCGCAGCTGAGCCGCGAGCAGGCCCTGATGCTGCTGTCGCCCGACGGCGCTGGCGAGGCGTATGCGCGCTTCCTCGGCGTGCTGGCCGACGCGCGTCGGCTGCCGCTGCTGCCGGAGATCGCCGCGCTGTTCGAACAGCTGCGCGCCGAAGCCGAGCGCATCGTGCTGGCCACGGTGACCTCGGCCTCCGAACTGCCGGAAGGCGAGCTGGACGTGATCAAGTCGGCACTGGCCAAGCGGTTCGGTCGCGAAGTGCAGGTCACCACGGCGGTGGATGCATCGCTGATCGGTGGCGCTGTCATCGACGCGGGCGATGTGGTCATCGACGGTTCGCTCAAGGGCAAGCTGGCGCGTCTGCAGGCGGCGCTGGCCGGCTGAAGCCGGCTTGCCCACGCACGCTGCGCCGCGCCCCGACGCGACAGGCAACGCAAGTATTCATCTATCCGTAGCCGCACATCGGCTGCACAAGGGAAACCATCATGGCCACCACGCTCAACCCCTCTGAAATCAGCGACCTCATCAAGACCCGCATCGAGCAGGTCAAGCTGGCCGCCGAGTCGCGCAACGAAGGCACGGTCACCAGCGTGGCCGACGGCATCGTGCGCATCTTCGGCCTGGCCGACGTGATGCAGGGCGAAATGATCGAGCTGCCGGGCAACACCTTCGCCCTGGCCCTGAACCTGGAGCGCGACTCGGTCGGCGCCGTGGTTCTGGGCGATTACGAAAACCTGCGCGAAGGCGACGTGGCCAAGACCACCGGCCGCATCCTGGAAGTGCCGGTGGGCCCGGAGCTGCTGGGCCGGGTGGTCAATGCGCTGGGCGAACCGATCGACGGCAAGGGCCCGATCAACACCGCGCAGACCGCGCCGGTGGAGCGCGTGGCCCCGGGCGTGATCTGGCGCAAGTCGGTCGACGAGCCGGTGCAGACCGGCTACAAGTCGGTCGATGCCATGATCCCGATCGGCCGCGGCCAGCGCGAGCTGATCATCGGCGACCGCCAGACCGGCAAGACCGCGCTGGCCATCGACGCGGTGATCAACCAGAAGGATTCGGGCATCAAGTGCGTGTACGTCGCCATCGGCCAGAAGGCCTCGACGGTGGCCAACATCGTGCGCAAGCTTGAAGAGAACGGCGCCCTGGCCCACACCATCGTGGTGGCGGCCACCGCGTCCGAGTCGGCCGCGATGCAGTACATCAGCGCCTACGCCGGCTGCACCATGGGCGAATACTTCCTGGACCGCGGCGAAGACGCGCTGATCGTCTACGACGACCTGTCCAAGCAGGCCGTGGCCTACCGCCAGATCTCGCTGCTGCTCAAGCGCCCGCCGGGCCGCGAAGCCTACCCGGGCGACGTGTTCTATCTGCACTCGCGCCTGCTGGAACGCGCCTGCCGCGTGTCCGAGGACTATGTGGAGAAGTTCACCGAGGGCAAGGTCACCGGCAAGACTGGTTCGCTGACCGCGCTGCCGATCATCGAAACCCAGGCTGGCGACGTCTCGGCGTTCGTCCCGACCAATGTGATCTCGATCACCGACGGCCAGATCTTCCTGGAAACCGACCTGTTCAACGCCGGCATCCGCCCGGCCGTGAATGCCGGCATCTCGGTGTCGCGTGTCGGTGGCGCCGCCCAGACCAAGATCATCAAGAAGCTCTCCGGCGGCATCCGCATCTCGCTGGCCCAGTACCGCGAGCTGGCCGCGTTCGCGCAGTTCGCCTCGGACCTGGACGAAGCCACCCGCAAGCAGCTCGAGCGCGGCCAGCGCGTGACCGAGCTGATGAAGCAGAAGCAGTACGCCCCGATGGGCATCTGCCTGCAGGCGCTGACCATCTACGCCGTCAACGAGGGCTACCTGGACGAAGTGCCGGTCAACAAGCTGCTGTCCTTCGAGGCAGGCCTGCACGCGCACTTCGAGAACACCGCCGGCGAGCTGGTGGCCAAGGTCAACGACAGCGGCGACTGGAACGGCGACATCGAAGGCGCCTTCAAGAAGGGCATCGAAGAGTTCAAGCAGACCGGCAGCTGGTAAGCAACGGTTTGCTGTAGAGCGGAGCTTGCTCCGCTTATCTGACAAGCAGCGGAGCAAGCTCCGCTCTACAGGAAAGAGAAAATGGCTGGCGGTCGCGAAATCAAAACCAAGATCAAGAGCGTGCAGAACACCCGCAAGGTGACGCGCGCGCTGGAGATGGTGTCGGCCGCCAAGATCCGCCGTGCGCAGGAGCGCATGAAGGTCTCGCGTCCGTACGCCCGCGCCATGCGCCAGGTCATCGGCCACCTGGCCCAGGCCAACACCGACTTCCAGCACCCCTACCTGGTGGAACGCGAGCAGGTCGAGCGCGTCGGCTACATCGTGATCTCCTCCGACCGCGGCCTGGCCGGCGGCCTGAACAACAACCTGTTCCGCAAGACCCTGGGCGAAATGCGCAAGTGGCAGGAGCAGGGCGCGCAGGTGGATGTGGTCACCATCGGCCAGAAGGCCTCGGTGTTCTTCCGCCGGATCAAGGTCGACATGGTCGGCAGCGTCAGCCACCTGGGCGATGCGCCGCACGTGGAGCAGCTGATCGGCGTGGTCAAGGTGATGCTGGAAGCGTACGAGTCGGGCAAGGTCGACCGCGTGTTCCTGGTCTACAACCACTTCGTCAACACGATGTCGCAGAAGGCGGCCTTCGACCAGCTGCTGCCGTTGCCGCCGGCCGAGGAAAGCGTCGCCAAGCACGACTGGGACTACATCTACGAGCCCGACGCCAGGACCGTGCTGGAGCACGTGCTGGTGCGCTACGTCGAATCGCTGGTCTACCAGGCCGTTCTGGAAAACGTCGCCTCCGAACACGCCGCGCGCATGGTCGCCATGAAGTCGGCCAGCGACAACGCCAGCAAGATGATCGGCACGTTGCAACTGTCGTACAACAAGGCGCGCCAGGCGGCGATCACCCAGGAAATCTCCGAAATCGTCGGCGGCGCGGCAGCGGTTTAATCGCGCGCGGTCACAGATATCTATCTAGAGGATGCAGCAATGAGTCAGGGCAAGATCGTTCAGATCATCGGCGCCGTCGTCGACGTCGAATTCCCGCGCGGTGACGTGCCGAAGGTGTACGACGCGCTGAAGGTCGACAACACCGAAATCACGCTGGAAGTGCAGCAGCAGCTGGGTGACGGCATCGTCCGCACCATCGCGCTGGGCTCCACCGACGGCCTCAAGCGCAACCTGGTCGCCACCAACACCGGCAAGGCGATCTCCGTGCCGGTCGGCAAGGCCACGCTGGGCCGCATCATGGACGTGCTGGGCCGCCCGATCGACGAAGCCGGCCCGGTCGAAGGCACCGACAGCTGGGAAATCCATCGCGCCGCACCGTCGTACGAGGACCAGTCGTCCTCGACCGAGCTGCTGGAAACCGGCATCAAGGTGATCGACCTGATGTGCCCGTTCGCCAAGGGCGGCAAGGTCGGCCTGTTCGGCGGCGCCGGCGTCGGCAAGACCGTCAACATGATGGAACTGATCAACAACATCGCCAAGGCGCACGAAGGCCTGTCGGTGTTCGCCGGCGTGGGCGAGCGCACGCGCGAAGGCAACGACTTCTATCACGAGATGAAGGACTCCAACGTCCTGGACAAGGTCGCGATGGTCTACGGCCAGATGAACGAGCCGCCGGGCAACCGCCTGCGCGTGGCCCTGACCGGCCTGACCATGGCCGAGTACTTCCGTGACGAGAAGGACGAGAATGGTCGCGGAAAGGACGTGCTGCTGTTCGTCGACAACATCTACCGCTACACCCTGGCCGGTACCGAAGTGTCGGCGCTGCTGGGCCGCATGCCGTCGGCGGTGGGCTACCAGCCGACCCTGGCCGAGGAAATGGGCGTCCTGCAGGAACGCATCACCTCGACCAAGACCGGCTCGATCACCTCGATCCAGGCCGTGTACGTGCCCGCCGACGACCTGACCGACCCATCGCCGGCCACCACCTTCGCCCACCTGGATTCCACGGTGACCCTGAGCCGCAACATCGCCTCGCTGGGGATCTATCCGGCGGTCGATCCGCTGGACTCCACCAGCCGCCAGCTGGACCCGCTGGTGATCGGCAACGAGCACTACGACGTTGCCCGCCGCGTGCAGGCCACCTTGCAGAAGTACAAGGAGCTCAAGGACATCATCGCGATCCTGGGCATGGACGAGCTGTCCGAGGAAGACAAGCAGGCCGTGTCGCGCGCGCGCAAGATCGAGCGCTTCTTCAGCCAGCCCTTCCACGTGGCCGAAGTGTTCACCGGTGCCCCGGGCAAGTACGTGTCGCTGAAGGACACCATCCGCGGCTTCAAGGGCATCCTGGACGGTGAGTTCGATCACCTGCCGGAGCAGGCCTTCTACATGGTCGGCGGCATCGACGAGGCCGTGGAAAAGGGCAAGAAGCTGGCCGCCAAGGCCTGATCCGCACAGCGTCGGGGCGTGCCGCAAGCACGTCCTGATGCGGCAAGGGGAATCCCATGAGCACCATCCGTTGCGACATCGTCAGCGCCGAACAGGAGATCTACCACGGTGAAGCCACCCTGGTGGTGGCCACCGGCGAGCTGGGCGAACTGGGCATCGCGCCCAAGCACGCCCCGCTGATCACCCGGCTGAAGCCGGGCAAGGTCGTGGTGACCACGCCGTCGGGCGAACACCTGGACTTCGCCATTTCCGGCGGCATCCTCGAGGTGCAGCCGCAGGTCGTGACCGTGCTCGCCGACACCGCCATCCGTGCGCAGGACATCGACGAGGCCGCCGTCAAGGCTGCCAAGGAAGAGGCCGAGCGCGTGCTGGCCAACCGCGGCGAGACCGAAGACCTGGCGCAAGCCCAGCGCAAGCTGATGGAAGCGGTGGTCCAGCTGCAGGCGCTGGAGCGCCTGCGCAAGTCGCTCAAGCACTGAGCGATTGCACTGCGGCGCGCTTGCGGCCTGCAGGACACGACGACGCCGGCGCAAGCCGGCGTTGTTTGTTCTGGACGGTGGCTGCAGGCGCCGTCATTCCGACGCGCTTGGAGCCGAACAGACGGCAGCCGGCTCCGGAAAGTCAATGTCCCCGTCGTCGAGATGATCGTCATCCGTTCCCTCATCCCCCACATGTGTGGGGAAGGGGCCAAGCCATGCGGCCCAGAGCCCCGCTGGGCCTGGACCAGATCAGCGGTAGATCACATAGCGCCCGGCCAGGAAGGTGAGCACCGCCAGCGCACCTTCGACCAGCGGCTTGGCCAGCCAGGCCAGGCGCAGGCCCAGATGGTGTTCGACCAGCACGATCAGCCAGGTGCTGAGCAGCGTGGCGACGATCCACACCGCCAGAAAACGGCCGAAGCGCGACCAGCCCAGGCGCGCGCCGTCCTGCTGCGAGGCAAAGGTGTAGCGGCCGTTGAGCCAGAAGCCCAGCATCGCCCCGGCCACGCGCCCGCACAGGTTGGCCGGCGCTGCCTCCACGCCCAGCGCGCTCAGGCCCACGAACACGCTCCAGTCCAGCAATAGCTGTAGCGCGCCGACAATCAAGAACGTGCGGCTCTGGCGGATCAGCGACATGGGCGGCAGATCGAGGGCATACCCCACATGCTACCGGGCGCGCCGATGGCATGACGAGATGCTGGCACGTGGTGCTCTAAACTTCCGCCTCTTCACGTTTCGAGTTCCGCCATGACCCTGCCCCTGCACGTGATCATCCTGGCCGCCGGCGAAGGCAAGCGCATGAAGTCGGCGCGGCCCAAGGTGCTGCAGCCCATCGCCGGGCAGCCAATGCTGGCACACGTGATCCAGGCCGCGCGTGCGCTGCAGCCGGCCGCCATCCACGTGGTCTACGGCCACGGCGGGGAGGACGTGCGCGAGGCCTTCGCCGGCCAGCGCGACCTGATCTGGGCCGAGCAGGCCCAGCGCCTGGGCACCGGCCATGCGGTCCAGCAGGCGATGGAAAACATTCCCGATGCGGCCACCGTCCTGGTCCTGTACGGCGATGTGCCGCTGATCCGTTCGGACACCCTGCTGCGGCTGCTGCATGCGCCCGGCCGGCTGGCGGTGCTGGTGGCCGAACCGGACGATCCCACCGGCTACGGCCGGGTCGTGCGCGATGCCGGTGGCAAGGTCGGGGCTATCGTCGAGCACAAGGACGCCAATGACGAGCAGCGCCACATCCACACCATCAACACCGGCATCATTACCGCCGAATCGACCGCACTGCATCGTTGGCTGGCCCAGCTGTCCAACGACAACGTCCAGGGCGAGTACTACCTGACCGATATCTTCGGCATGGCCTCGGCCGAATTCACTCCGGCCGAAATGGTGCTGGTGACCGATCCGCTGGAGGCCGAAGGGGCCAACGATCCGTGGCAGCTGGCCCAGCTGGAGCGTACCTGGCAGCTGCGCCAGGCCAAGGCGCTGTGCGTGGCCGGCGCGCGCCTGATCGACCCGGCGCGCGTGGACCAGCGCGGCACCGTGCGCGTGGGCCAGGACGTGCAGATCGACGTCAACGTGGTGCTGGAAGGCGAGGTCGAACTGGGCGATGGCGTGCAGGTCGGCCCGTTCGTGCGCCTGAAGAACGTCAGGCTGGGGCCGGGCACCGAGGTGCGCGCGCACTGCGACCTGGAAGGGGTGGTGACCGAGGGCGCGGTGCAGATCGGCCCGTTCGCGCGCCTGCGCCCCGGGACCGTGCTGGCCGACGGCGTGCATGTTGGCAACTTCGTCGAGACCAAGAACGCCGTGCTGGGCGTGGGGACCAAGGCCAACCACCTGACCTACCTGGGCGACACGGTGATCGGCAGCCGCACCAACATCGGCGCGGGCACCATCACCTGCAACTACGACGGGGTGAACAAGTTCACCACCACGATCGGCGACAACGTGTTTGTCGGCAGCAATTCGTCGCTGGTGGCCCCGATCACGATCGGCGATGGCGCCACGCTGGGGGCAGGATCGGTGATCACCCGTGACGCGCCGGCCGGTGAGCTGACCCTGGCGCGGGCGCGGCAGACCACCCGCGAAGGCTGGCAACGGCCGCTCAAGAAACTGAAATAAGCCTTGTCCGTGCGGCACCGGTGCAGGCAGATCCAGGCCTGCGTTCGGTATGGAAGTCGCTGTACGCGCCGCTTGCAATGAATGCGGTGGCCCCGTGCACAGGTGATGATCGTGGACATGGCCTATTGGCCAGTTTGCAACAAGACCCACGTCACGGCAGGCCCGACTGGTTGCTCGCGCCTCGCGTCATGCTGCGACGGCGCTGCCGATGAATGCCTCGGTGAAAGTGGACCGCAAGGTCTACGCCGGTGCGCCTTGATGCGACCCCCGCACGGGGATCCTGCAGCGCAAAGCGTGTGGCTAGATTGCGCGGCCAGCATGTAATGGTCCGCGCTGGTCGATCAGTGCGCGCCGTTTCATAACGCACCACATCCCGACTCGTTCGGAGCGCCTTCCTTTTTTGTCCGCGTAGTATCGATCGCTCGACGCACCACGCCTACGCTGCAGCCGTGGGAATCCTTTGCAAAGGAGTGTCTTCGTGCAAGCACGATGGATGGCGACCGCCTGGCTGTTCCGTTGATGCTGAGCCTTGCGTTGGTGCAGAAGACCGCGCTGTATCCGTCGCCGAGCGGCAGTGACAACAGCCGCCGCGACCTCGGCCATCGCATCATCGAAATCGGCACGGCGGTGGAAAGCGCGGCCGCGATGTGTGGTGATTCCGTCCGCTGTCCGTGTCCGGGCAACGGATGTCCGCGGACGGACGCATGCGCGCATGTTGCTGCGGCAACACATTGAACTTGCAGGCAGGTGCGGGGTCTGAAGTCTGGCACGCGATGTGCTGATCTTCCGGCATGTGCATTTCCCCCGATGTGTGAGTCCGCAGTGTTCGATCTCTTTGTTGTCCGGCGCGTCCGCGCGCCTGCGATGTGCGGCTGATGGCTGCCGTGCGCTATTCGGCGGCCACCAAGGCCGATGCCCTGCACCAGGTCCATGCGATGCAGGGCCAGGGATATTCGCGACGTGGCGCCGTGCAGCAGGTGGCGGCGCAGCTGGGATGCCGCTCGGAAACCCTCAACGCATGGCTGCGGCGCGATGCCAGCCAGCAGCGCAGCCCCTTGATCGGCCAGGACGCACGCATCCTGAGGCTCGAACGCGAGGTGCGCGAGCTCATTCGCATCAACGCGGACCTGCGCCTGGAACTGGCACAACTGGAGCGTCGCGCGCTTCAGTCCGGCGATGCCGCCGATGCGCAGTCCACGGCGCGGCGAGGACGGGGCTGAGCGAGCGGCCTTAGGCCGATGGCAGGTGCAAGGTGACGCACAGGCCGCCACCTTCGCGGTTGTGCAGGGCAATGCGGCCGTCGTGGGCTTCGATGATCTCGCGGGTCAGCGCCAGGCCCAGGCCGGTGCCGTTGCGCTTGGTCGAATAGAACGGTACCAGCGCGTTCTGCAGCACCGCTTCATTCATGCCGGCGCCGCGGTCCAGTACCTCGATCCGCACCTGGCCGTGCAGTGGCAGCACCTTGACCGTGACCTGCGCCGGATCGCCGCCGGACTCATGCGCGTTCTTGACCAGGTTGAGCAGCGCCTGGCCAAACTGGGCCGGATCGATGCGGCTGTGTGCGTCCTGGGCATGGCCTTCGATGACAAAGCCGATCTGCTGCTGCAGCCCGCGCAGGAACGCCGACCATTCGATCGACTGGCGCTGCGGCTGCGGCAGTTTGGCAAAGCGCGCATAGCCGCGGATGAATTCTTCCAGATGACGCGCGCGTTCCTCGATGGTGGCGAACACGTGCTCCAGCTGGTCGTGGCGCCCGCGCCGGACCAGTTCGCCACCGGAGTGCGCCAGCGAGGCAACTGGCGCGAGCGAGTTGTTGAGCTCGTGGCTGATCACGCGGATGACCTTCTTCCAGGTCTGCACTTCCTGCCGGCGCAGCTCGGTGGTCAGGCGCCACAGCTGCAGCAGTTCCTGCTGGCGCCCGTTGAGCTGGAAGCGCCGCCGCGCCAGGTGGTAGATCTGTTCCTCGCCGCCTTCCTCGGTGGACGGCACCGCGAACAGGCTGTCGCCGCCGCGCTCCAGCGCTTCGACCAGCTCCGGCTGGGCCTGCTGCAGCAGCGGATCGAACGGCTGGCCTTCCATGCGCCGGCCGCCGTACAGCAGCGTGCGTGCGGCCAGGTTGGCGAACACCACGCGCATGCCGCCGTCGCCGCCCGGCGCAAGCAGCAGCATCGCCACCGGCGAATGCTGGACCATGCTGTCCAGCAGCAGTTCGCGCTGGGCCAGACCCTGGCGCTGGTCGCGCAGCACCTGGCCGAGTTCTTCGTGCGAGACGACCAGGTCGTTCAACTCGTCGTTGCCGTTCCAGTGCACGCCGAAATTGAATTCGCCATCGCGATAGCTGTTGACCGCGCCGGACAGCGCCCGGAACAGCGAGTTCACCGGCGCCAACGCCTGACGGATCACCCATACCGCCAGCGGCAGCAGCAGGACTGCGGCGATCACCGCGCTCAGCCACATATCGTCCAGCCACGCGTGCAATGCCAGCGGCAGCACAATGGCCGCCACGCCCAAGGGCGCAAGCCATAGCAGCAGGCGGCCGGCGAGCGAGCGCTTCATGGCTGTGGGCTCATTGCGGCTTGATCCCGTGGCGGTCCATGCGCCGGTACAGCGCCTGGCGACTCAGGCCCAGGTCGGCCGCGGCCTGGGCGATCACGCCACCGGCGCGTGACAGCGCCGATTCGATCTGGGCCTTGTCAGGTTCCTGCACCGATGCCTGGACGCGCGCCTGCGGGGCGTTGGTCGGCAGCTGCAGGTCGGGCGCTTCGATGTGCGCGCCGGGGCTGAGCAGGCTGGCGCGCTGGATCACGTTGCGCAGCTCGCGCACGTTGCCCGGCCAGGCGTGGCGCAGCAGCGCGGTGCGTGCGCTTTCGGCGATCGGTTTGTCGGCAAAGTGCGCGGCCAGCGGCAGGATGTCGCCGGGGCGTTCGGCCAGCGGCGGCACCGCCAGCTCGATCGCGTTGAGCCGGTAGTACAGGTCTTCGCGGAAGCTGCCGTCGCGGATCATCGTGGCCAGGTCGGCGTTGGTGGCGCTGATCACGCGCACGCGCACGCTGCGCTCGCGGTTGGAGCCCAGGCGCTCGAACCTGCCGGTCTCCAGCACGCGCAGCAGCTTCATCTGCCCGGCCAGCGGCAGGTTGCCGACCTCGTCCAGGAACAGCGTGCCGCCATCAGCGGCCTCGAACTTGCCTTCGCGCGCCTTGTTGGCGCCGGTGTAGGCGCCGGCATCGGCGCCGAACAGCTCGGCTTCGATCAGTTCGCTCGGCAGCGCACCGCAGTTGAGCGTGACGAAGGCGCCGTGACGCACCGAGGAATTGGCCTGCACGATCTCGGCGATCTTTTCCTTGCCCGCGCCATTGGGCCCGGTGATCAGCACCGGCAGGTCCGAGCGCGCGACCTGGCAGGCCAGTGCCAGCACGCGCTCGCTGGCGGCATCGGCAAAGACCACGCCACGCAGGTCGTACTTCTGCTCCAGCTGGGTGCGCTGCAGGCGGTCGCGCGCGCGGCGCCGGTCCAGTTCGGCGCGTGCTTCGGACAGCTCCAGCAGCGTGTTGACCGTGGCCAGCAGGCGGCGGTCGTCCCAAGGCTTGCCCATGTAGTCGGCCGCGCCGGCCTTGACCAGCTCGACCGCCGCTTCCAGATGCGTCCACGCGGTCAGCAGCACCACTGGCAGGTCGGGATGGCGTGCGCGGATCTGTGCGAACAGTGCCTGGCCTTCTTCGCCACTGGTGGTGTCGGCGGAGAAGTTCATATCCTGGATCACCAGGTCCACGCCGCCGCGGTCCAGCAGCGCCAGGCCGGTATCGGGATCGGCGGCATGCACGGTGTCGATGTCGTGCAGCGAGAACAGCACGTTCAGCGCGGTGGCGACTGCGGGATTGTCGTCGATGATCAGCAGGGTGGGCATGGGGAAGCGAGCAGTGAGCGAAAAGGAGTGAGGAGTGAGCAAAGGCGGGGGCAGGACGGAGTGCTTTTGCTCACTCCTTCTACTGATGCACGGCCTTGACCGTGGTGCCGCCCTGGGTCAACAGCAGGTGGCTGATGCGGTCGGACGCGTCGAATACGAATTCCATGTGTGCCTGCATGCCGCTGACGTGGAAGGTGGTTTCCGAATCGGCCACCAGCGACGCGGGCGTGCCACCGTCAGGCTGCAGCTTCAGCACCGAGCCTTCGCGCCATACCTTGAAGGCCAGGCCGTCGGCGGTGACATAACGGCCGGTATAGCCGTCCAGCGTGCCCTGCGAGACCAGCACGCCATCGGGCGCCGGTATGGCCTGCTGGGCACAGACCGGCAGTGCGCAGGCAAGCGCAAGCAGCAGCGAGGCGGGACGAAACATCAGGCGAAAGGACATGGCGACGGACCCGGGCGATGCGAAACACCGGACACAGGATAGCCGGCCGGCGCGGGTCTTCATGGCTGCGGCGCCGGAGGCGGTGGTGGTGCCAGTGGCGGCGACGGCGGCGTGGGCGGCAACAGGCCGGCGTATTCGCTCGGCGACCAGCGCACCATGCGCGCGTTGCCATCGCTGCCGCGGACCTGCAGCGCCACACTGTGGCCCTGCAGGGCTTTAAGACCAGCGATCAGCGACTGCGGCGTCCGCACTGGTTGGCTTCCGAGCGCGGTGATCATGTCGCCTTGGCGCAGGCGCAGCGCGTTGGCTTCCTCGACCTGTACACCCTGGGCGCTGCCGTGCAGGCGCAGATGCTGGCCGTCCTGGCGCCAGTCCATGCGATCTTCGCGCCGGCTGCCATCGCGCTCCTGGGTGTCGCCATGGGCAATCGCGGTGGCGGCAACTGCACAGCACAGCAGCGGCAGGGCGAATATCAGACGAAACGTGGTGGTCATGGGTAACTCCTCGTGACGCGCCGGCATCAGCCGGCCCGCGTGGCGATGGCCGGCGGCACGCGCGAGGCGCGCATGGCAGGTGCCAGTACCGCGGCCTGGCCCAGCACCCACAGCAGCGCGGCGCCGATCGGCAGATAGACCAGCGG
>Ga0160456_100068_pt1 | contig 152443 bp, 123 predicted proteins | sample HID1972K_E6MG_FD_108261 | JGI IMG/M metagenome (GOLD analysis project Ga0160456, IMG submission 108261) | Enriched pill bug-associated microbial communities from UW Madison campus, WI, USA - HID1972K_E6 MG | ecosystem: Host-associated > Arthropoda: Insects > Digestive system > Unclassified ... | reverse complement strand
GCCACGCGCATCATCGAGCTGACCCCGGATGGCGTGACTGACTTCAGCGGCACCTACGATGACTACCTGCGTAGTCAGGGTGTTGTGTTCTAAACAGCAGCTTCTAGTGTTGCGCTGTTAGCTCCAAGCTAAAGCCCTGTCCATGTGACGGGGCTTTTTGCATTCAGGGTGCTGATCGTTCCCACGCTCTGCGTGGGAATGCATCCCGAGACGCTCCGCGTCACACGAGCGGGACGCGGAGCGTCCGTGGCGGCGTTACCACGCAGAGCGTGGGAACGATCGGCGGGATGGAAAGTAGTTAGCCTGCTTTCTTTTATCGCAAGCCCACGCCATGATGCTCGAACTCTCCCACCGCCGCCCGCGAACGAGTTCTCATGTCTGCGCAGCAACAGCCACCGCAAAGCTCCATGGCGATCACCCTGCAGATCGTCTCCATCGTTTTCTACACCTTTATTGCGTTTCTCTGCATCGGTTTGCCGATCGCAGTGTTGCCCGGTTATGTGCACGAGCAACTGGGTTTCAGCGCGGTCATTGCCGGGCTGGTGATTGGCTCGCAATACCTGGCCACCCTGCTCAGCCGGCCAATGGCCGGGCGCATGTCGGATACGGTCGGCACTAAGCGGGCGATCATTTATGGCTTGTGGGGGATTGTCCTCAGCGGCTTGCTGACCTTGGTCTCTACGCTGCTGCAAGACTTCCCGCTGACCAGCCTGATCATTTTGATTATCGGGCGCTTGCTGCTCGGCATCGCGCAAGGGCTGATTGGCGTCGGCACGATCAGTTGGTGCATGGGCCAGGTCGGCGTCGAGCACACCGCAAAATCCATTGGCTGGAACGGCATCGCATCCTATGGCGCGATTGCCATTGGGGCGCCGCTGGGTGTGGTAATGGTCGCCGATTACGGTTTCACCAGCCTCGGCATCGCGCTGGCGGTCCTCGCGGCCGGCGCACTGCTGCTGATCCGCAATAAACCGTCGGTGCCGGTGATCCGTGGCGAACGGCTGCCATTCTGGGCGGTGTTCGGACGGATTGCCCCGTATGGCGCCAGCCTGACCCTCGCCTCAATCGGCTACGGCACGCTGACAACCTTCATCACGCTTTATTACCTCAACCGTGGCTGGACCGGTGCGGCGTACTGCCTGACGGTGTTTGGCGTGTGCTTCATCCTGTCACGGCTGATGTTTATCTCGGCGATCAGTCGCTTCGGTGGCTTCAGGTCAGCCATTGCATGTATGACTATAGAAACCGTGGGGCTGGTGCTGTTGTGGCTGGCGCCGTCCACCGCTTTTGCCTTGATCGGCGCGGGGCTGGCCGGGTTTGGCTTGTCGCTGGTGTATCCAGCTTTGGGTGTAGAAGCGATCAAGCAAGTGCCCAGCTCCAGCCGTGGTTCCGGGCTGGGCGCTTACGCGGTGTTCTTCGATCTGGCGCTGGCGATTGCCGGGCCGTTGATGGGCGCGGTGGCGTTGAATCTTGGGTATGCGTGGATTTTCTTCAGTGCAGCGTTGTTGTCGGTGATTGGGTTGGGGCTGACCCTGCTGCTGATGCGTCGCGCGAAGGATTGAAAAACACGATCAAAAGATCGCAGCCTTCGGCAGCTCCTACATGGGAATGGCGTACATCCTGCAGGAGCTGCCGAAGGCTGCGATCTTTTGATCTATTGATCCGCCGTTTGCATACCCGCACGCGTTGATTGGCCCAGCGCATGGGAGAAAAACCGTCCGGCCTCGGAGATCAGATTACGGTGAATGTCCTCGCGATCTACGCCATCAGCGTCGGTACACAACGCCGGCATGGCGCGAATCTGCTCTTCATTACACGGCGCCATAAAGACGAAGTGCCCCGCCCCGGCCAGTAATTTGAAATCAGGCGCTGTTGGCAGTTTGCGCGCCAGCGCCGCCGCGTTCTTGTCGAAGGCCACCAGTTTGTCGCCATCGCCGCTATAGAGCAGCACCGGCACGTGCACATCGGCCAGGGTATGACGGCCGAATTTCAGGCTAAGCGGCGCCATCAACAGCAAGGCGTGGACACGCGGATCGGCCACCGGTTGCAGGTCATCGCGATCGACGATCAGTTCCCCTTGGGTGTTGCAGGCGTCATGGTCGTCCGGCCGTTCCTGGCAATAACGCCGCAGGCGATCCAGATCCGGTTGCGCACCGGATAGAATCAACGCGGTTTCGCCTCCCGCCGAATAACCGATCACACCGACCTGATTGGCGTTGACGTACGGCGCAAGCATGCGGTCGCCCAGGGTCGCGGTAATCGCTTCGGAAATCTGGATCGGCCGCCCGTAAAGATTACTCAGGGTGCCCAGCCGGCTGTGGTCTTTGGAGTTGTCACCGGGGTGAATCACCGCCACCACGACAAAACCTTTGCGCGCCAGCGACGTCGCCAGATCGTGCAGCGCCAGCGGCGTGCCGGTGTTGCCGTGGGAAAGCATCAGCATCGGAAAGCGGCCAATGGCGACTTTGGTGTCTTCGCCGGCCTCCACTGAATAGCCCTCAAGCAGGCTCATATGCTCACGGTCGCTGGAGGGATAGAACGCGATGGCCCGCATGGGTTGCAGGTCCAGTGGATCGAGGAAGGTCATCTCGTGATAACCGACGCTCCACACAGGATGACGTCCAGGCGCCGCTTGCACTGAATTCAGGCTGCCGAGCAGGCAAATCAGTAACGTTGCACAAAGACGCATCATGGGATGCCCCACCCTGTTGTTACTCAATCGAAAGATCCGTTGCGTTGCGGGCCTGAAATGCCGGGGATTCGGCGTTTCGGTACGACAATGCATTCAGACGCTGATTCTGTAATTGCATAACCCGGGCCAGATTATGTAACAGCCAGAAACAAAAAACTCCGTATTTGGCCCTTGCGGAACCAGAATACAGAGTTTTTTGAGTGTTACCTGAACCTCAGCTGTTCTTTGCGCAGGCCTTACGCTGCGGCAAACAGTTGCTCGCTGATCTTCGCTTGGGCGGCAGTCATGGCGTTGTTGCGCACTTCATCACCGTAGGCCAGGCCTTCGGCGCGAACGATCTCGATGTCGGTGATGCCGAGGAAACCCAGAACCAGCTTCAGATATTCTTCGTGGGCGATGCCGCTCGCTTGACCAGCGTGAATGCCGCCAGCAGTGGATACGATCACCACTTTCTTGCCACCGCACAGACCTTCAGGGCCGGCTTCGGTGTAACGGAAGGTTTGACCGGCGACGGCAACGCGGTCGATCCACGCTTTAAGTTGAGTCGGCACGGTGAAGTTGTACATCGGCGCAGCGATAACGACGGCGTCGGCAGCAATGAACTCGGCCAGCGTCGAGGCGCTCAATTCGGCTTCGTGCTGTTGTGCGGCGTTGCGCAGTTCAGCGGTGGTACCAGCGGCGACCAGGGTGGTCGACGAGAAGTGGCTGATGGCGTCGGCGGCCAGGTCACGGTAAGTCACCACAGCGCTCGGCTCGGCGACTTGCCAGGCTTTGACGACTTGGCTGCTCAACTGACGGGAAGCCGAGTTGTCGCCCAGAATGCTCGAATCGATATGCAGCAGTTTCATGTGGAATCTCCTGGAAGGAATCGCCGTTGGCGATGGAATGGAGACAATCCTACGCAAGAAACCAATGGATGATTAGCCGCCTGAAATGCGATAGTTTGTCCCATTGATAGAACAGTCTGGATTCACTCATGCAAGACCTCAACGATCTCTACTATTTCGCCAAAGTCGTCGAGGCCGGTGGCTTTGCTGCCGCCGGGCGTCTGCTGGGCATTCCCAAATCGCGTTTGTCACGGCGCATTGCCGAACTCGAAGAGCGCCTCGGGGCACGTTTGCTGCAACGCACCACCCGTCAACTCAACCTCACGGCGGTGGGGGAACGTTATCTGCGTCACTGCCAGGCGATGCTGCTGGAAGCGGAAATGGCTGATGAGGCGGTCGCGAGCATGTCCAGCGAGCCACGTGGTCGACTGCGCGTCTCTTGCCCCACCGGCCTGGCCCGGGAAATGTTGCCGTGGGTCATCAGCGAGTTCCTCGGCAAATTTCCTCAGGTGCAACTGGAAGTCGTATTGCTCAATCGCCGGGTCGATCTGGTCGGCGAAGGCTTTGATGTTGCGCTGCGCGTACGCGAACACGGTGATGAAGACCCATTGCTGGTCACCCGACGCCTGCGTCAGGCGCAAATGGTCGTGGTTGCCAGCCCGGATTTTGTACAGGGCCAATCGATCAACCATCCGCAAGACCTGAAAAATCTGCCGGTGCTCGGCGCGCTTGAGGCAGATCGCCTGGTGCATGTGCGCTTGCTCGATCAACAGGGCGAAAGCTTCGAGCTGAACATGGAAGCGCGACTGGGCATTGATGACTTTATTGTGCGCAAAGCCTGTGTACTGGCCGGTCAGGGTTTTACTTTGCTACCGATGATGTATTGCGAAGAGGAACTGCAAAACGGCACGCTGGTGCAATTGCTGCCCGAGTGGTCACTCCCCGGCGGCTGGTTGCAAGCGGTGTATCCGCATCGGCGCGGAGTGATGCCGGCGGTGCGCGCATGGATCGATCACCTGGTCGAATCGTTCAATGCCTGTGGGGAACGGTTGTTATGAAGAAGGGAAAGATGAGCGAAGCGGACGTCGCTGAATTCTGCCTGGCATTGCCGGGGGCGCGAGAAGATTACAAGTGGGGCGGCGTGCGGGTATTTTCGATTGCCGGCAACAAGATGTTTGCCTTGCAGGGACTGCGCGGCGATTCACTGGCATTCAAGGTCGACAAGGATCTGTTTCTCGGTCATTGCGACCGCCCGGGCATTCACCCGGCGCCGTATCTGGCACGGGCGCAGAGGATCATCATGCACCCGCCCTACCCTTTGGGTGCCGAGGAATTGCAGGGGTTGTTGCAGCGATCGCACCAGTTGGTGGTGAGCAAATTGCCCAAGAAAACCCAAATCGGTTTATTGCTGTAAACCCGATCCCTGTGTAGGAGCTGCCGAAGGCTGCGATCTGTTGATTTTGCTTTTTAGAAGATCAAAGTCAAAAGATCGCAGCCTTCGGCAGCTCCTACAAAGGGACTCGTGCAGGCGACTAGAACAACGCCAGCAGGTTCGAGCCGAGAAACAGCTGGTCGATCCAGAACACCTGATGCAGCAGCACAATCACCCAGAACAGAATCTGAAACGACACCTTGCGCGTCTTGTGCCGGAACACCTGCTGGGCGATCAACGCGCCGGGCCAGCCGCCGGCCAGTTCCACGGCGTGGAGGATGTTCTCCGGCGTGCGCCAGGCATCGGCGCGGGCCTTGCGCTTGTCGGCCCAATACATGAAGAACGCCAGCACACTGACGACCCCATAAGCGGCCAGCGGTACCCATGAAATCCCGCGCAGCCACATCGACAGCGAGCCGAACAATGGCAGCGCACAGACGATCAGCAGAACGACCAGTTTCAGTTTCAGGTTCTGGATGTTGTTACCGCCCGAAGGTCGCCCTTCAGGCCGGCGTGCGCGGGAATCACTCATGGCTTGGCCGCCGCCCAGTCCACCCAGCCGAACTGCCAGGTCGCGAGAATCAGCAGGCCAAAAACGATCCGATACCAGGCGAACGCCGCATAACTATGGCTGGCAATAAACTTCAGCAAGCCGCGCACGGCGATCATCGCAAAGATGAACGCCGTGATGAAACCGATGGCAAAGATCGGGAAGTCTGCCGGTACAAACAGGTCGCGATACTTGTAACCCGAATAGACCGCTGCGCCGACCATCGTCGGCATCGCCAGGAAGAACGAAAACTCCGTGGCGGTTTTACGTGACAGGCCAAACAGCAGGCCGCCAATGATGGTCGAGCCGGAACGCGAGGTGCCGGGAATCATCGCCAGACACTGGGCGAAGCCGACTTTCAGTGCATCTTTCCAGGTAATCTCGTCAACGGTTTCGGCATGCACCTCGTGCTGACGCTTTTCCGCCCACAACATGATGACGCCGCCGACAACCAATGCCGCTGCCACCGTAATCGGATTGAACAGGTATTCGTGAATCAGATCGGCAAAGATCACGCCCAACACCACGGCGGGCAGAAAGGCGATCAGCAGGTTGGCAGTGAAACGCCGTGCGCTGGGCTGAGTCGGCAAGCCGATGACCACGTCGAAGATCTTGCGTCGAAATTCCCAGACCACCGCGAGGATCGCGCCGAGCTGGATGATGATGTTGAACGCCATGGCCCGCTCACCACCGAAGTCGAGCAAGTCGGCAACAATGATCTGGTGTCCGGTACTGGAAATGGGCAAAAACTCCGTCAGCCCCTCTACAACTCCTAGTATCAGTGCCTGCAAGGCCGTCCAAAGATCCATCAATCCCCCAAAGAGCGATGCGCGCCGGCATGCCCCGATAGTATTTTTTTACGTTCACTGCGATCAGCGTAGCTGGTAAATGCTGTACCGATTCCGCGCGCACAGGATCCAGACCAAACAGTCAAAATTCCGTGAAATATCAACTTGGATTCAGGTTTTTACGCGCGGGGCCGAAATCCTATCAGACAAGCCTTAATAGCGCTGCTGCGTTATACGACTTGGGTCGCGTATGCCCGCCCACGTAAACGTGGTTGGATGCTGGCGATCGTTTATTACAAAAACAAGAATCCGGAGTGACAGCGTTATGAACAGCTTGCGCAGTGTGTCGATCAGCCGACGCTTGTGGCTCATTTTGATTGTGGCGGTGGTCATGTTGCTGACCTTGGGCGTATTGATGCTCAAGCAGATCCACGTTGACCTGTATCACGCCAAAGCGCAGAAAACCCAGCATGTGGTGCAAACCGCCAGCGGCCTGCTGACCTATTACCACGACCTCGAAACCGCCGGCACTTTAACCAAAGACGCGGCGCAGAAGCAGGCGCTGACAGCGATTCGCGGACTGCGTTATGACCAGAGTGACTATTTCTGGATCAACGACCTCACGCCCGTGATGGTCATGCACCCGACCAACCCCAAACTCGAAGGCCAGAACCTCTCGGCGATCCGTGATCCGGATGGTTTTGCGGTGTTCAACGAAATGGTCGCCATCGCCCGCGCCAAGGGCGCCGGCATGGTCGACTACCGTTGGCCAAAACCCGGTGCCAGTGAGCCGGTGGCGAAGACCTCGTACGTCAAGCTGTTCGAACCGTGGGGCTGGGTGATCGGCTCCGGCGTTTACGTCGACGATGTGCAGGCGGAATTCAAGGGCCAGGTGATCAAAGCCACGATCATCGGCTTGGCGATTGCCATGATCATGGCCTTGCTGGTCATCCTGATCGCCCGCAGCATCGTGCGTCCGTTGCAGGAAACCGTGAACGCGATGGCCAACATCGCCAGCGGCGAAAGCGACCTGACGCGTAGCCTCGATACCCACGGCAAGGATGAAGTCACCGAACTGGCGCATCACTTCAATGCTTTCACCGCCAAACTGCGCCGGGTGATCGGTGACTTGCAGGTCTCGGCCAGCGCACTGGGCCAATCGTCCAGCGAGCTGGGCAGCGACGCCTCGCAGGCGCAGCAACGCAGCCAACAGCAATCGCAGCAGATGGAACTGGTGGCCACCGCGATCAACGAGGTGACCTACGGCGTACAGGACGTGGCGAAGAACGCCGAGCATGCCGCCGCTGAAATGCGCGATGCCGAAGCGCAGGCGCAGCAGGGCCAGATCAACATCGACGGCAGCCTGCAACAGATCGACAAGCTTTCCGGGACCATCGATCAAGCGGTTGAGGTGATTCGCACCCTCGCGGCCGAAAGCACTCAGATTGGCAGCGTACTGGAAGTGATCCGTTCGATTGCCGAACAGACCAACCTGCTCGCGCTCAACGCCGCGATCGAAGCGGCGCGGGCCGGTGAGCAAGGTCGCGGGTTTGCCGTGGTGGCGGATGAAGTACGCCTGCTGGCACAGCGGACGCAGAAGTCGACAGCGGAAATCCAGTCGATGATCGAACGTCTGCAGAACCATTCCGAAGCCGCCGTGAAGGTCATCGGCGACAGCAGCAAGGCGTCGCAACTGACCATCGAGCAAGCCGGGCTGGCCGGTGCCAGTTTGAATGCGATTGGCCAGGCGCTGCGTAACCTCAATGGTCTGAACGCGTCGATTGCCAGCGCCACGCTGCAACAGGCGCATGTGGTCGAGGACATCAATCAGAACGTTACCCAGGCGGCGGGCCTCTCGCACAGCACGGCGATTGCGGCCGAACAGTCGAGTGCGGCCAGCGTGAAGCTCGGCCAACTGAGCGAACAACTCAACGGCCTGCTACGCCAGTTCCGCGTCTGACCTCCCCCTTGCAGGAGTGAGCCTGCTCGCGATAGCGGTTTTGTCAGCAACACTAATGTTGGCTGATAGAGCGCTATCGCGAGCAGGCTCACTCCTACAGTTTTTTGGGTACAATCCGCTCCCTTCTTTATGTCCCCCCAAGGAACCTCCATGTCCGGGCTTGAACTGTTTGCCGCCACCCTCGGCGTGATCGCCGTCTGGCTGACGGTCAAACAGAATCCATGGTGCTGGCCGATCGGGCTGGTCATGGTCCTGCTCTACAGCTGGATCTTCTTTGAAGTGAAGCTGTATTCGGACATGTTGCTGCAAGTCATCTACGCCGCGCTGCAGGTCTACGGCTGGTGGCAGTGGACGCGGGCCGGGACGATGCACGACGGGCGGCAGGTCACACGTCTCGATCAGCGTTCAATTCTGATCGGGCTCAGCATCGGCGCTGTCGGCAGCCTGCTGCTGGGCGCGGCCATGGCGCACTGGACGGATGCCGCGCAGCCTTGGCTCGACGCAGCGTTGACGGCGTTCAGCCTGGTTGCACAGTTGTGGATGGCGCAGAAACGTCTGCAGTGCTGGGCGCTGTGGTTTGTCCTCGATGTGATCTTTGTCGGGCTGTTCATCTATAAGGATCTGTACCTGACGGCAGCCTTGTACGGTCTGTTCACCCTCATCGCGTTGCAAGGCTATCGTGAATGGCGCGCCGACCCGGCGTTGCGCACATGAAAGTCGTGGTGCTTACCGGGCCGGAATCCACCGGCAAGAGCTGGCTGGCGGCGGGCCTTCAGCAACAATTCGGCGGCGTGCGGGTGGACGAATACGTGCGCTGGTTCATTGAGCAGAACCCGCGCGACACTTGCCTGGCAGACATCCCCGAAATCGCCCGGGGTCAGTTGCAATGGGAAGATCAGGCTCGTGCGCAAAGACCGGCGCTGCTGATTCTCGACACGCACCTGCTGAGCAACATTTTGTGGAGCCAGACGCTGTTCGGTGCCTGCCCGGCCTGGCTCGAACCCCAGCTGTTGGCACGCCAATACGACTTGCACCTGCTGCTATCTCCGGAGCACATCGACTGGACCGATGACGGTCAACGCTGCCAGCCGGATCCGGAGCAGCGTCTGGCCTTCTTCAACGCCACGCGCGCCTGGCTTGAGCAACATCACCAATCCGTGCAAATCATTCAGGGCGATTGGGCCGGGCGCCAGGCGCAAGCTTTTGCAGCTGTTGCGCAACTGCTGGCCGAATAACCCCGATCAAGAGGCTCCTGCCCCACCGTTTTCCCCTGTTCTGGGGGAAATGTGTCCATTCCTGAAACACACACCTGACGGCAAAGTGGCCGTTTCAACAGTCTTGACCGTTTTGTCGGTCGGCCTGTTACGTAGTTGAAACACATCGCCGCAAACCCTCGTTCCAGAGCTTTGTTCAGCCAATAGACAGGTCGGTGTCACTGTGCGTGTTTCAACAATGAAACAGTTCGTGTATCAAATCTTTGTTCAATTCATGTAAGCATTTGAAATCACGAAACATTTAAAAAGCGGCACAGCTTTCGCTCTCTCCTTCACAACGCTGACTAGGGCCAGCCCACTGAAGAAGGAATTGCTGCCGTGGGGAATTTCAAAAAGAGCATGACCTGCCTCCTGCTGATCGGATCAGCAGCCAGCACATTGATCAGCCTCAACGTGCAGGCGGAAGGTAATGGCGTCATCGTCCTCAATCGCGACGTTCAACCTATTCCTATCGGTCGCAACGGTGGCAAAGACCCCTACCCGACCACCGTCAATGCCAACCCGTCGGCACGCATCAATCAGACCTTGAGCAGCACCGAACTCAGTGACGGTGACTTCGCCAGTGTCGCGAGTGGCTCATCAATTCGCGGCAACATGACCACGCCCAGCTCGAACCTTCCCGGCATGAACACTCTGACCAATACCAACGGTTTGCCTGGCATGAGAACCGGCAGTGGCGGCGGTGCGGGAGGCTCGATCTCCAATACGGTCAACCGCGCCATGAGCACCGGCCTTGCCCCTCTGACCCGAATGGCCGGAGGCCAATAAGATGAATCGCACTTTTCTTCTGCTCGCCCTGCTCGGTTGCACCAGCGCCATGGCTGCCGACCCAAGCTCGATCAATAGCGCAAACATTCAGGATTCCGGGGCGCAATACCGCGGCAACTTCAACGTCAACCAGGCCGCTGGTGACCAGATGCAACAGGCCAATACCAAGGCGATTGCCATCGGCACCGAATCCCATGCCAACACCAGCGTAATGCAGAAAATCGATACGCCGGCCAGTCGCTCGATCAACGCCAGCGCCAACATCGGCGGCAACTCTTTCAGTAACGGCAACGGGATCCTGGGTGTGAACCAGGGCGCCGGGGCCAACAACCAGATGGCCAACGTGACGCGCGTCAGCATCAGTGCTGCCCCGCAGAGCGTTGACGACAGCGCCCTTTCGCAACAGAACGTGGCGTTTTTACCGAGCTCAGGAGCAACTGGTACCTCACCCGGCAGTCGCCAGGTCACGACAAGTGATCAGGCCTTCACCGGCAGCCGCGGGGTAATCCAGGTGAACCAGAGTGCCGGGGTGGGGAACCGAATGGCTAACACCCTGAGCATCCGGGTCGCTGACTGACCCAAACAACAAAAGCAGTGCAATTAGAAAGTACCAACACTTAACCAACTAATAAGCACGATGGAGAAACACCATGAAACCTACAATGGCTCTCAAACCACTGGTTTTCGCACTTGCAGCAGTGATGGCAATCGCAGCACAGGCAGGCGGTCGTGATGACGATCATGGTAATGGGCACGGCAACGGCCATGGCAATAACCAGCCTAAAGGTCCAACCCTGGAACAACTGCTGCAAATCACCGCGGGTGCCGGCGCCGCTGTGCTTGATGTGCAAGACAGTGACGGCAACGTGGTAAAAAACCAGGGCACGCTGAACAACGCTAACGCCAGTGACTCGCTCAACGGTTCCAACGGCAACATGGGCGCCAACGTTGCAGCCGGCGACGGCAACCAGCAGGACAACGCTGCTGCATTGGCCACTGCTGACGAGAGCTTCATCTTCGGTAACGCTGTTGCAGCCTCGAGCGCGACTCAGGTCAACAACAACAACTACGTGAAAAACTCGTCGACCTTCAACAATGCCAACCTCAACAACGCAGGCAACAATGGTTCCGGCAACATCGGCATCAACGTCAGTGCGGGCAACTTCAACCAGCAGAAAAACAACCTGGCGATCGCCGTTTCGGGTGGCCGCGTAGCTCAGGCCGCCGCTTCCGCCAACCAGTCCTCGACTGGCCTGGTGGTAGAAAACAAAGGCGTGCAAACCTACAAAACCGACACCCTCACCGGTACATATGCTGCTGCTGGCGTGTTTAAGGCCAAAGGCACCGCAACCATCGAAGACGATGATCACGGTGGTTACGGCAATCGTGGCGGCGGCCATGGTGGCAACGATGACCAGAAAGCCAAGTTCGAAGCCGTGGGTACCTTTGGCCTCGCTGGCGTAACCACTCAGCAAGTGATGACCAAAGACGGCTGGAAAGCGCCGGTGGTCAACAATGCCAACATGACCAACTCGATGAACAACTTCTCCGGCAACGGTGGAGCCAACGTCTCGTCTGGTGTGGGCAACCAACAAAGCAACTCGCTGTCCATCGCCGCAGGTTGCAGAGCCTGCCTGTAATCGCGATCGAAACGAAAGCCCCGGCAACGGGGCTTTTCCTCGGTTCCACAAGGCGTATCGATCATGCGAACTCCCGCCCTCCTCGCTTTGCTTTGTCTGTGTGGCCTGACTCAGGCGGCGCAGATGCCAGTGGCTGCCCTACCCGGCGGCGTGCTGGTTTACAAGGACGTGCAAAGCTTGCGTGAGCGCAAGTTTGCCGACATCGTCGAACAAAAGACCGATTTCAGTTGCGGCGCTGCTGCACTGGCAACGGTCCTGCGCCAAGCCTACTGGCTCGACGTCGATGAGGAGCACATCATCAAAGGCATGCTGGTCAACGCTGACCAGGACCTGGTTCGTACCCAGGGCTTCTCCATGCTCGACATGAAGCGCTACGTAGAAAGCATCGGCATGCGTGCCCGAGGCTACCGGATCCCGCCAGAGAAACTCGAAGCGGTGACCATTCCGGTGGTGGTCCTGATGGACATTCGCGGCTACAAGCATTTCGTCGTACTGCAGCGTTCAGACAAGGATTGGGTGTACATCGGAGACCCGGTTCTCGGCCACAAACGCTACAAACACGATGACTTTGTCAAAGGTTGGAACGGCATTGTCTTTGCCATCGTAGGCCCTGGTTACGACAAGGCTAACGCTTTGCGCAGTCCTCCGGTGCCACTGACAGCAAAGAACAAGCTGGATGGTTTCAACCCTGTCAAAGATGCGGAATTGATGGATTTCGGGTTCATTCAGAGCGACTTCTTTTAATCGCCGAGTTAGAGAGTGGGACTGGATGTCCCGGGAGCAGCAGATGAAAAGCTCATACTGGCTGGCCGCCGCCTGCCTGGCAGCGAGTGCGTCGGGTTTTGCACATGCCGGATTCAAACCCATCGAAATCAAAGACCAAGAGCTTGCAGAGCTGCGTGGTCGTTATGTCATGCCGGGGCGGATTATCAGCTTCGGCATCGTCATGAGTAGCACTTGGCGCAATGCCAGCGGCGACTTGATCGGGGCTGCCACCTCGATGCAGGTCCAAGCGTCTACCGTCAAACCGGAATTCTACGTCTCGACCATCAAGGAGTCGGGCAATGGCAGTGTTCCCACACTGGGCAACGGCACCGTGATCGGTGGCGCCGGCCTCAATAGCACGCAAGGTGTGACGCAAAGCGTGCGTGCGGCGGGCGATGGCAACACCGCGAGCAACAACGTCGCGATCAACGTCAGTGAAGCCAGTCAGGCGCCGGCGCTGCTGCCGTCGCAAGGCCAGGCGCTGGTTGCCGGGCAAACCATCAGCGGCAGCAACGGCGCAGGCAGCGTCCAGGTTTCGGCCAACAGTGGCGGCGTACAGATGGCCATTCAGGCCAGCGGCAATCAAGGCACAGCGCTGCAACAAGTCGCTCAGGGCGGCCTGCTGCAAAATACCCGCTTGCTGGGCAGTGCCAACGTGGTCAACAACCTCACGCAACTCAACGTCGTATTAAACAATAACGGCAGAAGCGCCGGTGCACTGGACTGCAACCTGACCCAACTCGGGGCCCTACGCAATATCGGATATTGAACTACGCTGAGTCTCGATCATTGGGCTTAAAGGGACGGCTTATTCATGTATCGATCAGTATCACTGCGTGCTGCAGTGTGTTTGAGTACCCTTCTCCCGGCGGCGATGCTGCAAGCAGCTCCCGATGCCGACGTAGAAGCCCTTAAACGGGAACTTCTGGAACTGAAACAACGGTACGAAGTACAGCAACAAGCACTGGCGGTACTTGAACAAAGGGTCCGCCAAGTGGAAGAACAGCCGGCCGCCCCACCGCCAAAAAGGCTGGCCAAATCGCCGTCAGACATGAAAGGAAATCGCGTTGCCAGCGGGGCCGCCACAGGCACGGGCGCGGCCGCCGCATCGGGAGGCGCAGCTGGGGGCAGTGGCGCTTCTTACGGTCAATCGTTGGCCGACGATTCACAACCGGCACAGAGCGTGTCGAACCTTTACGACGAAGCCAGCGGTTTCTTTGGCGGGGGCAAGTTCAGCGTCGAAACGGGCATCACCTATTCGCGCTACGACACCCGTCAGCTGATTCTCAACGGATTCCTGGCCCTGGATTCGATTTTCCTCGGCAACATCAACCTGGACCGAATCAAGGCCGATACCTGGACCCTCGACCTCACGGGCCGCTACAACTTCGACAATCGCTGGCAGTTTGACCTGAACGTGCCCGTGGTATATCGCGAGTCGACGTATCAATCGGGTGGCGGCAACGAAGGCGCGGCAGGCGTTACCACCGAGGAAACCGTCACCAAGGATCCAACCATTGGCGACGTCAACTTCGGTATTGCGTACAAGTTCCTCGACGAGTCCGTCAACACGCCGGATGCGGTCGTCACCTTGCGGGTCAAGGCGCCAACCGGCAAGGACCCGTTCGGGATCAAACTGCGTCAGACCGATGCCAACTCCAACCTCTTCGTGCCTGACACGCTACCGACGGGCAATGGCGTCTGGTCGATCACTCCCGGCATCTCGCTGGTCAAGACGTTTGACCCGGCCGTGTTGTTCGGCAGCCTGTCCTACACGCATAACCTTGAGGAATCATTTGACGACATCAGCTCCACCGTCAACCAGAAGAACCCGGGCAAGGTGAAGATCGGCGACAGCTTCCAGATCGGCGCCGGTATCGCCTTTGCACTGAACGAAAAGATGAGTATGTCGTTCTCGGTGTCTGACCTGGTGCAACGCAAGAGCAAGCTGAAACAGGATGGCGGGGACTGGGAATCGGTGGTGTCCAGCGACGCCAACGCCGGTTACTTCAACGTCGGCATGACCATTGCGGCCACCGACAACCTGACCATCGTACCCAACCTGTCGATCGGCATGACCGACGATGCTCCGGATTTTTCCTTCAGCCTGAAATTCCCGTACTACTTCTAAGCAGCGCAACAGCAAAAGATCGCAGCCTGCGGCAGCTCCTACATCGGATGTTGGTAATCCCGGTAGGAGCTGCCGAAGGCTGCGATCTTTTGATCTTCAGCCAACTAGCGAATCTGATGTTTATGTAACAGGCGATAGAACGTGGGGCGGGAAACGCCAAGCACCTTCGCGGCAATGCTCAGATTGTCGCTATGCCGGTTCAACACATCGCACAGTGCCTGGCGTTCAGCACGGGTTTTGTAATCTTCCAGCGTGCCCATCGGTGTCGCGATCGAATGCTGGCTGATCAACCCTAAATCGCGGGCCTCGATCTGCCGCCCTTCAGCCAGCACCAGGCCGCGCCGCACGCGGTTAGCCAGTTCGCGCACGTTGCCCGGCCAATCGTGTTTACCCATCGCAATCAGCGCATCTTCACTGAAGCTGCGCGGACGTCGACCGGTTTCGTGGCTGTAGAAATGCGAAAAGTGGTTGGCCAGCATCGACAAGTCACCGTGCCGTTCACGTAAAGGTGCAGTGACCACTTGCAGAACATTGAGCCGGTAGTACAAATCCTCGCGGAAGCGCTTCTTCTCGATCGCCGACTCAAGATCGACGTGGGTCGCTGCCAACACGCGTACATCTACCGGAATCGGCTGACTGCCACCGACGCGCTCAATGTGTTTTTCCTGAAGAAAACGCAGCAGATTGGCCTGCAGCTCCAGCGGCAGGTCGCCAATTTCATCAAGGAACAACGTGCCGCCGTTGGCCGCTTCGATACGGCCGACCTTGCGCTGATGCGCGCCGGTAAACGCACCTTTTTCGTGACCGAACAGCTCGGACTGGATCAAGTGTTCGGGAATTGCCCCGCAATTGATCGCCACAAACGGTTTGCTGTGACGCTGCGATTGCCGATGCAGGGTGCGCGCGACCAGCTCTTTACCCGTGCCGCTTTCGCCACGGATCAATACGGGCGATTCAGTCGGTGCCAGCTTGCTGAGCAATTTGCGCAGTTCGCGGATCGGTTTGCTGTCGCCGAGCAATTCATGTTCGGGCTGGTCGACGTGAATCGTGCCCTGCCCGCGCAGGCGGGCCATGCCGAATGCCCGGCCGAGGGTAACTTGCACCCGCGACACGTCGAACGGCAGGGTATGGAAATCGAAAAACCATTCGCAGACGAAGTCGCCAACGTTCTGCAAGCGCAGCACTTCCTGATTCAGTACAGCGATCCATTCCGTGCCGCTGCGACTGATCAGTTCCTTGACCGCTTCGGGCCGTTCCAGGTGAAAAGGTTGCAAACGCAGCAAGCCGACATCGCAGCTGCGGTCGGTGGCATTTTCCAGCGTACAACTGTCGACATCCCAGCCTATCGCGCGCAAACCGGGCAATAAGCGGTGACAGTCGTCGCACGGGTCGACCACCAATAAACGTCTTAACGCAGGCGCTTCGCTCATGACTGTTCCTTGGCGCCAAATATTAGAAATGATTGTAAAAACAGTCATTTGGCAGACCCGACTGTAACATTAGCAAGATTTTGACAGCGCCTTGTATCAATTGCTTATAGGTGTACAAACAAACGCGTTATAAGAAGCCCGGTTGTTAGTTAGCTATCGACTATTTCATTACGGAAAAGCTTTCAACAAGCTTTCAAAGCCCGTCTGTGAGCCAGGCTTTTGTAAGAAAGTTGAAATTTCTTTGTTTCGAGTGTGACCCGCCCCGGGGTTGCGTGCATCAGTACAAGTAACCAGCCGAACGGTAAGCCCAACCGACGGCAGATCATTTGATTGGGCACTATAGAGAGACGATCCCATGACCGCCCCGCTCCGTATCAACGAAGCTCTTTTGATTGCCAACCACGCCTTCAAACCCTTTCAATGTGTGGCTTGGGCGCCACAAGACGGCAACGGCGAATTGAGCCTGACCGTCGTCGACCGCACCAACTCGCACATTGGTCGCAAGCAGATTCCAAGCAGTGCCTATTCCGATCCGGCACAACTGGAGCAACTGCTGCAACAAGCTCGCGCCGAGTTGAGCAAAGAAGGCCATCTGTTGCAATCGTGGTCGATGCCGCACTAATACCGGAACAATGCGGATGACCTCGAGTCATCCGCCCGTGTTTTCTTAGTTGCACTATCTATTTACCCACTGCTTACTTTTGTACAACTTTCAGCGTGAGCTTTCGGCGCGACTGCTTGGCACACTTGCTATTGGTACAAAAAGACACTGTTCTGGCACAGTCTGACCCTCCGCCTGTTAGTTCTAACAGTTGTACTTCTTCCGCTTCAGGGATTGAATGTTCCGCTCATGCAGTAAACCTCCCAATCCAGGGTATTGGTCTACTCGCAAGGAGACGCGTGCATGTCGACCCAGAGCTCTTGCACCCGATTGGAGCGAATAAACCAGGCCGGCCAACTGGACCCTGCTTTTGCCGGCAATGGTATCGCTCAAGTGTATTTTGCCGACAGTCTTTCCAGCATGACCCACGGTGTCGCGGTTGATCGGCAAGGTCGCGTGCTGGTCGCAGCGAAAGTCAAAACCCGGAACGGTAGCTGTTTCGGGCTGGCGCGCTTGCTCGCAGACGGCTCGGCAGATTTGAGCTTCGGTCGGCAGGGTAGCGTCATCGGCATGTTTTCATCCGGGTTCGGCAGCATGGCCGGCAAAGTCCAGCTGCTGCCCGACGGCAGAATTCTGCTGGCTGGCCTGCACTACGAGACCGACCATTGCACCCTGCCCGGCCTTGCCGTTTTCGATGATCGGGGTTGCCCGGACCCTGATTTCGGCGATAACGGTTATCTGGTGGTACGCCTGCCCGGCGACCTGTCGATGGGCACACTCGACGAGTGGCTGCCACCGGGCATTCCGGGCGCCGAAGCGTGTGACATGGCGGTGCAGGACGACGGCCATATCCTGTTGGTTGCCAATCATCACTTCGAATGCGCTGACCACGCGGGCATGCTGATTCGCCTCACAGGCAATGGCCAACTCGACAAGACTTTCAACGGTCGCGGTTTTGTCATGGTTCGTCATCTGCTCCTCAACACTTGGCTGAGCAGTCTGTCGTTGCAACAGGACGGACGGATTTTGGTCGGTGGTTCAATGAGCTTCCCTCAGGAAGGTCTGCTTGCGCGCTACCTGGCGGATGGCCGGCTCGACGAAACCTTCGCTATCGATGGCTTCATGGCCTTTACAGCCCACGGACACGGCGCGCTGGTCAATCAGGTGGTTGAGTCGGCGGAGCATCTTCACTGCTTCGGCAGCAGCCGTGATCCGATTCGCTGCATGACCCTGAACCTGCATCGTAACGGTCGTGCGCAGCTACATTGCAACTCAGGCCTGCCGCAACTGCTGGACATCGGCCATAGCGGTTGCCAGTGGAATGCCGCCCAGCGCATGCAAGACGGCCGGATTATCGCCGTCGGTGCGACGATTGGCGGGTTCGAGGCAGACTTCGTAGTCGCGCGCTATTTACCTGACGGCCACCTCGATCAAACGTTCGGTGATGGCAACGGCTGGCTGCGTACGCGTTTGGGTCGCAGCCTGGACATGGCCAATTCACTGGCCGTGCAAGCGGATGATGCGATCCTCGTGGGCGGCTACTCGCTGGATGGCAACTATCGGGCAATGGTGGCGCGATACCTTAACGATTGAAAAACACGGACTGTACTTGATCTTCGGCAACGCATCCGGCAACTTGCGCGCTTCTAAAAGACAAGGAGCAACCGATGTCCGGTTCAATGGTCCAGGCGTTTGCGCACAATTTTCTCGGTCAATCGCCGCGCTGGTACAAGGCGACCATCGTCGGTTTTCTGATCCTCAATGCACTGGTCCTGTTCACGGTTGGCCCCGTCGCGGCTGGCTGGTTGCTGGTCATCGAATTCATCTTCACCCTGGCGATGGCGCTCAAGTGCTATCCATTGATGCCCGGCGGCTTGTTGTTGATCGAAGCACTGCTGCTGAAGATGACCACGCCGCAGGCTCTTTACGATGAGTTGCTGCACAATTTTCCGGTGATCCTGCTGCTGATGTTCATGGTGGCGGGCATCTACTTCATGAAGGATCTGCTGCTATATCTGTTTTCGCGCCTGTTGTTGGGCGTGCGCTCCAAAGCGATGTTATCGCTGATGTTCTGTTTTCTTTCGGCATTCCTCTCGGCATTCCTCGATGCACTAACGGTGACGGCGGTCATTATCAGCGCCGCTGTCGGTTTTTACTCGGTCTACCATCGGGTGGCGTCGGGCAATGACCCGCGTCAGGACAGTGAGTTTGGCGACGACCAGAACCTGCCCAAACTGCATCACAACGATCTGGAACAGTTCCGCGCGTTCCTGCGCAGCCTGCTGATGCACGGTGCCGTCGGCACGGCATTGGGCGGTGTCTGCACACTCGTCGGCGAGCCGCAGAACCTGCTGATCGGCCATGAAATGGGTTGGCATTTCGCCGGGTTCTTCCAGAAAGTCGCACCGGTGTCGATGCCGGTGCTGGCAGCTGGCCTGGTGACCTGTGTGTTGCTGGAGAAATTGCGCTGGTTCGGTTACGGCACGCTGCTGCCGGATAACGTGCGCGCCGTGCTGGCCAACTACGCCGCTGAAGACGACGCCGAGCGTACGCCGCGCCAACGCGCTGCGCTGCTGGTGCAAGGTGCGGCGGCATTGATCCTGATCGGCTGCCTGGCCTTTCACATTGCTGAAGTCGGTCTGATCGGTCTGATGGTGATTGTTTTGATCACCGCATTTACCGGCATCACCGATGAGCATCGTCTGGGCAGTGCCTTCAAGGACGCTATGCCGTTTACAGCGTTGCTGGTGGTGTTTTTTGCGGTGGTGGCGGTGATTCACGATCAACAGTTGTTTGCGCCGCTGATTCAATGGGTGCTGGCGCTGCCGGTGGAGCAACAACCAGGCATGCTGTTCATTGCCAACGGCTTGTTGTCGGCAATCAGCGACAACGTGTTCGTCGCAACCATTTACATCACCGAAGTGAAACAGGCATTCCTCGCCGGGCACATGAGCCGTGAGCATTTCGAGACATTGGCGATCGCAATCAACACCGGCACCAACCTGCCGAGCGTAGCCACGCCGAATGGTCAGGCGGCGTTTCTGTTCCTGCTGACGTCGGCGATTGCACCGCTGGTGCGCTTGTCGTATGGGCGGATGGTGTGGATGGCGTTGCCGTACACCGTCGTGATGGGATTGCTGGGCTGGTATGCAGTAAGTTACTGGCTCTGACCAATACCGCGTAAAAACTGTAGGAGTGAGCCTGCTCGCGATAGCGGTGTGTCAGCCCAAGAAATGGTGACTGATAAATTGCTATCGCGAGCAGGCTCACTCCTGCATTTGGTTTTGGGTGGAGTCATTGAGGGAGGATGTATTTTTCGATCGCTTGGGCGACGCCGTCTTCGGTATTGGGGGCGGTGACCACGTCGGCCTGACGCTTTACCGCCTCTTCGGCCTGACCCATGGCGATCGACAGTCCGGCGCAATGGAACATCGCCGGGTCGTTGCCGCCGTCGCCGATTGCGGCGGTCTGTTCCAGCGGCACCCCAAAGTGCTCGGCCAAGGTCGCCAGCGCCGTGCCCTTGTTAGCCTCCAGTGCCGTCACGTCGAGATACACCGGTTGCGAGCGCGAGACTTGCGCCATGCCGTTGACCTTCGGCAGCAAGCGCGCCTCCAATTCAATCAACAGCTCGGTGTTGTTACTGGTCGCAACGATCTTGTCAATGTGCTCCAGATACGGTTCGAAACTCTCGACCACCACCGGCGGATAACCGAGGCCATGCTGTTCGCGCGGCACCATCGGCCCGTGCGGATCCTTGAGCAACCAGTCGCCGCCGCTGAATACCCAGATTTCGACATCAGGCTGATCGGCAAACGTCGCCAGCGCAATCAACGCCGTGGTGGCCGGCAAGTAATGCGCGACCAGCAAACTGCCATCCGGGTTAACGATGGTGCCACCGTTGAACGCCGCCGTCGGCAGATCAACACCCAAGGCTTCGATCTGCTGCAACATGGCTTTCGGTGGCCGCCCGGTGGCGAGGCTGAATAACACGCCGGCTTCGCGCAACGAACGCACCGCATCAATAGTGCGCTGACTCAGCGAGTGATCCGGCAGCAACAGCGTGCCGTCCATGTCACTGAGCAGAAAACGGACAGGTTGTTTCGACAAGTCACTCATCCGAGGCCGTGCCAGACGCGGCCATCGCGAGTCAGCAGATCTTCGGCGGCTTGCGGGCCGTCGTTACCGGCGGCGTAAGTCTGCACGCTCGCATCCTGCTGCCAGGCGTCGAGGAACGGCTGAACGGCGCGCCAGCCGTTCTCGATATTGTCGGCGCGCTGGAACAGCGTCTGGTCGCCGGTCAGGCAGTCATAGATCAGCGTTTCGTAGCCGGTCGATGGCTGCATCTCGAAAAAGTCTTTGTAGGCAAAACCCAACTCGATGTTGGCCATGTTCAGCGCCGGCCCCGGCCGCTTTGCCAGCAAGTCGAACCACATGCCTTCGTTCGGCTGGATCTGGATGCGCAGGTAGGTCGGCTGCAACTCATCGACTTCGGTATCACGGAACTGCGCGTACGGTGCCGGCTTGAAGCAGATGACGATCTCGGTGTCGCGCACGCTCATGCGCTTGCCGGTACGCAAATAGAACGGCACGCCGACCCAACGCCAGTTGTCGATCATCACCTTCAACGCCACGTAGGTTTCCGTGGTGCTGTCAGGGGATACGTTGGGCTCCTGGCGGTAGCCGTTCAACGCCTTGCCATCGACTTCGCCGGCGCTGTACTGGCCACGTACCGAGTTGGCCCGCGCCTCTTCAGTCGTCCACGGGCGGATCGCACCGACGACCTTGGCCTTCTCACCGCGCACCGCATCGGCGCCGAATGCGGCCGGCGGTTCCATGGCAACCATGGCGAGCAACTGGAACAGGTGATTGGGCACCATGTCTCGCAGGGCCCCGGTGTGTTCGTAAAAACTGCCACGGGTTTCGACACCGACGGTTTCGGCGGCGGTGATCTGCACGTGGTCGATGTAATGGTTGTTCCAGAACGCTTCGAACAGGCTGTTGGAGAACCGGCTGACCAGAATATTCTGCACGGTTTCCTTGCCCAGGTAATGGTCGATCCGATAGATCTGCTTCTCGGACATCACCTTGAGCAAACAGGCGTTCAACGCTTCGGCAGTGTGCAGATCGGAGCCGAACGGCTTCTCGATCACCACCCTTCTGAACGCTTCTGGATTCTCTTCAAGCAAACCGGCGCTGCCGAGTCGGCGCACCACTTCGCTGAAGAAACGCGGCGCGGTGGCCAGGTAGAACACCGCATTACCGGTGCCGCTGTCGGCGATTTTCGCCGCCAGGGCTGAATAGGTGCTGTCGTCCAGAAAGTCGCCCTGGACGTAGCTGATACCTTTGGCGAGCTTGGCCCACAAGGCCGGATCCAGCATCTGATCGCCCTTGCCGACTTTCGCCGCCACTTCGGTACGGATGAAGTCTTCGAGCTTCTGCGCGAAGGCCTCATCGGTAATGGCGTTGTGGTCAACGCCAACGATCCGCAGGTTTTCGTCAAGCAAGCCGTCGCGACTGAGGTTGTACAGCGCCGGCATCAGCAAGCGCTTGACCAGGTCGCCGTGGGCACCGAACAGGAACAGCGTGGTCGGTGGTGCGGGTTCTGCCTTGGATTTCCTGCGGATCGTATGGGTCATTTCTTCGGTGTCTCCACGTGGCCGCCGAAGCCGAAGCGCTGGGCCGAAAGGATCTTGTCGCCAAAGGTGCCCTGACCGCGCGAGCGGTAGCGCGAGAACAGCGAGTTCGACAGCACCGGTACCGGCACCGCTTGTTCCATGGCCGCTTCGATGGTCCATTGACCTTCGCCGCTGTCGGCAACCGAACCGGAGAAGCCGTCGAGCTTCGGATCGCTGGCCAGTGCGTCGGCGGTCAGGTCGAGCAACCACGAGGAAACGACGCTGCCGCGACGCCAGACTTCAGCAATGTCAGCCACGTTCAGATCAAAACGCTGATCTTCCGGCAGGCGCTCGCTGGATTTGGTCTTGAGGATGTCGAAGCCCTCGGCGAACGCAGCCATCATGCCGTACTCGATGCCGTTGTGAATCATCTTCACGAAGTGACCGGCACCGGCAGGACCGGCATGGATGTAACCGTGCTCGGCACGCTGGTCATCGGACTTGCGATCCTTGGTGCGCGGGATGTCACCCATGCCCGGCGCCAGTGCGGCGAACAGCGGGTCGAGGCGCTGCACGGTTTCAGCGTCGCCGCCGATCATCATGCAATAGCCGCGCTCCAGGCCCCAGACGCCGCCGGAGGTGCCGACGTCGATGTAGTGCAGTCCCTTCTCGTTCAGGGTCTTGGCCCGGCGAATATCATCCTTATAGTTGGTGTTGCCGCCGTCGATGATGGTGTCGCCGGCTTCAAGCAGTGTGCTCAGGGTGTTGATGGTGTCTTCGGTCGGCGCGCCGGCCGGCAGCATGACCCAGACCGCACGCGGTTTGGCCAGGCCGGCAACCAGTGCTGGCAGGTCTGCGACGCCGGTGGAGCCCTCGGCGACCAGGTTATCGATGAAAGCGGTATTGCGGTCGTAAACAACGGTGGTGTGACCGTTGAGCATCAGACGTCGCGCAATATTGCCGCCCATGCGGCCCAGTCCAATAATCCCGAGTTGCATGTGCTGATGCTCCTTACTACAAATAAATGTGTGTCATGGGTTATAGCCCAACGCGACTGATGGAGGTTAGTCCAGAGCGTTGCGATGAAGTTTCCGTGCATTGTGCCCGAATCAGACTGATAACGCCCCGAAACGTGGCGAAGACACACCGACCATGAAAAATAAAAAAGTTCCATTCACAGGCAAAAGAAATCAAAATTGGCGCCGATAGTAAGTCAGCAGCCAAAAACGGCAGCGACTTACAGTTGATGCACGCCATTTGCGAGGTGAGCAATGGGCACAGTACACACAGCAATGCCGCCACAAACCCTGTACGTGACAATCCGTCGCGATGAATTGCGCCAGTTGAAAGACGAGCGTGACCAACTCAAGCAGGAGCTGGCGCAACTGCGCGCGTTGACTCAGGGCGCTCAGCCCAAACCTCTGCCGGTTGTCCAGCGCCACCCGCACGCCTGATCTCCCCGCCTGCTTCGGGAGCGACCTGTGTCGTTCCCGACATGATCCAGCCCTTTGTGTAATCTGCAACTAACAAAGTTTTCACATTAGCTTGGCGATACTCCGGCGCATTCTGGCCGGGCGTACGCGTTCGGCCTCCGTTCGTCGGTTTCATGGAAGCTTTCCGGCGGTGGTTGTGACGATCGAGCTGGAGTGCTGAATGGCATTGTTCAAACGCAGCAAAACGACTGCGACAGGTTTCGACTGGGCCGGTTTTCTCTGGCTGTTCGTTTTCTTCTGGTACTTCTCGGGTATTACCCAACTGCTGATCCAGCTCACCGGTACCTCCGGCTTCACCGGGTTCCGGCAGGCATTCGTGATGAGCGCCATCTGGCTGGCACCGATGCTGCTGTTTCCCAAGCGCACCAAACTGCTCGCCGCGGTGATCGGCGTCGTGCTTTGGGCCTGCTCCATGGCCAGCCTGGGTTACTTCTTCATCTATCAGCAGGAGTTCTCTCAGAGCGTGATCTTCATCATGTTCGAGTCGAACGTGTCCGAAGCCGGCGAGTACATGACCCAGTACTTTGCCTGGTGGATGGTTCCGGCGTTCCTCGCCCATACCCTGTTCGCCTATTTCCTGTGGACCCGTCTGCGCCCGGTGTACCTGCCCCGTGGCCGTGCGTTGGTGGCGGCGACGGCCATCGTGGTCGCCGTTGTCGGTTACCCGCTGATCAAGCAAACCCTGCGCACCGGCAGCTTCGCCGAAGGTTTCGAGAAATTCGAAACCCGTATCGAACCGGCGGTACCGTGGCAGATGGCAGTGGCCTATCATCGCTATCAGGAAACCCTCGCCGACATGCAGGGCATGCTGCACAACGCGAGCAAGATCGCGCCGCTGAAAAACCTCAAGGACGCAACGGCCAATCAGCCGGCAACGCTGGTGCTGGTCGTCGGTGAGTCGACCAATCGTCAGCGCATGAGCCTCTATGGCTACCCGCGTAAAACCACGCCAGAACTGGACAAGCTCAAAGACCAGTTGGCGGTGTTTGACAACGTCATCACGCCACGCCCTTACACGATCGAGGCGTTGCAGCAGGTGCTGACGTTCGCCGACGAAGAAAATCCCGACCTGTACCTGTCGACCCCGTCGTTGGTCAGCGTGATGAAACAAGCCGGCTACAAGACGTTCTGGATCACCAACCAGCAGACCATGACCAAGCGCAACACCATGCTCACGACCTTCTCGGAGCAGGCGGACGAGCAGGTGTACCTGAACAACAACCGCAACCAGAATGCCGCCCAGTACGACGGCGACGTGATCGAGCCGTTCAACAAGGCGCTGGCCGATGCGGCGCCGCGCAAGCTGATCGTGGTGCACTTGCTGGGTACACACATGAGCTATCAATATCGTTATCCGCCGAGCTTCGACAAGTTCCAGGATCGCAACGGTGTGCCAGCCGGTGTGCGCGACGACCAGGTGCCGACTTACAACAGCTACGACAATGCCGTGCTGTACAACGACTTCGTGGTGTCGAGCCTGATCAAGGATTACGCCAAAGCCGATCCGAACGGCTTCTTGCTGTACCTCTCCGACCACGGTGAAGACGTCTTCGACTCGGTCGGCCACAACACCCTGGGGCGCAACGAAAACAAACCGACCGCGCCGATGTACACCATTCCGTTCATGGCCTGGGCGTCGCCGAAATGGCGCGAGAATCATGACTGGAACTTCGCCGGGGATTTGAGCCGGCCGTACAGCAGCTCCCAGTTCATCCATACCTGGGCGGATCTGGCCGGATTGAGCGCTGACGAGCTGGATCGCAGCCGCAGCCTGGTCAGTGACAGCTTCAAGCCGCGTCCGCTGATGATCGGCAATCCTTACGAACGCCAACAGCGGCCGCTGATCGACTTCAGTCTGATGAAGCCGAAACAGCCCGATACGTCCATAGCAGAGGCTACCGAGCAGTAAACACAAAAGGGGCCAGACATCGGCCCCTTTTTATTGCACGCCCCCTGATCTGCGGCAGCGCCCAGTAAGTACGAAAACGCTTTCAAATAATAATATTTCTCGTTTGACACTAAATCGCAGGTCCTCGCTTCGTCTTTGAACAAACGGATTTTTTCCCTCGAAGACAAGGAGTCGGCTGCGATGTTCGCGCCCATCACCCGTTCCATGACCCTCACGCTTGGCATGTGCAGCGCTGCTTTGAGCGCCGAACTGCTGGCTGAAAACGCGACTGAAAAATCGCCAGAGCCCGCCAGTTCAGCACTGGAACTGGCCTCAACCAATGTCACTGCTCAAGGCCTGGGCACCACGACCGAAAACACCGATGCGTACACCACTGGTGCGATGAGCACTGCGACAAGGATGAACCTGTCGATCAAGGAAACACCGCAATCGGTGTCGGTGGTGACTCGCCAACAGATGGATGATTTCAAACTCGGTACATTGTCCGAGGCCATGAGACAGACCACCGGTATTGTCGTACAACACCTTGACTCGGACCGAGTCGACTATTCCTCGCGCGGCTATTCAATCAACAATTTCCAGATTGACGGCATGCTCAACACCTTCGACCGGATGAAATCCGATTCCGACACCATCATCTACGACCGCATCGAAGTGGTTCGCGGGGCGACGGGGTTGACCACCGGTGCAGGCGACCCTTCGGCGACCATCAACATGGTGCGCAAACGACCGACCACCCGGTTACAGGCGCTGGCCGGCGTCAGCGGCGGCAGCTACGACGATTACTACAGCTACGTCGACGTCGGTGGCCCGCTGGCCTTCGACGGCCGCTTGCGTGGACGGACGGTACTGGCTTATCGCGACAGCCAGTCAATCCGCGACAAATACGCGCTGCAACGCGAAGTCGGCTACGGCATTCTCGAAGCCGACCTGAGCGAGTCCACTGTGCTGGCCGTCGGTTACGACTATCAGGACAAACACGTGCAAGGCACCGCCTGGGGCACCGTACCGTACTGGAATGCCGATGGCAGCAAAGCCGGACTCGGTCGCTCGACCAACATGGCGACTTCGTGGAGTTCCTGGCCGCTGCGCGACAAGACCGCTTTCGCCACGCTCGACCAGCAACTGGCAGCGGGCTGGCATCTGAAAGCCGCGTATACCCATCGCAACAGTGACAGCGACGGCAAGACTTACTACGGCGGTGGCGGCTTCCCCGAAGCCGACCGCAGCGGCATGAGCGCCTACATGGGACACATGATCGGCGAGCAGAGCATGAAGGCTTATGACTTCAACGTCTCGGGCCCCTATTCACTGCTCGGACGCGAACACGAAATGATGTTCGGCTATGGCGAAGCCGAGCGCCGCGCCGATTCGCCCTATGCCTACGACGGCCCGCGTGCAGCGGATTACGAAAGCATCCGTGACTGGAAGTACATGGGCGATATCGCCAAATTCCCTGATACCGTTACCGGCCTGAGCGGCTCAAAAGGCAAAACCCGGCAAAAGGCCGGTTATCTGGCGACACGCCTGAGTTTCACTGACCGATTACATGCCGTGCTCGGCAGCCGCTACGGCAGTTGGGAGGAATCCAGTCGGGACAGCTACTACAACAGTCAGTTGCAGTTGACCAGGATCGATGCCACCAGTCAGAGCCAGAACGACGTCTGGACACCTTATGCCGGCCTGCTCTATGACCTGACACCGGAATACACCGCGTACGTCAGCTACACCGACATCTTCAAACCGCAGAGCAATCGCGACAGCAGTCGCAACTACCTCGATCCGGTCGTTGGCAGCAATTACGAACTGGGTCTCAAGGGCAGCCTGTTGGAGGAGCGCCTGAACCTGTCGACAGCGTTGTTCTGGAGCAAACAGGACAACGTTGCCGAAATCGACGATTCGGTCGCACCGGATCCCGTCACCGGCGAGGAGTTCTACAAGAGCGGCGGCAAGGGTAACAAGGTCAATGGTTTCGAAGCCGAGGTCTCGGGCGAGATTCTCAATGGCTGGAACATGACCGCCGGCTACACTTACACCCACTCCGCCGATGGCGAAAAGCAACGCAGCAACACCAACCAGCCATTGAACATGTTCCGTTTGTCCACGGCGTATCGTTCGCCGGGCAACTGGAACGCCCTGACTGTCGGCGGCACCGTGAACTGGCAGAGCGACGTCTACCGCACTGCCAACCGCCCGGTCGGGCGCGGCGCCAACGGGCGGATCACCACCGAACGTACGCGGATCAATCAGGACGCCTACACCGTGGTCAACCTGATGTCGCGCTATGAGTTCGACAAGCACCTTTCGGCATCGCTGAACGTCGACAACCTGTTCGACAAGAAATATTACGACAACGTCGGCTTCTACAACGGCGTGTACTGGGGTGATCCACGCACAGTGACATTGAGCCTCGACTGGAAGCTCTGATCCCTTCAACACGCCACTAACCCTGTGGCGAGGGGGCTTGCCCCCGTTGGACTGCGCAGCAGGCCCGTGCTTTTTGCCATCAAAAGCGCGAGTCGCTTCGCGACCCGACGGGGCAGGCCCTCTCGCCACAGGTGCACTTAACCCCGAGTTAATTGCGCGGGGAGAAAATCTCCCCCGAGTTCTGCTTCATGGACGAACGGCTCCGACTTGTTCAGTAGGAGGCACCATGAAAATCACTACCGCAATCCTTACCGGGCTATTCGCTCTGGGTTCTGCCAGCGTCTTTGCCGAAGGCGGCGCTGAGCGCATGCGTTATTACTACGACAACTTCCCGGTTCACCACGCCCCGAGCGAGCAGCAGAGCGACGCCAACGCGAAAGAAATTCGCGTTCCCGCCGATCAGACTGCGCAGGTGACCGAGTCCTATCGCAACTGAGATTCACCGAGCAACCGATGGACCTCCCAAGTCTCCACTCTGGCCTGGGAGAAGACAGTTGGGCGCCCTCTTCGGGCGCCTTTTTTTATGCCTGCAGTTCCTTGATCCAGAAGAGCATGCGCCCGTGCTCCGGATTGAACATGCCTGGCGCGAAGCCGAATTTGCCGTAGGCGTTCTGCGCCACGGCGTTACCTTCGAGCACTTCGAGGGTGATCTTGCAGCAGCCGCGCTGGCGGGCGATGTCCTCGACTTTGCGTAGCATTTTCTGACTCAGACCAAGTCCACGAAATTTGCCTACCACCGCTACGTCGTGCACGTTGACCAAGGGTTTGCAGGCAAACGTCGAAAACCCCTCGAAACAGTTCACCAACCCTGCCGGCTCGCCACCGACAAAGGCCAGCACACTGAACGCGTGCGGTCGACGGGCCAATTCTTCCGGCAAGCGCCGTAGCAGATCGGGATCCAGCGAATGACCGCCACCCATAGGGTCTTCGGCGTAATGATTGAGCACGATGCCGATGGCCTCGGCGTGCAGTGGATTGGTGTAGCTGGCTTGAAGCACAAGAATCTCTGCGGAATCCATTTCCATCCCCGAACACACAAATGCCCCGGCGCGCAAAGTGCACGCTGATAGGCCGCTCGACCTTAGCGCGGGCGTGATCCGCCGGGCAACCCGCAACAGCAAAAGACCAGAAGATCAAAAGATCGCAGCCTTCGGCAGCTCCTACATTGAAATACCGTACTCTCTGTAGGAGCTGCCGAAGGCTGCGATCTTTTGCTGTTATCAATGCCCCCAAATCAACGCTTCAGTCCAGCCGAGCTCGACGAAGTCCTGCGCACGCAGGGCACTTTCACCGGCACAAAAAAACTCGTCCAGTTGCGGCGGTTTCACCGACGTACCGCTAAGCATCGCGTGCACTTGGCCACGGTGATGGATCTGGTGCTCGAACAGGTGCGACAGCATGCGCAGTCGGCTGTCGTGCTGCGGTGTGTCGCGGGCGATGGTGACGATGCGGGCAAGGTCTGCATCGCGTAATTGCTCGCAATAGGCGATCAGACGCCGATCAACGTGCGCCTGTTGTTCACGCAACGGGGCAGCTTCGGAGAACGGCTCGTCCTGATTGAAAAACACATAACAGTCGGGATGCGGCTCGGCGCCGCGCCGTTCGCGTTCCAATGCGTCAACGTAGAACCAGTCGCAGGTCAGGATGTGATTAAGGGTCAGGCGAATACTCGGGAAAAAACTCACCCGGGGCGCGGCCAGCTCGGCGTCGCCAAGTTGCGACCAGGCCTTGGCCAAGCGGTGATTGGCCCAGGCGTTTTGATAGGCCATGGTCAGCAAGTGATGGGATAGCGGTTGACTCATGGTGGCGCCCTCTTCACTCAAGCGTTGGCAAAACGCTGCAATTGCATCTCCTGCAAGCGGCTGAGGGTCCGGCGGAAGGGAAATTCCAGATAACCCTCGGTGTACAACGCGTCCATTGGCACCTGCGCCTCGATGTACAGCGGCACTTTGCGGTCGTAGCACTCGTCGACCAGCGCAATGAAGCGGCGCACGCCGTCGTCATGCACTGACAATTGCGGCAGCTCGCGATCCCCGGCGATCACCCGCTGAGCGCCGTCCTCGGTGCCTCGGGCAATGCGGCCTTCGCGTTTCCGGGCGCTGAGATTGGGCACGTCGCTCATCAGAATAGCCCGGTAGCTATCGCACAGCGCGATGAAATCCATGGCGGCAAACGGTTGTTCGCAAAGATCAGCGTAGCGGCACCACAGCACCGACTCACTGGCCTGAACCACGTTCAGAATCCGATGGCCGACCGGCACGGGTTCGCTGCTGGAGCTCTGTCCCTGTGTCAGCGCCTGAAACACCTCGCTCAGTGCGCTGGCCGAATCCGGCGTGGTGACAAAGTAACGTTGCTCGATGGCGCCAGGGTGCAAGCGATGGTCCTCGGCGCCATTGACCGGGACAACTTGCATATGCGCTTTGATCGCGGTAATCGCCGGGGTAAAGCGGTCACGATTGAAGCCATCGGCGTACAGTTCATCTGGCGGCAGATTGGAGGTGCAAACCACGACGACGCCCTCGTCGAACATCACCTGAAACAAACGGCCGAGAATGATCGCGTCGCCGATGTCATTGACGAACAGTTCGTCGAAACACAGGACCCGCACTTCATTCGCCAGTTCTTTGGCCAGCGCGCGCAACGGGTCGGCGATGCCGGTCAACTGGAAAGAACGCTGATGCACCCAGCCCATGAAATGATGAAAGTGTTGACGCCGGGCCGGCACCCGCAGGCTCTGATAGAACTGATCCATCAGCCAGGTCTTGCCGCGCCCGACCGGCCCCCACAGATAAACGCCGCTGACCGAACGGTCACCGGCATGCAAGGCTTCGTGGCATTTCTGTAACACCCAGACCGCGTGTTCCTGGGCTTCATCCTGGATGAAGCCGTTGTGTTGAACAGCGTTTTGCCAGGCACTTAAAGGGGAGTCGAAAGTCATGCGCGGCAGTATGCCACGATGCTCACAGGGAGATATCCAGCCGTGCGGTTTTCCCCTGCTGGTTACGCTGGCCTGCCGGCAACGGCGACAGCGCAAGCTTGCACTGCGATGACTGACCGTTGAGCGGCATGCGTCTTGACAGAAAATATTACCAGCATCATATTGATCTCATATTTCGCTCGTAATTTTATTCCCACTGAGCGATCTTCATCGAGGGCGTTGCCATGCACTACAAGGTTTTTGGCCGTAAAACCGGCCTGCGCGTTTCAGAATTGGCGCTGGGCGCCGGCAACTTCGGCACCGGCTGGGGCCATGGCGCGGAACGTGATGAAGCCAAACGCATCTTTGATGGCTATCTCGATGCCGGGGGCAACTTCATTGATACCGCCAATGGCTATCAAGGTGGGCAATCGGAATCGATGCTCAGTGAATTCATTGCCCCGGAGCGTGATCATCTGGTGATCGCCACCAAATACAGTATGGGTACTACACCGGCAGACGGCATTTCCCACACCGGCAACAGCCGTAAAAATATGGTGCGCGCGGTCGAAGAGAGTCTGAAACGGCTGAACACCGATCACATTGATCTGTTCTGGGCGCATATCAGCGATGGCGTGACGCCCATGGAAGAAATCCTGCGTGGGTTTGATGACCTTGTACGCGCGGGGAAAATTCATTACGCCGGACTGTCAAACTTTCCGGCATGGCGCATTGCTCGCGCCGACCTGCTCGCGGAGATCCGCGGCTTCGCGCCAATTGCGGCGATTCAGGTCGAATACAGCCTGGCCGAACGTAGCGCCGAGCGCGAATTGCTGCCCATGGCTGAAGCCCTGGGTTTGGCAGCCACGCTGTGGTCACCACTGGGCGGCGGCTTCCTCACCGGCAAATATCGCAACAGCGATGACAACAACCGTGCCGCCAAACTCGGCATGTTGGTGCATGCGGAAAAAAGCGCGCGGGAAACCGCCCTCCTCGACACCTTGCTTGCCGTCGCCGCAGAACTCGACGCCAGCCCGACCCACGTCGCCATTGCCTGGCTGCGGGAAAAAGCCAAACGCTCGACCACTGCGCTGATTCCGATCCTTGGGTCGCGCACCCGTGAACAACTCGATGCCACCCTGGGTGCACTCGACGTGCAATTGAGCGATGACCAACTGGCCCGACTCGATGTCATCAGCAGCACGGCGGCGGGTGTTCCCCACGAGACGATTGTCAGCTCGACACCGCGTTTTACCGGTTCGCAGATACTGGATTTGCCTAAGGTTCCGGTGGCGTAAGACGGTTGGAGTCTGCTCACGAAGGCGCTAGGTCAGTTAGAAACAGACTGGCTGAACTGGCGTCTTCGCGAGCAGGCTCAATCAGTGATCGACTTTGTGTCGGGCGGCGTAGAGGCAGAGCATTTCCATCGCCAACGTGGCGGCGGCCAGTGAGGTGACGTCGGCGTGATCGTACGCCGGGGCGACTTCGACAACGTCCATGCCGACCAGATTGATTCCGCGCAAACCACCGAGAATCTCCAGTGCCTGCACCGTACTCAGACCACCGCACACCGGCGTCCCGGTGCCGGGCGCGAAAGCCGGATCGAGGCAGTCGATATCGAACGTCAGGTACACCGGGTTATCGCCGACCCGTGCGCGAATCGCTTCGACGATCGCCTCGCAGCCACGCCGGTGCACTTGTCGTGCATCGAGCACCTGAAACCCCATGTGATCATCATTGGTGGTGCGCAAGCCGATCTGCACCGAACGCGCCGGATCAACCAGCCCCTCACGCGCGGCATGCCAGAACATGGTGCCGTGATCGACACGCTTGCCCTCCTCGTCCGGCCAGGTGTCGCTGTGCGCATCGAAATGGATCAGCGACAGCGTGCCATATTTGCGCGCATGGGCTTTGAGCAGCGGGTAACTGATGAAATGGTCGCCGCCGAAGGTGAGCATGGCGCTGCCGGCATTGAGAATGTGCTCGGCATGAGCTTCGATGCTTTCCGGGATGCTGTGCGGTGAGCCGTAATCGAAATTGCAGTCGCCATAATCGACGACGGCCAAATGATCGAACGGGTCGAACGCCCACGGCCAGTGGCGCTCCCAGGCAATCCCGGTGGACGCCGCGCGAATCCCGCGTGGCCCGAAACGTGCGCCGGGACGGTTGCTGGTGGCGGTGTCGAACGGTACGCCGCTGACAGCGACATCGACGCCGCGCAAATCCCGGCTGTAGCGCCGGCGCATGAAACTGGTGATGCCGGCGTAGGTGCTTTCGGCGGCGGTGCCGTAGAGGCTATCGCGAGTCATCGCCTGATCGTTCTGCATTGGCACGTCCATCTCGGCGCTCCTTTTGTTATTGATGGCTACGGAAAGTGGTCCACAGACGCGTGCGCTGACGCATGTCCTTGAGGCTCATGCTGCGGTCGGCGTACAGCCGATTACGCACGTCGGCCGGTGGGTAGATGTCGGGGTCATTGCGCACCGCCTCATCCACCAGCGGTGTCGCTGCCTGGTTGGCAGTGGCAAAAAACAGCGTGTTGGTCAGCTCGGCCACCGAGTCGGGGCGCAACATGAACTCGATGAACGCGCGCGCGGCCTGGGGATGCGGCGCATCCTTGGGAATCGCCAGATTGTCCTGCCAGACCAGCGTGCCTTCCTTCGGAATGCGATAAGCCACTTCGAACGGTTTGTTGGCCTTGCGCGCCTGATCGGCGGCCATGCTTGCGTCACCGTTGTAGGTCAGCGCCAGGCAAACATTGCCGCTGGCCAGATCATTGATCTGCCGACCGGTGGCGACATAGAGCACTGACGGTTGCAGTTTCTGCAACAACGCCTCGGCGGCGGCAAGATCATGCTTGTCGGTGCTGTAGGGATCTTTGCCCAGATAGTGCAGCGCCAGGCCGATGACCTCTTGAGGCGAATCGAGGATCGCAATCCCGCAGTCCTTGAGCTTGCTCGCGTATTCGGGCCTGAACAGCAGATCAAGGCTGTTCAGCGGCACATCGGGCAGCCGCTGCTGCACCGCTTCGACGTTGATGCCCAAGCCCAGAGTGCCCCAGGTAAAAGGCACGCCATAACGGTTGCCGGGGTCGACAGCGGCAAGTTTTTCCAGCAGATCCGGATCAAGATTGGCGTAGCCCTTGAGTCCCTCATAGGCAATATCCTTCATGGCCCCCGCCGCCAAACCGCGCGCCAGCACACTGGACGACGGCACCACCACGTCGTAACCGCTGCCGCCAGTGAGCAGTTTGGTTTCCAGTACCTCAGAGGTATCGAAGGTGTCGTAACGCACGTGAATGCCGGTTTCCTGCTCGAAACGCTGCAGGGTTTGCGGCGGCACGTAATCGGCCCAGCTATAGAGATTGAGGGTTTTCTCCTCGGCCTGAGCATTGATGACCACGGACAACAACAGCGCGGGGAAACACAGCTTGAACACGGGAGCCATGACGAACACCTGACCGGAGAAAGTGGTGGCAGAATGCGCCGTCGCATACATTAGAAAAATAGCCGAATAATTATCCTGACTTTACCCCGGAGTAATGTGATGCTCGGTCAACTCCACGATGTCGATCTGCAGTTGCTGCGCCTGTTCGTCCGCGTGGTTGAATGCGGCGGTTTCAGCGCCGCACAGGGTGATCTGGGTCTGAGTCAATCAAGCATCAGCCAGCAAATGGCCAAACTCGAAACCCGCCTCGGCTATCGCCTGTGCAGCCGGGGCAAAGGAGGTTTCAGCGTGACGCCCAAAGGCGAGCAATTGTTGCTGGCGGCACGCAGTCTGTTTGAATCGATCGAAACGTTTCGCCATCAATCCAACGGTGTCGCTGGACGCTTGATCGGCGAAGTGCGTCTGGGCATTTCCGAGGCGGTCGAACAATCGGTACTGCAGCGCGTCGCCGAGGCGATCCGGCGGTTTCGCGAGCGTGACGAGTCGGTACGCATCGAGCTGATCAGCGCGATGCCCGGTGAGATGGAGCGCCTGCTGCTGCAACAGCGGCTGGACCTGGCGATCGGATATTTTTCGCAGGTGCAAAGTGCATTCGACTATTGCCAGTTATTCAGTGAAACCCAGCATTTGTATTGTGCGCCGGGGCATCCGTTATTCAGCGATCCGGCACCGAACGATGCGGCGCTTGAGGCGTGCGACCGAGTCGATCATCCCTACCGTTTTCTACGCAGTGACGAGCCGTTTCAGGGCAAGGTCTGTTCGGCGCGTTCGGAACAAGTCGAAGGCACTCTCGCCTTTATCCTGTCGGGCAAACACGTCGGCTATCTGCCCGATCACTATGCGCGGGGCTGGCAGGACAAAGGGTTGTTGCGCACCGTGCGTGAAGGTGCGTTGAGCTTTGAGGTGGCGTTTCATCTGGCCCGGCATCGGGCGCAGGTGCCGGGGGATGCGCAAAAAGCGTTTGAACAGGACTTATTGGCCGCCTTCAAACCTGTGCAGGAGCTGCCGGAGGCTGCGATCTTTTGATCTTGATCCAAAAAAACAAAAACAAAAGATCGCAGCCTCCGGCAGCTCCTACAGAATGGGTTCGGCTCCTCCCCCCAATAAAACCTGACCTTTCAGGCAATTATTGCTCGTTGCCCTCGCTGCCCTCTTCCGGCATTCTGCGCCTCCATTTTCTGACCCGGCCCCGCCTCACGGCGCACAAAACACCATGACCGCCTCTGAAAAAGTCCCACGCAACAACGATCTGCTCTACGGCCTCAACGACCGTCCGCACCTGACCGCCACCGTGTTTGCCGCGCTGCAACACGTATTGGCCAGCTTTGTCGGCATCATCACCCCGACCCTGATCATGGGCGGCGCCCTCGGCCTGCACAGCGAAATCCCCTACCTGATCAGCATGGCGCTGTTCGTCTCTGGCCTCGGTACTTTCGTCCAGGCCAAGCGGTTCGGCCCGGTCGGTTCGGGGTTGTTGTGTCTGCAAGGCACCAGTTTTTCCTTTATCAGCGTGATTCTCAGCGCCGGATTCATGGTCAAGGCTCGCGGCGGCGGCACTGACGAGATTCTCTCGACAATCTTCGGTGTGTGCTTCTTCGCCGCGTTCATCGAAGTGGTGCTCAGCCAGTTCATCGGCAAACTGCGCATGCTGATCACGCCGGTAGTGACTGGCACAATCATCACCTTGATGGGCCTGTCGTTGATCAAAGTGGCGATGACCGACATTGCCGGCGGTTTTGGCGCAGCGGATCTGGGCGCATCCAGCCATCTGTTTCTCGCGGCACTGGTGATCGGCACAATTGTTGTGCTGAACCGCGTCGACGTGCCGTTCCTGCGCCTGGGCGCAATCGTCATCGGGCTGACGCTTGGCTACGTGGTGGCCTGGTTGATGGGCACGGTGGATTTCGCCTCGATGCCTGAGGTACCGCTGGTCAGCGTACCGGTGCCGTTCAAATACGGTTTCAATTTCGACTGGGTGGCTTTCGTCCCGGTCGCGGTGATTTTCCTCGTGTCGCCGCTGGAAGCTGCGGGCGATCTGACCGCCAACTCGATGATCTCGCGGCAACCGGTCAAAGGCCCGCTGTACATCCGCCGCATCAAGTCCGGCCTGCTCGCCGACGGCCTCAACTCGGCTATGGCTGCGGTGTTCAACAGCATGCCGATGGTGACCTTTGCGCAGAACAACGGGGTGATTCAGTTGACCGGTGTGGCCAGCCGTTACGTCGCCTTCTTCATTGCCGGTCTGCTGGTGATACTGGGCCTGTTCCCGATGATCGGCGCGGTGTTGCAGTTGATGCCAAAACCGGTGCTGGGTGGCGCCGAACTGGTGATGTTCGGCACCGTCGCCGTCGCCGGTATCAAGATCCTCGCTGAAGCCGGTCTGCATCGGCGCAACATGCTCATCGTTGCCATTTCGCTGGGCATGGGCCTGGGCATCGCGGCGGTACCGGAAGTCCTGCGTGAGCTGCCGCAAGCGCTGCGCAACATTTTCGAATCGCCGATCACCGTCGGGGCGTTGTGCGCTATCGTGCTGAATATCTTCCTGCCGGAAGAATTCATTGAGCTTGAAGAGGACGATTTCGATCCGGAAGCTTCTATTCTTCAGGTCATGGAAAACCCGGAGATGCCGGCCAAGGGTGAACCTGCCCGGCCAGCGGCTGTCGCACAGTTGAACCGATAACGTCTGGCCTTTTGATAGAAAGGGCTGCACCGGCAACGGTTCAGCCCTTTTTAGTTGAGAGACCGTTCATGCGCCGCCTACACGCCGTCATGCTGTCAATGCTTCTGCTGTCGCTCAGCGCCTGTGCGCTGTTCCCCAACCGTGATCCGGTGAACATCAACGTGGTCGGCCTCGAACCCTTGCCGAGCCAGGATCTGGAAGTTCGCTTCGCGATCAAGATTCGCGTACAGAACCCCAATGAAACGGCTATCGACTACAACGGCATCGCGCTGGATCTGGAGGTCAACGGCCATTCGCTGGCGTCCGGTGTCAGCGATCAGAGTGGCTCGATCGGGCGTTTTTCGGAAACCATCGTCAGCGTCCCGGTCAGCGTTTCGGCGTTCTCGGTACTGCGCCAGACACTCGGCCTGAGCCAGACGCAAACCCTCGACAACCTGCCTTACGTGCTGCGCGGCAAGCTCGCCGGTGGCGTGTTCGGCACCATGCGCTTTGTCGACAGCGGCACCCTGAGCCTGCCCAAGGCGACTGCCGCGACCTGGTAAAAATGCCGTAGTCTCCAAGCTTTATTACTCACAATCATGGAGGCTGCAGGTTTATGGAAGGCACCCCACGCTGGACACCGAGCGGCTGATCCTGCGTCCGCTGAAATTGGTCGACGCCCAGGCGATACGAGTAGTAGCTGCCGCAGCCTGCGGCAGCTACAGGGTGTTGCAAGTTAACGATCAGGTGTTGAAGCGTACGCCGGGTTTCGCGCGCTCATCCACAGTCAACTCGAACACGTCCGGCCGCGCATAGTGCCCCACCACATCGTAGTCATACCGAGCGCGCACCAGTTCATCGGTGTCGATCTCGGCGGTCAACAGCCCGGCCTCACCGCGCAACGGCCCAGCCAGCACATCGCCCATCGGCCCGACAATCACGCTGCCGCCGGCAATCAATGGCCGATCCGCCGGCCAATTGGCAACGTCTATCCCCAAATCATTCGGCGACGCCTGCACCTGGCACGCACTGACCACGAAGCAGCGCCCTTCATGCGCAATGTGACGCATGCTGACCTGCCACATCTCGCGCTCATCCACGGTCGGCGCGCACCAGACCTCGATGCCCTTGGCGTACATCGCCGTGCGCAGCAATGGCATCATGTTTTCCCAGCAGACCACCGCGCCAAGCTTGCCGACCTGGCTGTCGAGCACCGGTAAGGTCGAGCCATCGCCCTTGCCCCAGATCAGCCGCTCGGTGCCGGTCGGCATCAGTTTGCGGTGTCTGGCCAGCAATCCGGCTTGCGGGTCGAAATACAGCACCGTGCAATACAAGGTGCTGCCCGCCCGCTCGATCACACCGATCACCAGATTGGCGCCGGTGCGTGCGGACAAACCGGCCAGTGCTTCGGTTTCCGCGCCCGGCACATCGATGGCGTTGGCGAAGTAACGCGCATAGGCCTCACGCCCCTCAGGCAATCGATAGCCCAATTGCGTGCCGAAACTTTCGCCTTTCGGATAACCACCGAGCACGGCTTCCGGCATCACCACCAGTGCCGCGCCGGCTTCGATGATTGCGTTTTCCCAACCAAGAATCTGTTCCAGGGTTTGGCCTTTACCGCCGGGCAAGGCGCCGATTTGCAGGGCTGCAACAATTGACTTGGGCATCGCGATCACTCCATCAGCTTGAGAGGTTGCTGATTCTCCGGCGCCAAGGGATCATGAATAAAGCCCTGATCACTGCTGAATGATATGAGCCAAATGAATATCGCCAACGTCGACCTCAACCTGCTGAAAGTCTTCGAAGCCCTGCACGAGGAATCGAGCGCGAGCCGCGCGGCCCTGCGTCTGAACGTGACTCAATCGGCGGTCAGCGCGGCGCTGCGTCGATTGCGCGAGGTCTATGATGATCAGTTGTTCGTGCGTACCGGCCGTGGTCTGGCGCCGACACTCAGGGCCAATCAACTGAAACCGGTGGTCAGTGAGGCGCTGAACAAATGTCGGCAAAGTCTGGCCATGGTCGACCCGGCCGCCAATCAGTACGAAGGTCGCTCGGTGACGGTTGGCCTGTCGGATGATTTTGAAATTGCCTATGGTCGTCGCTTGATCGAGGAAATCGCCCGCAGTGCACCGAAACTGCGGCTGATCTTCCGCCAGACCCACAGTCAGATCGTCGCGCGGGCGTTGATGGAACGCAGTATCGACCTGGCAATCACCGCCGGCGGCTTTGCTGAACGCCTGCTCAGCCGGCAGGTATTGGGTGAAGGGGGTTACGCCTGCCTGGTCGACCCGGCGAGCCTTGCGCCGGGGCAGCAGCAAATCACTCTGGAGGAGTTTGTCGCTCGCGAGCACCTTCTGGTGTCGTCCGGCGGGTTTATCGGTATCACCGACGAAGGCCTGGCCGCGCTGGGCCTGAGCCGCCGGGTATGCGCGTCGACGACGCACTTCGCGGCGCTGCCCTATCTGCTCAAGGACAGTCAGGCAGTGGCGACGATTCCGACGCACGCCGCCGAGGGTATCGCCGCGCTCAGCGGTCTGGCAATACTGCCCTGCCCGCTGAACTTGCCGCGCTATCCGATCGAGCTGGGTTGGCGGACCAGTACGCAGATCGATCCCGTGGTCGTCAAAGTGCGCGAGGCGATTGTCGCCAGCTTCAGGTAAAAAACCTTACTTGTTCGCCGCCATCAGGCGATTGACTTCACTGCGCACCATATTGGCGAATTCCGGCGGCGACATGCCGTCCAGCTCCGCACGCACCCACTCGGCCCACTTGCCTTTACGCTTGCCGCGCTCGCCGAACAGCCGCGCGGCCTCGCCTTTGGCTTTGCCCAGATTGTTCTGCCAGAGTTCGAACAGACGGGATTTCTCATCTTCCAGCGCTGCGCGCTCTGCGAGGGATTTGTCGGCCAGATTGAAACTCATGGGGAATTATCCTGCTGCGTAAAATGGCGACATCTTACACGCTCGACGGAAATCTCCTGCGCAGGTTTTTATTCATGACCTAAATTCAGTGCAACTTTTTACGCTGCGTCACACTCCATTGATCACTGTCCATTCACCTGTAAGGAGTCACCCAATGGCCCGCAAATCCGCCGTTCAAGCGGCCGAAGACCAAATCAAGGATCAGGCCTTCAGCGAACTTCAGGCTCTGATCGAAGAGTCGGACAAACTGCTCAAGAGCAGCGCATCGCTGGTCGGTGAAGAAGCGGAAACCCTGCGCGGGCAAATTGCCCTGAAACTGCAGCAGGCGCTGGACTCGGTTTCCAGCGTGCGCGACCGCACCAAGCCGGCCGTCGATGCCACTGAGAGCTACATTGGCGGTCATCCGTGGCAAACAGTGGCAATCTCGGCGGGCTTCGGCCTGGTGGTCGGGTTATTGCTCGGTCGTCGTTGAATCATCGCGAGCATGTAACAGACAAGAAAAAGGCGAGCCCCGTGGCTCGCCTTTTTCGTGTCCGGAACGCACTCAATCCGCGGCCAATTCGCGCAACTGCGCCAAGGTTTGCTCATCCAGCACAATGCCTTCGGCCATTGAGCGGGTGCGCTGCAGATGGCGGCGATCGCCCGGCAAGCGCTTCAATCCCACCCCATGCATCTGTCGCACCAGCTCCTGACTGCGCGCGGCAAAGTCCTGCCCCGCGGCTTTGCTCGGATCGATGACGATCAACAACTGACCTGTCCATGGCGTCCGCGCGCCCGGATGATTCGACCAGTCGAACTCGAAGGAAAAATGGCCCCCGGTCAATGCCGCCGCGAGTAACTCCACCATCATCGACAGCGCCGAGCCCTTGTGCCCGCCGAATGGCAGCAACGCCCCGCCCTCAAGAATGGCTTTCGGATCGCAGGTCGGCTGACCGAGGCCGTCCACGCCCATACCCGGTGGCAAGCGCTCGCCCTTGCGCGCGGCGATCTGCACATCACCATGGGCGATGGCGCTGGTTGCCAGGTCGAAGACGATCGGTGCGCCGCCGGCACGCGGGGCCGCGAATGCGATCGGATTTGTGCCGAACAGCGGCCGGTCGGCGCCGTGCGGCACCACGCAGGTCATGCTGTTGACCACGCTGAGCGCCACCAGACCTTCTTCGGCAAAAGGCTCGACGTCCGGCCAGAGCGCGGCAAAGTGATGGGAATTGCGAATTGCCAACACCGCGATCCCGGCGTTGCGTGCCTTTTCCACTAATAGCGGGCGGGCCGCCGCAAGCGCCGGTTGCGCAAAGCCGTTGCCGGCATCGACCCGCACGAACCCGGACGCCACGTCCTCAACCAGCGGCACGGCCTGACCGTTGACCCATCCGCTTTTAAGTGTCGAAACATAACCGGGGATACGAAACACGCCGTGACTGTGGGCGCCGTCACGTTCGGCACCGGCACAGTTGGCCGCCAGCGTGCGGGCGACGAGCGCGGACGTTCCGTGGCGCAGGAAAACCTTTTCGAGCAACTGCGTCAGCGCTTCGAGCGACAACGCGGGCGAGACAGCAGAAGACACAGCATCGTGTGGCGCAGACATCTGAAGCTCCAGACTAATTATTGGAGGGAACAACAGCGTACGAACAGCTTGCCCTGCGATTAACCACGTCAGGCCCGGGTGCTGTCAACCGTTCCGAAGCGCTCGCCGAAGCGCCCATGCACATTCGAGCCTCTAACGTGCGGTAACTATGTACCACCCTCTCTCATCGCAAGGCTTTTAGTCTGGCCGCTCAATTCACCGGCGCACTCAACGGCGCCTGATCGAGACCCGACAATGCCCGCTTCCGTTCCCCCGCTGCTGTTCCCCTTTTTTCTAGACTCTCCTGGCCTATGGGCCGGACTCCGCACTGCACACGACCTGTCCATCCGGGACTTCAACTGGCTGCAGCATGTAAAACTGGCCACCCAGGCCCTGCGCAGTCAGCAAACGCCGCCCATGCTTGTCCATCGCTTGCTGCTCAACACCGCAGAATCACCGGCGCTACCGCTGGCAGGCAGTTTCATCCTCAGCACCACCCCCGAAGACCGCGCTTTCCTGCTTTACACGCCGTTTGAAGGATTGCAGAAGTTCGCCAGCCTCAAGGTCCTGACCGAGCACCTCGAACAGCGCCTCAACGATGCTGACGAAGAGGATCGGTTACTGGCGTTTCTCGCCCTGTCGCAACGTAAATATCTGTTGGAAAAGCGCGGTATAACCGTAACCCCCCAGCTCATCGACGGCGATATATTCGATGATCAACGCGCAGCCCTCGAACACTGCCAAAGTCTCAATGCCCAGGCCTTGCTCGACGAACTGTTGCACCTGCCCGCGCTCGGCACGCTGCTTGAGAACATCCTCGCCGACCTGCTGGCATCAACGATGCCGGGTGTGAATCAGACGCAGACCCGCCTCGATTTTCACGCAGGCGCAGACAGCCCGGAAGCAACCCGCCCGAGACGCTGGCCCGATTCAATGACACTGGCTGATGCCGTGCTCCTGTATTACCGCCATGGCGGATGGCCCGCCGATCAGACCCATGTATTTTCCCATCCGCATCGGCTGGCCGAGGCTGACGATCAAATGCATTGGGAGAGCGCAGTCAAAAACGTCTCCCTCAACCTGCTGGCGCAGCTGTACAAACAGATGGAGGTTTACTGGAGCGGCGCAAGCGCCGATGGCCATACGCGCCATGCCTTCTTCACTCAGGCCCTCCGCCAGCAGGCGCTCACCGACATTATGCTCAAGCGCGAGGCGGGCATCATCGACGCGCAAAAATGCGCCGGCCTGTTGGCATGGATCGAACCCGATAGCGATTCCCCCCGGTTAGCCACGCTGGAAACCGTGCGTTTGTGGGAATACCAGCCCAACTTCGTCGAGCTGGCAGGTTCGCTGATGTTCAGCCACACCGACGCCTGCCTGTACACCCCATCTCAGGGTTTGCAGGTGCTCGCGGATTATCAGGATCTGAAAAATACCCTGCTGAGCAAGTTCAGCGCTGCCGGCCATGAGGAGGAACTTTATGGTTTGCTGAGCCTGGAGGAACGCCAAAAGTTTCTTGGCTTCGACGAACCTCATGTCTCAGGTGAAGTGATCGCTGGCGACATCTTTGCCGTGCTGCTGTCCGGCATCATCACCAAGCAACGCCAGAACATCGAATATGCCTTGCAGGTATTTCGTCACAGTGACGGTGCAGTAGACATCCGCGCGCTGTTCGATAAAGCGCTGGATGTCCGCTCGATGCTCCATGATCGCCTGCTCTCACTCGATACTGACGAGCGCTGGACTACCCGCCCGGCGCTCAGTGGCAGCCTGCTGCCATCGATGGTGACAGCGGATAGGGCGGCGGCCGAATTCAAGACGTTCACCAGTGTGCTGAGCGCCATCAGCGACGAATTTTTTGCACAGCCGCTAACAACGTCAGCGTTGCAAACCCAGTACCTGGGCAACATTAAAGACAAGCTGGCGCATGCGTTGTTTGTCGGCATGACCGGTGAGGCCAGAGTCCGCGTACTCAACGGTACGCTGCAGCATCATGAGCAAGCAATTGTCGACACGGTGTTCAACCCCGGCCAACCTGACCGCGCTCGACGAAAGGGCCTTAACGGCTTCCGTCCCGATGCCTTTTCACTCAGCTTGCAGGCCACCGGCCAGAGCGAGCTTTCGCCACTGGCGAACTGTCTCCTGCTGACCGAGCGCGGTGGCCTCGATAATCAGCATTCTGGGCACGCTATATTGTGGACCCCGGCGCTGGGCCTCGAAGTCTTCGGCTCGATTGATACAGCGCGGCAAGCCTTGAACCAGCGCCTGCTCAGCCCGGAAAAACGTCTGCTATTGCTGGAGAATCTCTCACCACTCAGCCAAGGTTTTCACCAGAATTTCCGTTTCGCTGACTTCCATTTGATCAGCGAAAACGTGCTGCATGACCGCATGCAATCGACGATCGAACACTTTCTCCAGCGAGGTAAATGGCTACGTGACCTGAAACTGCAGAAATCGGTAGAAGATCAAGCACTCAAGACCCTGAGCCTGCAAGTGATCGACAGCAATCTGCATCACGCCAGCGCATTGGCCAAAGCCCTCGGCAGGCAACAGTCGCTGCCGGTATGGCTGGGCATGGCCGCACTTGGCGATCAGCAACTGCACCTCGAAATACTTGAGCAGTGGTGCAACAGCGTCACTGATGACAAAGACTATCTGCACGGGCTGCCGACCCTGCATGACTATGTTCAGCAAACCCTGCAGTCATTGTTGTCCAGCCGTTTCCAGGCACCGGACCTTGATCCCCGGCACATCGCGATCACCCCGGTGCTGGCCTTGGCCGGTCCTGCCATGAGCCTCACCGATTTCGCCCTGAATCATAGCCACACCGCCCAGCAAACCAGCTTCAAGGTGACGTCGGGTACGAACGCCGTGCTGCCGAAGAATATCGACCAGCAAGCAATCCGCAGTCTGCTGCTATCGCTGGATATCGGCTCGACGTTCGCCAACAAGCTCACCAACGCACTCTCAGCCAAAAATAGCGATGCCCAAGCGCGCCAACAGCGCTATGTCCGTCAGTTGCCCTGGCAACTGCTGCAACACGCTCATCAATTGAAACTGCAACAGCGGTTGAGCGCTATGGCCTTCGACCTGATCACTCAGGTACTCGACATGCCGGATGCCACCGCGCGCGCAAGGGTGCCGGGGGCCGATGCGCTGTTGCGTCCACTGGCGCTGATCAAAACCGCCGGAGCAAAAGCCGTCACCGCTCTTGGCATGTACCTGATCGGCCCCGCATCCGGCAAACCCGGGCCACAAGTGTTGTATACGCCGTACCACGGTGAACAAGCGTTCAGCGAATTTGCCGATGAAGCTGCTGTCATCTCCGCCCTCAACATTCCGGGGGCACTACAGAACTTGCTGCTGCGACGGTTGCCCGCCAGCGAACAATCGATATTCGGCGCGCTGTTCAAGGACAGTATCGGGCAAACCAGCGAAATCACCCTGGCGTCAAAAGCTGTCGACGGCAATGCGCTGATGCAACTGTTCAGTGACAACCTTGCGTTGTTGCCACGCTTGCTGAGCAGTCATTCGTTGCCGTCGGCACAAGAGGACTGGGAAGTGGCGAAAAACCTCTTCAGCTCCGGCATCAAACTCGTTCGCGGACTGCTGCCGGGCAAACTCGCCTATGTGCAGTTTCTCTGGCAAGCCTTCAAGGACGCCATGAACTCCGCCGAGGCGCTACAGGATCATCACTGGAAGCGCGCACTGGAAACGTTCATTGCCGGCGCTGCGGAAATGATCTCTCTCGGTCGGCTGTCACTGGAATCGACATTGATTACAAAAGAAGCATCGATTCAGCAGGAGCCCGTCGCAACAACGCCCAGCGCGCCCAAATGGCAGGAGATTCGCCCCACTGCGGCGTCTCGCACTAATCTGCAAACGTTCGAAACACCCACGGTTGCGTTGAAAGACCTGACGCATAAAGTGGCGGATGGCACCTATGAGGATCTGCCGACGAAAACCCTCTATGCGCCGATCGCCGGCAAGGTCTATCCAGTGGAGAAGCCTGGAGCGGTCTGGCAGATCAAGGGAGCCGAACAGGCAGGCCCGGTATTGCAACACACGGCATCCCGACAGCTGATTATCGATACCGACCGGCACACCGTGCATTTCGGCAAAGCCTTGTCCAAAATGTACAACCGCCACGCCAACGAGCGAGAAGCCCGGGTCTGGTTGAACATCCAGGCTCAGGGCATGGCCGAGATTCGCGCAAGGCACCCGGAAAAGGCACGGATGTTGACCCAGGCCGTCGACATGGCCCGGTACTATGCGCTCAACAGCCTGCACAACATGGCGCAACTGAAAAACCACGCCCCCGGGACGCGACTGGACACGTTCCTCAAATCGTTCTTCGGCGTGCAACGCATCGATGCCGACATTCTCGCCAAGATCAAAAAGACCATCGTGCCGATCTGCAATGCCCTGGTCGACCCTACCGAAGACCTGATGAACACCGACCGCTTCGTCGTCGGCTCGAACAAATACAGCAACAGCGGGCTGATCGCCTTCGTGCTTGATGACGACTCGCGGAAAATGGTGCATTTCACCGAAAAGTTCTTCAACCAGGAACTCGACTGGTACAAGGTCGGCCTCACCCAGCCGTTCAACGTCGAGGGGCATGCCCAGGCATCCACGCTGATCCATGAATTCGCCCATCAGGCCAACAAGGCAGTGGACATCGCGTCCCTCGAAGCCCGGCGGCCGTTCAGTGACCTGATTGCCACCATTACCGGTTACGGCGCGGCGATGAAAGAAAACCAGACGCGATTCCAGCGCGAAGCCCTGTCACTCGAAACACCGCGCGAGGAGCTGTTTGCACGCTGGAGCAATGAACTGCAGGAGTGGATCAGCTTCGATGAGATTCCAGGTATCGAGCATGTCGCCAAGGAAATTCTCAAAGTCACGCAGAGCCCAACCGTCGAGGATGCGCGAACGGCATTTCTGAGCAGATCCAATCCACACCCGCGCATCGACACAATTTTGCGCAACGCCGATTCGATCGCTTTTCTGATCTGCGAAATGGGTCGGCAACTTGACCCGGTTACCAGACCGAATGAAGCGCTGAGCTGACAGACAAAAAATGCGCAGGCAAGGGTGCCTGCGCATCGCTTTATTACGCGGTGATATCAGTCTTTCTGATCGCGCAACACATTGCCCGAGGCGCCGTCGATGCGGAACTCATAAACCACCCCATCGGCTTTACGCCCCTCGCCCTTCCAGTAGCCGTCGTTGTCGGCCTCGATCTCATACACTTCGACGTAACCGGCCTTGGTCTTGATAATCTCGATAGCCTTCTCGATGGTGATCCATCCCGCACCCGGTCGGTCGGCCATGGCCGCGCCGGCACTCAACAAGGCGGCAGTGGCCACGAAAGCTGCGAAGGTTCTTTTGATCATTTTTTCACTCCATTTATGGATGATGTTCCTCAGACGTCCTGTTTTTGGGTGTCGGCGAGGAAAATAAGTTCCAAATTGATGGGTAATTGCCATGACGGTTGTTCTCGACCAACGGCTCGCAAGGTTAGAATGCAGCAAACCAGGATGAGTCAATGACCGAAGACACCCTCTCGGAAGCCGAATACGATGCGATCACCGATGCCGCCGCGCATTGGTGCATGCGTCTGCACGCAGTCGACTGCTCCGCCGAGGAGCGTTTGGCATTCGAGCAGTGGCGCGATGCGCATCCGCTCCATGCCTTCGAATATGAAGCCATGCTGGAAATCTGGGACGTCGCCGAGCATCTGCCGCGTCCGGAACCCGTCGAAACGCTGCCGGCCATAAAACCGGCCCCGGCCTGGCATCCATACGCCGTCGCCGCCTGCGTATTCGCGCTGGGCCTGCCGCTGGCCGCCTACACCGGATGGAACATGGGCTGGCTGCCCAACAGCTATCAGCATTTCGAAGCCAGGGACAATGTCCGCCAGGTCACTTTGAACGATGGCAGTCAGGTCGAACTGAACCTGAATACTGAGCTGACCTACAGCAACTACAAGGACGAGCGCCAGGTCACCCTGAAAAAGGGCGAAGCGTTTTTCAGCGTCAGTCACGACGTCACGCACCCCTTCATCGTCAAGGCTGCCGAAGGTCGAATCCGCGTCACCGGCACTCGCTTCAACGTGTGGATGTACGAAGATCTGGTACGCGTCAATCTGGTCGAAGGCTCGGTGCTGGTCACCAGCAACACGGCATTGCACGGCGATGGCCTGCGTCTCGGCCCGTCGATGCGGGCGCAGTACAGGCATGGCGACTACACGCCGCAAATCAGCCAGACCTACGCCAATGACAACTCAATGGCCTGGCGCAACGGTAAACTGGTCCTCGACAACCTCGCACTGAACGAAGCGCTCCCCCTGATCAACCGCTATCTGAACAACCCGCTGATGCTCGCCGACACCAGCACCGGCGCGATCCGCGTGGGCGGCGTTTACAACATCAAAGAGATCAACGGCCTCGTCAACTCCCTGCCCAAAGTGTTGCCGGTCTACCTGACCCGCAATGCTGAAGGCAATCCGGTAATCAACTCGATTCCCAAGCATCCACCGAAGCCCTGACAGCACCTGTGGCGTGGGGATTTATCCCCGATGGGTTGCGCAGCAGCCCCATGCAAATCTCGGTTCAGCCCTTCAAATCCTTCGCCACCTGGAATGTTCCAGCTGCTGCACAGCCCAAATACAGTGCACTGCATGCCGACCAGGTCCGGCGCCACAGACAATTGTCAGTAAAAAAAACCGCCGCCCTCAATCAGAGGACGGCGGCTTTCTCATACCGGTGCAGAGGCTTACTGCGCAGCCACCTTCGCCGCTTTATCTGCCGCCTCGCTGATGGTCTGTACCTGATACTGCGGATCGGCTTCGATCTGCTGTTGAGTGAAGGGCAAGACGCTCCATTGTTTCTTCGAAAACGCTTCGGTCTGGTCACGCGAGTATTTCGACGCCGGATCGCTGGACAGCGAGAAGGCCAGCAGCCCCTGAGCGTGCGGCCCTTTGTCATCAAAGGTCACCACTTGCAGATAGCTGGTACCGCTGACCACTTCGAGTTTGCCGTCTTCACGCGGGACACTCTGAATGGCGTTGTAGATGCCGAGAGTACCTGGCCCGCCATGAATCGCGGTTTGCTGACCGCCACTGCTGACCACTTGAATATCGCCCCAGCGGGTATCAGGCTTGATGCCCATTTTGCTGCTCAGTTCGAGCGAGGCCAACATCGCTTCGCGCACGGCTTTGCTGACGTCAGGCTGTTCGATGGCAAGCCCGCGCGGCGTGCTTTGCGCGGCCTTCGGGTCGAACGCGACACGCCAGATCTGCGGTGATTCCTGCAGGGTTTGCATGATGTTCTGGAAATGCACCAGGCCGCTGCCGGAGTCCAGGTTCGCGCGGCCGTCCCAGGCCTTGAGGCTGGCGCAGACCGGCTTCAGTTTGCTCGCGTCCGCACCAAGGTCATTCGCGCAGAATTTCAGCAGGTCCGGTAATACCTGGCTCGCCAGATAGACGTTGTCGTCCATCACCATCTGTTGCAGATCCTGCACCGCCAACGGACCTTTCTTCTCCAGCGAGGCGAGGCGATTCAGGGCGAAGCGCGAGCGCATGCCCAGCGGTTGGCTGTCCTGACTGATCAGCGGCGAGAAACCTGTCAGCGGTTGCACCGGGTTGGCCAGCCACGCGGAGTCGTTGGAATGCTGGACGAAGTCTTTTCGCAGCAATTGCGGCAACTGGCTGGAGGCATAAATGCCCGGCTGCGCGGCTTGCGGATCGATATCCCAGGCACAGCCGCTGTGAGAACCATCCAGCACGATCATCCGCAAGCCGGCACGCGGATCACTGCACTTGGCGAGCTTGTCGGCGCTGACGTTCGGCACTACTGACAGGTTCATGTACAGCGTCTGGCCCTTGTCATCTACCGCCAGTGTATTGACCCACGGAATGCCTTGAATCTTGTGTACCGAATCCTGCAGATCCTTGAGATTCGCGGCCCGGTTCATCGCATACCACTGATTGAGCACCCGGTCATTTTCGAGGTTGGCATCGCGCAGGCTGAACGCGTATTGATGATCCCAGTCAAGCTTGCCCGGCCACTGTACGATCGGCCCGAACTGCGAGCTGTAGATATCACGCGACACTGGCACGACCTGGCCATCCGCCTGTTTGACCTGCACGGTCACCGTCTGCTTGTTCAGCGGCAGTGATTTGCCGTCCAGCAGATAGCGCGTCGAATCCTTCGGATCGAGTTGCAGGCGATACAGGGTGAAGTGCTTGGAAGAGTCGACCGTGTGGGTCCAGGCCAGATGTTGATTGAAACCAATGTTGATCATTGGCAACCCCGGCAACGCAGCACCCATGACGTCGAGTTTGCCAGGAATGGTCAGGTGCATCTGATAGAAACGCATACCACCGACCCAAGGGAAATGCGGGTTGGCCAGCAACATCCCTCGGCCATTGAAAGAGCGCTCGCTGCCCACCGCCACTGCGTTGCTGCCGCGATCCAGGGCAAAGCGTTGTTGACGCGTATCGGCCAGTTGCCAGGTGTGTGATTGCTGCACGACCTGCGCACTGGATTGCGGCGGTGTGGCGCCGGCCAGAGCCTCGGCGAACTGCCCGACACCGCCTTCAACCAGCAGACGACGGGTCAGTTTGACCAGGTCTTCGGTGGCGATATCACGGACCCATTCACCTTGGCATTGTTGCGGCAACCCTTGCTGACGACGCTCGGCGAGATAGTGGTTATAGCCGGCGACATAACCCTGCATCAGGTCGCGCACCTCGGTGGGTTGTGCCTGCCAGAATGCCTGCACTGCTTGGGGCGTGTTCAGCCAGGTGAAGAACACATCGCTGACCCGGTTTTCACGCTCCTCGACAGTGAACTGGTCCGGGCCGAAATAACGCGAGCGTTGGCCGTTCACTGTAACGATCTCATTGGCCAGCAAGCACAGGTTGTCCTGCGCATAGGCGTAGCCAATACCGAAACCCAGGCCGCGCTCGTTCTCGGCGCGAATGTGCGGCACACCAAAAGCGGTGCGACGAATATCGGCGCTGGCCTGCGTGGCGGGACTGAGCGCATGGGCTGACAGACTCAGCCCGAGAAACATGCCAGCAAGGGCCAACCCGGTTAACTGCCTGGAAATAATCACGCTCGCTCCTGATCGATAAGGCAAGGATCGGCCCGGGCATGGCGTTGAAAATACCTGTTTCGCCGGAGCCGATCTGAAATTGATGCACGCGCCTGGGCGCATTGCGGCTGTTCAGGAAACGAATCGGCGAAAAAAAATTTAGGCAGGCCGACAGCAATGTGGTGCCGTGATTACGGGGAAACGACAAATAAGCGACAAATTTTATACATATTGCCCTTCATGATTTGCCGTGCTGAAACGTCTTGTTTAGAGAGAGCACTAAAAAACCCTTTCCTGATCAGGTCCTGAAAAGGAGTCACCGTATGTACAACTCGCAACTACCAACGGAAGGTAGCCAGGCGCCACAAGGAGCTTCCATGGGCCCCAGCGCCAGCGATTTCGGACAAAGGATCGAGCGTCACGGCAATGAGCGAATCCGCCTGCTGCTCAAGAGCTTCGGACTGCGCACCAGCCTGATTCGTCTGAAGGTCATTGACGCGCTGCTGAGCGCTGCGCAAAGCCAGCGTCGCCTTGGCGTACGTGGCGTGCACAGCCAATTGCTCGACCTGGACATTCCGTTGTCGTTTCTCAGCGTGCGCGAAGTATTGAAGCGTTTGTGCGCCGAAGGCGTGATCACCATCAACGCCGACAAAAGCTACAGCCTGCACCCGCAGGCTGCTGCGATTCTCGACAACGAGTGATGCAAAGCGCAGTCGCCGTCAGGGTTTGACCTTGCGGCGCATCACGCCGTTGATCACTACCACGATTACCGCCACACCAATGGCGATGTACTGGAACGTTTTCTCACTGATCGTCCCGGCGTTTTGCAGCCAGGACAGGCCGAGCATGATCGCCAGCACCATGAGGGCGATCAGAATCGAGTATTTCAAGCGTTGCGACTGAGTCATTGCAGTTTCCTGAAGCGTTGGAATGTATCCGGTTCGTATCCGCTTGCATGCCAGGCACATACCTTGTTTCGGGGATGCGCGGCAATTGCCGGAGTCTCATGTTACAGCCGCTGAAGAGTTTTGGCTTCATGGCGGCGTAACCATGAGGATTGTAGAAATGTTCCGTCGAATCGCCTGGCTGATTCCCCTGCTTGCCGTGCTGACCTTGAGTGGTTGCATCATATTTCCCCACGGCGGGTGGCACGCTGACCATCATCGCTATTATGGCGGTGGTCCTGGCTACTACCATCGATAGAACAGGATTGCTCGCCCCGCTGAGTGATGGCTGCTCCCATTGATTCAAAAGCAAAAAATGCTCGCCTTCTGGTGGGCATTTTTTTTTGCTTCAGATTTTATCAAGGAGCCGCCAGCGAGCGCGGAGGAGTGCCGAAACAAGCAGGTACTTTTTGAAATCTTCTGTCGCAGCAAAGTGTTATGCCACCAAACCCAGCACTCCTAGGCTATGCAACAGGTTTTTGACAGAAGAGAAAAGGTTGCAATGCAGAGAACACTCATCGTCCTTGGTCCGGTAAAAATCATTGGATTTTGCCTGGCCATTACTCTCTTCGAACTTTTGACCTACATGGCCAGCGACATGATCATGCCAGCCATGCTCGGCGTGGTTCAGGAGTTCGAAGCAGACGCCCGCCACGTACCGAATGCATTCAATCTTTACCTGATCGGCGGAGTCTGCCTGCAATGGCTGATCGGGCCGTTATCCGATCGTTTTGGACGACGACGCTTGTTGTTGATCGGCTGCGCTCTGTTTGGTGTAGCCATTACGGCGGCCACCGCAACGCGCTCGATCGAAGCATTCAACGTATTGCGCCTGATCCAGGGCATGGGCCTGGGTTTTGTCGTCGCCGTCAGCTATCCGGCACTGCAGGAGGTTTTTCGCGAGGGCGATGCCGTGCGACTCATGGCGTTGCTCGGCAACGTTGCATTGCTGTCCCCGCTACTCGCACCCTTGTTGGGCAGCCTGTTGCTGGAATGGTTGAGTTGGCGGCAGCTGTTTTTCGGCTTGGGGTTTGCCACCGCATTGGCCTGGCTGTTATTGCTGTCGTGCATGCCGGAAACCATTGGCGCGCAGCGCAATGATGGCGTGCACCTGGCGCCAACGCCGCTGTCATTGAGGCACGTCTTACGACGCTACGCAGCGCTGCTGCACAATCGCACCTTCCTTAGCGCAAGCCTTGCGCTGGGTTTCATGAGCCTGCCACTGATTGCCTGGATCGGCCTTGCCCCCCTGCTGTTGATGCAATGGAAAGGCCTGTCTGCCGTGGAATATGGCCTGTGGCAAATACCGGTGTTTGCCGCCGTCATTGTCGGCAACCTGCTACTGGATCGACTGCTGCCAACCCACGCACTACCGCGCTTGATTCGTCTGGCGCTCTGGCCTTACTGCCTGGGGTTGCTTGCCCTGCTCGGCTCGATGCTGACTGACGAATCCGTGCCGGCGCTGGTCACAGCGCTGGCGGTGTATGCGGTCGGCCTGGGCATGAGCAACGCGGTGCTGTATCGAATCGCCCTGTTTGCCAGCGATGACAGCAAAGGCCTGGTGTCAGCCATGATCGGCATGCTTTCGATCGCGGTCATGGGCGCTGGCGGCTGGTTGATGGCGACACTCGGAGGCGGCGCCAGCCTCGAACTCTTTGGATTGTGGGCCGCCATCGGTGGCCTGTTGTGCCTGCCCCTGTTGCAGCGGGTTCTACGCACCTGACCGGGGTGCACTCACCCCTGCTTCCTTCTGGATGATGGATATTGATGATTAATCACTTCCCCCTGGGCGATGCGCTGTGTGCGTTGCCGCAGCCCTATTGCGCCGATTCCGTGCCGGCCGGTCTGTTCGACCGGGCGATGGCTGAAATCAGTCACTTTCATTGTCAGCAGACACCGGGCTACCAGCACTGGCTGAATGCCAACGGCTTGCAGGCCAGCGATCTGGACATTCTCGATGACTGGTCGCGTTTGCCGGCGATCTTCGCCAACTTCTTCAAGCAAAAATTGCTGCTCAGCTCAACGGGAGAGAACGCCATGGAGTTGACTTCCTCCGGCACCAGCGGCCAGAAAAGCCGTATGCGCTATGACGAGCGCAGCATTGCCGGTGCGCAATACATGGTCGAGCGGATTTTCCAGCATTACGGCTGGAACACCCCGGACACACCGTGCAACTACCTGCTGTTGAGCTATGAACCGCAGGGGCAAATCAGCCTGGGAACCTCCTACACCGACCAGTTCCTGTGTCGTTTTGCCAAAACCAATCGAGTCGCCTATGCGTTGCGCAACACTGGCGACGGACATCAATTCGATGTGTTCGGAGTGACCGCCGCTTTGCAGTCGTTTGCCGATGAAGGTTTGCCGGTACGGATTTTCGGTTTCCCCGCCTTCCTTTGGCAGACCCTCGAGCATATGCAGGCAACCTCCGTGAAAGACCTGCAATTGCCATCAGGCTCTCTGGCGTTTTTTGGTGGAGGCTGGAAAACCCGGGCCACCGAGGAAGTCCCCAAAGCGCAGCTGTATGCACGCATCCACCAGCAACTGGGCATCGATAGCGCGCATTGCCGTGATGGCTACGGCGCGGTCGAACATGCAGTGCCATATATCGAATGCAGTCACCACCACTTCCATGTACCGGTGTATGCCAAAGCCTATGTACGCGACCCGGTCGACTTCAGCGTCTTGCCCTATGGCCGGCGCGGCCTGCTTGGGTTCGTTTCACCTTACATCTCCTCAAGCCCTGCCCATGCGGTGGTCATGAGTGATCTCGCCACCCTGCATGCCGGTACAAGCTGCGGCTGCGGATTGAGCGCCGACTGGTTCGAACTGCACGGCCGTGCCGGCACCAGCGCTAGCAGAAGCTGCGCGATGGCTGCGGCTGAATTGCTCGGAGGGCATTGATATGTATTTGATCAACGGACAACTGCACGCCGATTACGCTCTCGACATGGCTCTGGAACAACTGCATGACGCGTTGCCGCATCATCTGGCCACCCCTCTGCACAGCAGCACGGTAATTGAAGCGGCAGCGCGGTTTGCCGAGCGACTGTGCAGCGGCGACAGCAACGTCGTGCTGGATGAAGAACAGCGCCAGGCATTGATCGGGTTTTGTCAGCCTCAGGCGCTGCAGAGCAAACTTGAACGGGAACTCGGCGACCAACCCGGCTCCCTGCGGCGCCTCGATTACACGCAAGCGCGCTTCGAGAACTGGAGCCCGCTCGGGCTGGTAGTGCACATCACCCCGGCGAACGCGCCAATGCTGGCGTTCTGTGCAATCATCGAGAGCCTGCTGGCCGGCAACATCAACTGGCTGCGGCCCAGCAGCAGCGATCAAGGCCTGAGTGCACGCTTGCTCAACGCACTGGTGCAATGCGATCCAAGCGGTCAGCTTGGTCATTACCTCGCTGTGTTGCCGGTGACCACCGCGCAAATCGGTCAACTGTGCAAGCGGGCCAACGGCGTTGCCGCATGGGGTGGCGCAGCGGCGTTGCAGGCCATTCGTCAACACCTGCCTTCCGGGTGCCGCTGGATCGACTGGGGACATCGCATCAGTTTCGTCTACATGACGCCCGATTCGGCCTCCGAAACAGCGCTGGATGCCATCGTCGACGAAGTCTGCCGACTCGATCAACAGGCGTGTTCGAGCCCCCAGTGGTTATTGGTCGACAGTGACGAGCCGGACGTGCTCAAGCACATCGGCGCGGCATTGGCTGAAGCATTCGTCCGGCGTGTCGAACGCTGGCCAGTGTTGTTGCCGACGCTGCAGGAGGCTTCGGAAATCACCAGCCGTGTAGCGATGACGCGGCTCGGCCAGAGTTTTTCCGAGCTGACCGCCGAAGTCTGGAGCGCACCTGGCTGGCGCGTGATCTGGACTCACGATCAGGCGCTGAGCCCCTCCCCGCTGTTTCGCACGCTGCTGCTCAAGCCGCTGCCGCGTTCACGCCTGGCACACGTCCTGCTGGATTGGCGAAACGTGCTGCAGAGCTGTGCGCTGATATGTCCCCAGGCACAGATCGGCGAACTGTCGCGCGCCTTGATAGCTGCTGGCGTCACGCGCATTGCGCCGATCAATGCCATTCATGACGGTTACGACGGCGAACCCCATGACGGCGTGTATGCCCTGCAACGCCTGAGCCGCCGCGTCTCGGTCAGCTTGCCGGCAACCTTGCTGACGACTCACGCGACGCTCGATCCGCAGCCTGAGGCATCAGGTCTGAGCGGCCTGCCGATCATGGATAAACAAGCCTTCATCGATCGGCCGGCCAACGCGGCAGCGCAGTTGTATTTCCGTTCGGGAGGCAGCAGTGGCACGCCGACATTGTCAGGCTTCAGTCATCGCGACTTCCAGCGACAAATGCGTGCGACCGCCGACGGTTTGTTCGCCGCAGGCCTCGATCCACGCCACGACAGGGTGATGAACCTGTTCTTCAGCGGCGGCCTCTACGGCGGTTTTTTCAGTTTCGCCAAAGTGCTGGAATTGCTGGGCGCCACGCACCTGCCGATGGGCGCACCGGCCGATGATGATTACAGCGAGATTGCCCGACTGATCGTTGAACAACGTGTAACAGTGTTGATCGGCATGCCGAGCACCCTGCACCGCTTGTTCCTCAACGAGCAGCAAACGTTGCGCGACTACGACGGGATCGAAAAAGTCTTCCTTGGCGGTGAACACCTCAGTGAGCCCTGCCGTGAGCTGCTGCAAAGTTGCGGCGTCAACAGCGTGCGTTCGGCCGTTTATGGCAGCGTCGATGCCGGTCCGCTTGGCCACGCCTGCGCCGCGACGGGCGATGGCATTTTTCATCTGCTGAGCGATATCCAGTCGCTGGAAATTGTCGCGCTCAATGAAGATGTGCCGGTTGTCGGCGACGAAGTCGGCCGACTGTTATTCAGCTCGAAAGCGCGTGAAGGCCAGCCGATCCAGCGTTATGACGTGGGTGACAGCGGTCGCTGGTTGTCCGGCCCATGTGATTGCGGCCTGACGTCGCCGCGTTTCGAACTACTGCAGCGACATGGCCGGCTGGTGCGTATCGGCACCGATTTCATTTGCCTGAACACCTTGGCCGAGCATCTGCAAACCGAATTCCAATTGCTGATGGCGCACGCGCCTGACGGCGTTGAAAGCCTGCTGTTTCGCAGTTCCCGCGAGCCGGCGGATGTGCTCGAACGCCTGCAAGGCTATTCCATTCTGGCAACCCTGCTGCGCAGCGGACTGCTGAAGCTGGAGGTCGAGGTCTGCCCACCGGCGTTATTCCACCGCAACAAGCACAGCGGCAAAACCCCTTTATTGATTGATGCGCGCCGTTGAAGTGCAGCCACCGCACCCGGACTGGCGCCATTACTTAAAGAGAACACCATGACAGCTGCAATAGAACTGAACCAGTTGGTCGGCTTTGCTCGAGCGCATTCGAATTATTATCGCGAACATTTACACAATGTTCCGTCCTGTTTGACGAGCCTCTGTGAATTACCGCTGATTGATCCGCAGACTTACTGGCAATCAAGCCATGACCTTGATCAATGGCCAGTACTGACAGGCAACTTCGCCAAGGCGCTGGTGTTCAAGACCGGTGGCACTACCAGCAACGGCAAACTGTCGGTATTCACCCGCGACGAATGGCAGACACTGGTCAGCGACTTTGGCGTTCAGCTCACCGCACAACTGAATGACGGCGACCGCATTGCCAATCTGTTTTTCGTCGGCGACCTGTATGCCAGTTTCGTGTTCGTCCACGATACGCTCGCGCATACGGGAAGTGCCGTCACCGAATTTCCGTTTACCGGAAGCGTCGATTCTGCAGTGTTGGCCGATTCGATTGCTCAATACCGGATCAACGTTTTAGCCGGCGTACCGGCGCACCTGCTGACGTTTGCCGCCTGGCTGGAGCGCAAATCGCGCACGCTCGAAGGTATCGACACCCTGCTTTATGGCGGCGAAAGCCTGTTCGGCGGGCAATTGCTGTTGTTGCGCCGGGTCTTTCCCAACGCCCGAATCGCCTCGATCGGTTACGCCAGTGTCGACGCTGGGTTTATCGGTTTCAGCAGCCGTGACTGTGCCCTGGACGAACACCGCATGCTCGAGCGCCACAGTGTGGTGGAAATTCTTGATGAACAGACCGGTGAGGTGATCGAGGATTGCGGGCGGAAGGGACGTCTGGTCCTTACCAATTTCACGCGTCGGCTCATGCCGCTGATTCGCTATCCGGTGGGCGACCTCGCCTGTTGGAAAGAACCTCGTGGCACACCGATGCGAAAATTCGCCCTGATGGGGCGCAGCATGGACAGTCAGCGTGTGCGGGTGGGCAGCATGACCCTGCTGACTGCAGAAATCGGCGAAATCGTGCAACGCATCGCTGCCGGAGGCGAATGGCAACTGGTGCTCGATCATTCGAATGATCGCGATGACTTGCACCTGAAATGGCGGCACGCGGCGCTGCACCTCGACACGGCGCAGGTCAATGCAGACCTGCGCACGGCGCTGATCGATCGCTACCCGTTGATCGAACAACTGACTGTCGATGGATTACTCGATCTGCAAGTGGTGAGCTGCGCCGGGGAGGATTTCGCTTGTCACCCACGTTCCGGCAAACACCAAAAAGTCGTCGACCTGCGCATCTATGGCAATGCTTATCCGGAGCCGCACGCATGGACACCGTGACCCTGAGAAACTACCGCAGCACCGATGCTGTGGCCGTCAGCCGCCTGTTCCGTGCAGTCTATGGCGACCACTACGTTCAACCCCACGTTTATCTGCCCTACATGATCAGCCAGAACCACGACGATGGCCGTTGGCATTCGCTGGTGGCCGTGAGCGGCAAGAAAATCCTCGGGCACGCGACACTGTTCAGAAATGCCGGCTCGCCGATCGCCGAACTGGCGCTGAGCGTGGTTCATCCAGCGACACGCGGGCAAAACATTGCCACGCGGCTGGGGCAACAACTGTTGATTCATGCACAAGCGCTGGGCTGCCGTGGCGTGACGATAAAACAAGTGACCCATCACGCCTACTCGCAAAAAATGGCCGACAGGCTCGGGTTTCACAGCACGGGATTGTTACCCGATTACGCGCCTTCGCCATTTGGCGAGGTGCTGCCAGAGTCGATCGTCATGGGTTTCAGAGCCATCGACGACTACGAGCGGCCGCTGCCATCGCTCGATTGGCCAGCCAGCTGCGCCGATTTCATGCAGCAGATGTGCAACGAATTTGGCACCCGCAAAACCCCATCACCCTGGGTCGGGCCAACGATGCATTTCGACCAACGTTCAGGGCGTTATGACATGGTGCTCAAACAGTTGAGCATTGCCGTGCTCCAGCAACTGCGGCAATTGCCGGCTCACTGGGTGGTTTCGATCAGGCTCAGGCTGGCAGAAGGATTTGCCGGCGCATTGCATAGCCTGTCGATGGCAGGGTTCACATTCACCGGAATTGTCCCCGATGATCGCAGCGAAGGTTGGCTGGCGCTGTTTCACCGGGACTACGTGCCGCGCCAGTTGCAATTGCACTGCGTGCGCATGCAACAGTTGCAGGATCAAATACAGCAGCGCTTCGCCGATTGCTGCAATAGCGAACTGCAAGCTGGCTGAATGAAAGACCGGCAGGCCCGCCAAGAGATTGTGCGGGCCTTTTTCCGTGGTTTTTACGCCTTGGCTTTGACGCCACTGTCCACAGGTTTAGGCATGTTGCCCTCACCGTAGGTTTTCAGGTTCTGCAGGACGTAAATCGCTTTCTTGAACTCGGGAATCAGGCTCTTGCCGTAGGCATTGCCATTGAGCCCATTGGTCTGGATGGCATCGAGCTGGGTCGCGAAATACTCAAGCGCGTTGAATTTCGCATCGATATCTTTCGTCACGCCAAAACGATCGAACTTGTCGCCAGCGTTCTTTAGCGTAAAGGAAGTGATCTCGGAGATCAGCCCGCGGCCTCGCAAGAGTTCGCTCAGATTGCCCAATTGCTTAACCGAAACATTGGATGGATCGAAACCCTTGATAGCCTTGCGCAAACCCTGCTTGTCCATTTCGGCAGTATTCAGCGCGGTGGGGTTGTTGCCCACCATGGTGAGCATCTGCTGCACCTTGACGCTCTGGGACACTTGTTTTTTTGCGCCGGTGTCGCGTACCAGAATCCCTGCCTTGGCCTGCCAGCCGCCGACTATACCGATCGTCATGAGAAGACTCCCTGTGAAATGACCATGAAATGTCCGTGTTGAACGCCTCTAATGGCCGAGAGTATCAGCGGGCGAACTGATGGCACCAACTTCTTTCTGCATTTTTTTACAAATCTTGTACATTCCCGATACAAACAGCCCCAATGCCGACAAACGTTGAGCCAGAGGGGCTGCGCCTGTCGATGGACAATCGGCTTTTGACACTGACCAGCAGGCAAGCCCGCTTGAATGTATCGACGCTGATACCGACCAGTCATCGGCCGCCATCTTTTTAGTACGCCAGTGCCTCAAGCTTCTTGCCGGCGCGACGATACGCTGGGATACCCGCACTGTTTAACGCTTTGCCCCCTAACAAGAATCGCAGTTCAAGGACCGGATCCCCATGCCCGCATTCCGTACCATTCAGGCTCGCTACACGCTGTTTCTGGTTCTGTTCATCCTGCTGTTGTCGGTGTTGACCGTGGTCGGCATCAGCCAACTGGTCGCGCCCAAACTGCGTCATACCGAAGAACAAGTCGTCCTCAACCGCATCGCCGAAGTCGCCGAGCAGATTCAGGGCGAGTTGAACAAAGTGCAGGCGCAGCAACGCAGCATCACCCAGACCATCCCGCTGCTCGACAGCGCCGCGATCGACACGGTGCTGCCGGGGTTGGTGGATCAATACGGCGAGCTGAAGGTTTTTGGTGGCGGCATCTGGCCTCTGCCGGGGCAGCGTGAAGCCGGGCGAAACAAATTCAGTACGTTCTGGCATCGCGATGCTTCGGGCAAATTGGCGGTTAACACGTTCTGGAACAGCGACGCGGCGCCCAACTATTTCGACCAGAGCTGGTACAAGGGCGGCATGGCGACACCGCGCGGTCAGTGCGCCTGGGCCGCCGCCTACAAGGACGATGCCAGCGCCGAACCACGCACCAACTGCGCCATGGCCATCCAGAAAAATGGTAATGCCTGGGGCGTGTCGACCATTGACGTGACCCTCGGCTTCTTCAACGATCTGGTGGCGCGCAAGGAAAAAGACCTCAACGCCGAAATGCTCATCGTTGAAGCCGACGGCAAGATCATCAGTAACAGCTCGCGCATCAGTGGCCAGATCGTGCTGAAGAACATCAGCGAACTGGCCGGCACGTCGACCTTCGCCAGCCAGGTCAAGGCCGGCCTGCAGAATCGTGATCAGGCGCAACGCGTCGAGTTCGACAACAACGGCGAAGCCAGCACCTTCTTTATGCGCCCGATTGAAGGCACGCCGTGGTTCCTCGCCACCGCCCTGCCAACGAAAATGCTCACTGCCCAACGTGATGACGTCCTCAGCACCCTGAGCCTGTTGCAAATCCCGCTGGTGATCCTGCTGGTGCTGTTGCAGGTCTACGCGATCCGCCAGTTGATCTCGCGCCTGAAAGCGTTGAAAGCCAACATCGATTCGCTGTCCAGCGGCGATGCCGACCTGACGCGACGCATCACCATTCGCGCCGAGGATGAACTGGGCGCCATCGGCCACTCGGTCAACACGTTTATCGCTTACCTGCAGAACATGATCGGCGAAGTCACCCAGGCCACCGGCGCCATGGCGTCGAGCCTCGACAATCTGCAACGTACTTCGGCGCATACCAGCCAGATCCTGCTGCGTCACGCCTCGGAAACCGATCAGACCGTCACCGCCATCACCGAAATGAGTTCGACGGCGGAAAGCGTCGCGCAAAATGCCGCCGAGACCGCTGCGTTCACCCAGCGCGCCAACGAAAACGCCGACCGCTCACGCGTGGTGGTGGGTGAAGCGACGAGCAGTGTGGTTGCGCTGATCGACGAAGTGGCCAGCGCTACACACAAAGTTGAAAACATGCAGCAGGACGCCCAACGCATTACCGAGATTCTCGGCGTAATCGGGGCGATTGCCGGCCAGACCAACCTGCTCGCGCTCAACGCTGCGATTGAAGCGGCCCGTGCCGGTGAGCAGGGCCGAGGCTTCGCCGTGGTTGCCGACGAAGTGCGCGCCCTCGCCGCTCGCACCCAGGCCAGCACTTCGGAAATCAACGAGATGTTGACGCGTCTGACGCAAGGCGTGAGCTCCTCGGTCAGCGCCATGGAAAATACCCAGGCGAGTTGCCAGTCGGCGGCGGATGCCACCGCGCGCGTCAACTCGGGCCTTGATGAAATGGCCGGCTCGGTCAGCCACATCAACAGTCTCAGTACCCAGATCGCTACCGCCGCCGAACAGCAAAGCGCAGTGACCGAAGAGATCAACCGCAGCATGGTGCAGATCCGCCACATGGTCGATGAATTGGTGCAGAGCGGTCAGGCCAGCGAACTCAACACCCGGCAACTGCTGGAAGCCAACAGCCGGGTGAGTGCGATCATGGGACGTTTCAAAGTCCGCTGATTCATGCAGGAATTCCTGCCAACCCTATAACCCCTGTGGGAGCGAGCCTGCTCGCGAAAGCGTCCTTTCAGTCACTACTTCCAGTGCCTGACACACGGCCTTCGCGAGCAGGCTCGCTCCCACAGGGCCACAACATCGCCAGATGTGGCCACCTGACAACTTTGTCATCTCTCGCTCAGCAACCTGTCAGCCTTGATCTACGATCATCCTGCCAGCCCGCCTCGCAACAACTGGAAACATTGCGTTGATGCCAGACGGGAAAAACCGGTCAAAATGCGTTCTTTTCTGATCGTCACCCGAGCCGAGAATCCGTCATGCGAACCCACCTGCGTCTGGTCGCCCTGAGCGCCCTGTTCCTTTCATCCCTGGCCCAGGCAGCCGATCTGATCCCGATCGAAGTCCATCGCGACGCCAATTGCGGCTGCTGCAAAAAATGGATCAGCCACCTCGAAGCCAACGGTTTCAAAGTTGAAGATCACGTCGAAAGCGACATGAGCAGCTTCAAGCAGCAACACGGCGTACCACCGCGTCTGGCGTCCTGTCACACCGCAATCATCAACGGTAAATTCGTCGAAGGCCACGTACCGGCTGAACAAGTGCTGGCCCTGAGCAAGCGCAATGACCTGCTCGGTGTTGCCGCACCGGGCATGCCGATGGGTTCGCCGGGCATGGAAATGGATGGCATGAGCGATGCCTATCAAGTGATCGGCCTGAAAAAGGACGGTGCTGACGTGGTGGTGGCGGACTACCCGGCCCATTGATCGGCGCGGCTTATTTCGGGCTGTTCTTCGCCGCGTTCGGTGCTGCGACATTGTTGCCGCTGCAGTCCGAGGCGTTGCTGGTCGGGCTGATCGTCAGTGATCGTTACTGGCTCTGGGGACTGCTCACGGTCGCGACGCTAGGCAATGTGCTCGGCTCGCTGGTCAATTGGTGGCTGGGCTGTCGGCTCGAGCGATTTCAGGATCGGCGCTGGTTTCCGGTCAGTCCCGCGCACATGGCCAAGGCGCGCAAGCACTATGAACGCTACGGCCACTGGTCGTTGCTACTGAGCTGGCTGCCGATCATCGGCGACCCGCTGACGCTGATCGCCGGTGTCATGCGCGAACCGCTCGGACGGTTTCTGTTTATCGTCACCCTGGCCAAAAGCGCACGTTACGGCGTGCTGGCCATGCTGACGCTGGGGTGGCTGGGTTGAACGATCGGGCGCGGGCATTGCCTGTGTTTAACGTCGCCATAATCCGGCCGTTCCAGCATCGGCCGTTTTCAAATGGAGTTTGACCTTATGTCTGTCACGTTTTCCCGTTGGCTCCCCTCCCTGCTCCTCTGCGCCGCCCTGCCCTTGTCTGCGCAGGCTGCCGCGCCAGCCGAAGCAATGCCCGAAGGCCCGGCTTACGGCCCGGAACTGCAAGGTTTCGAATACCCTTACACGCTTAAACACTTTGCCTTCCAGTCTCAGGGCAAATCCCTGCAGATGGGCTACATGGACGTCGCCGCTCATGGCAAAGCCAATGGCCGCACCGTGGTGCTGATGCACGGCAAGAATTTTTGCGCCGCGACCTGGGACAGTTCGATCAAGGCCCTGAGCGAGGCCGGTTACCGTGTGGTCGCACCGGATCAGATTGGCTTCTGCACATCGAGCAAACCGGACAACTATCAATACAGCTTCCAGCAACTGGCAACCAACACCCAACAATTGCTCAAAGCGCTGGGCATTCAGAAGGCCACCCTGCTCGGCCATTCCACCGGCGGCATGCTCGCCACCCGTTATGCCTTGTTGTTCCCGGAACAGGTCGAGCAACTGGCGCTGGTCAACCCGATCGGCCTGGAAGACTGGAAAGCCCTCGGCGTGCCCTATCGCACCGTGGATCAGTGGTATCAGCGCGAGCTGAAAGTCAGCGCCCAGGGCATTCGTGATTACGAACGCACCACCTATTACGACGGCCGCTGGAAACCGGAATTCGATCGTTGGGTGGACATGCTCGCCGGCCTCAGCAAAGGCCCGGGCAAAACCCAGGTCGCGTGGAACTCGGCGCTGATCTACGACATGATTTTCACCCAGCCGGTGTTTTACGAGTTCAAAGACCTGAAGATGCCGACGTTGCTGCTGATCGGCACTTCCGACACCACGGCAATCGGCAAGGATCTCGCCCCACCGGAAGTAAAAGCCAAAATCGGCCATTACGAGGTGCTCGGCAAACAAGTGGCCAAGCTGATTCCGCAGTCGACGCTGGTGGAATTTCCCGGCATGGGCCACGCGCCGCAAATGGAAGAACCGGCGCAGTTCCACAAAGCTCTGCTCGACTGGCTGAATACATCCAATCCCGTTCGTTGATGAGGTAAGGCTGATGGCGGTGCAGATTGCAGTAATCGATGACTGGCAGGACGTGGCCCGCGATGTGGTCGACTGGTCAGTGCTCGATAGCCTCGGTGAAGTGACGTTTGAACATGATTACCCGGCCGATAACGCCACACTGGCCGAGCGTCTCGGCCGGTATCAGGTGATCTGTGTGATGCGCGAGCGCACGCGTTTCGATGAAGACCTGCTCAAGCGTCTGCCCAATCTCAAGCTGCTGGTCACCGGCGGCATGCGCAATGCGGCGCTGGACATGCCAGCGGCAGCCAGACTTGGGGTCAAGGTCTGTGGCACTGACAGCTACAAGCATGCAGCGCCGGAATTGACCTGGGCACTGATCATGGCCGCCACGCGTAACCTGGTGAATGAAGCCAATGCCCTGCGCGCCGGCAAGTGGCAGCAAGGTCTGGGCGGCGATCTGCATGGCAAGACGCTGGGTATTCTCGGTCTGGGCAGTATTGGCCAGCGTGTCGCGCAGTTTGGCCAGGTGTTCGGTATGCGGGTGATTGCCTGGAGCGAAAACCTCACTGCAGAACGAGCTGAACAAGTGGGCGTGACGTACGTCAGCAAGCAGCAACTGTTCGAGCAGGCTGACGTACTGTCGGTGCATCTGGTGCTCAGCGAACGCAGTCGCGGGCTGGTCGATGCGCAGGCGCTGGGCTGGATGAAACCGACGGCTCTGCTGGTCAACACCGCGCGCGGGCCGATTGTCGATGAAGCGGCGCTGATCAAGGCCTTGCAGAAACAGCAGATCGCCGGGGCGGCGCTGGACGTATTCGAGCAGGAACCGCTGCCGGCCATGCACCCGTTTCGCACACTGGACAACGTACTGGCGACGCCGCATGTCGGGTATGTCAGTCGGCAGAACTATGCGCAGTTCTTTTCGCAGATGATCGAGGATATTCAGGCTTGGGCGGCTGGGGAGCCGGTTCGCCTGTTGAACTGACCCTTCTCTGCAAATAGAGGGTGAAGTCACTATTGCTATCGCGAGCAGGCTCACTCCTACAGGGGATCGCATTTCAACTGTAGGAGTGAGCCTGCTCGCGATAGCGTCATAACAGTCACCCCATCAACAAACTGCCCGCACCACAACAGTGCAACCGCCCTCCTCGCTAGCACAATATCGTGACCGTCCAGTCACCGTTTTGGCCCTCCCTCGCAGAAAAACCTGCACTTCGTCGGTGCGTTTGCCCCGCCAAAGTACGGTTTGCACAGACTGCCAACCGATTGTCGAACAATTTACCCATTTGCTCTGGCCCGCTCTAGGATCTGGCCTAGACTGGTTTTTTCGAGGTACGACCTGCCAGTCACATTGCGGAAAAAAACTCGAAACTTTTGCGCAAAGCGGCGGGTCATCTGAAAGGCAGGGCCAAAGCGACTGGTGCAATCCTTGCAATGGCCTCTACACCCATTCTGCTTGCGCGTGTTGGGTAGCGTTTGCTCACCGATGCGTGGCGCGTTTGCGCCCGGCCACAGGATGTGGCCATGGACATCACTTGTTCCAGACAAGAATCAGATCAACAAAACGGGAGTTACATATGATCAGTGCGGCATTGGATATTCAGGGAGAGCGTGCTCAGCAGTCAGTTGGCGAATCGAGCAGCGTCAGTGTTCCCGGCAGCCGACAGATCAACGTCCCCGGCACCAAGACGCTGACTCCGGTAGCGAGCCAGAATCCGAACAAAAAGAAAGTGCTGTTCGTGACTTCGGAAATCGCCGATCTGGTGAAAACCGGTGGCCTGGGTGACGTCTCCGCCGCCCTGCCCCGCGCCATGGCGCATCTGCACGATGTGCGCGTGCTGATCCCCGGTTACCCGCAGGTAATGCACAGCGAGAACCCGATCCACATCATCGGCGAACTCGGTGGCCACGCTGCGCTGCCGCCGTGCAAGATCGGCCGTATGGATATGCCGGACGGTCTGGTGATCTACGTGTTGATCTGCCCTGAACTTTACGAGCGCGAAGGCTCGCCCTACGGCGCCAACAACGGCCGCGACTGGCCGGACAATCACATTCGTTTCGCCCGTTTGGGTCTGGCCGCTGCCGACATCGCCGCCAACCTCGCACAAATTCACTGGTGCCCGGATCTGGTGCACGCCCATGACTGGCCGGCCGGCCTGGCCCCTGCCTATATGCACTGGCGCGGGCAGCGCACGCCGACCCTGTTCACCATTCACAACCTCGCGTATCAAGGCGTGACCAGTCTTGGCTCCTGCCCTGAGCTGGGCATTCCCAACCATGCTCTGCAACAGGAAGGCATGGAGTTCTACGGCAAGATGTCGTTCCTCAAGGCCGGCATGGCCTATTCGAGCCACATCACCACGGTCAGCGCGACCTACGCGCAGGAAATCACCACCCCGGATTTCGGCTGCGGTCTCGACGGTTTTCTCGCTGCCAAGACCCAGCAAGGCTTGCTCAGCGGTATTCCCAACGGCATCGACGAGAGCTGGGATGCTGCCACCGATCCGCACCTGTTCGCGCCGTTTGCCATCGGTGACTGGGAAGGCAAAGCGGTCAACGCTGCGCATGTGCGCGAACTATTCGAATTGAATGACTCCGAAGGCCCGTTGTTCGCCGTGGTGTCGCGACTGGTCTATCAAAAAGGTCTCGACCTGACGATCGCGGTGTCCGAGTACATCGTTGAAAACGGCGGCCAGATCGCGATCATCGGTCGCGGCGAGCCGGAAGAAGAACAAGCCATGCGCGAGCTGGCGCTGCGCTTCCCAGGCCAGATCGGCGTGCGCATCGGCTTCAACGAAACTGATGCCCGCCGCATGTTCGCCGGCAGCGACTTCCTGCTGATGCCCTCGCGTTACGAGCCTTGCGGTTTGAGCCAGATGTACGCCCAGCGCTTCGGCTCGCTGCCGGTGGCGCGCAATACCGGCGGGTTGGCCGACACCATTGAAAACGGCGTCACCGGCTTCCTCTTTGACCAATCCACTGCTGAGAGCTATCAAGAAGCCCTGAGCCGTGCGTTCAAGGTCTTCGCCTTTCCAGAGCTGCTCAATGCCATGCGTTGCCGGGCGATGGCGGCACCTTTCAACTGGTGCAAAGCGGTTGAACCGTACGCCGAACTCTACGAGCAACTGGTGGCCAAGGCACTGGGTAAAGCGCACCACAAATAACCAGGGAGGTTTTCAACGATGCCGTTACGGTCTACTGAAACCTGGCCCCACGGCGCGATCATGCTGGACGCCGAACACACGCAGTTTGCACTGTGGGCGCCGGATGCGTTTTACGTCAGTGTCGAGCTGGACAACGGCCAGTCCCTGCCAATGCTGCCTCAGGCAGATGGCTGGTTCGTGATCAAGACCCGCTGTGCGGCGGGTTCGCGTTATCGCTATAACATCGACGGTGAACTGGAGGTGCCCGACCCGGCTTCCAGGGCACAGGACGGCGACCTCGACCGTCACAGCGTGGTGGTCGATCCGCTGGCTTATCAATGGCGACACACGGCCTGGCACGGTCGGCCGTGGAGCGAAGCGGTGATCTACGAGTTGCACGTCGGTGCGCTCGGGGGATTCGCGGAAGTCGAACAACATCTGGCGCGCCTTGCGGGCCTGGGCATCACCGCCATCGAACTGATGCCGCTGGCGCAGTTCCCCGGCGAACGCAATTGGGGCTACGACGGTGTTTTGCCCTACGCCCCGCAAGCCTCCTACGGCACTCCGGAACAACTCAAACACCTGATCGACAGCGCCCACGGCCACGGTTTGGCGGTGATTCTCGATGTGGTTTACAACCACTTCGGCCCCGATGGCAATTATCTGCATCGTTACGCCAAAGGCTTTTTCCGCGAGGACAAACACACGCCGTGGGGCGCGGCGATCGATTTCCGCCGCGACGAAGTGCGGGAATTTTTCATCGAAAACGCCCTGATGTGGTTGCTCGAATACCGCTTCGACGGTCTGCGCCTGGACGCGGTGCATGCCATCGAAGACCCGGATTTCCTCACGGTAATGGCCCAGCGCATCCGCGCGCAGATCGACCCGAGCCGGCATGTCTGGCTGACCGTGGAAAACGAACTGAACCAGTCGAGCCTGCTCGAATACGACTACGACGCGCAGTGGAACGACGACGGCCATAACGCCCTGCACGTGCTGCTCACCGGCGAAACCGACGCCTACTACGCCGACTATGCCGCACAACCCACCGAACAATTGGCGCGCTGCCTCAGTCAGGGTTTTGTCTTCCAGGGCCACATCACCCGCCATGGCGAACCGCGCGGCGAGCCCAGCGAACACCTGCCCTCCACGGCGTTCGTGCTGTTCCTGCAAAACCACGATCAGATCGGTAACCGTGCGTTCGGCGAGCGCCTGCATCATCTGGCCGATCCGCGCGCCGTTCAGGCAGCGACCGTGTTGTTGCTGCTGTCACCGATGATTCCGCTGATGTTCATGGGTGACGAGTTCGCCGCCGAGCAGCCATTCCTGTTTTTCACCAGTCACCACGGCGAACTGGCGGAACTGGTGCGCGAGGGTCGGCGCAATGAATTCGCCGCGTTCAGCGCCTTCACCGATCCGCACAAGCGCGAGCAGATTCCCGACCCGAATGGCGAAAAAACCTTCCACGCTTCACAGCCAAGGTTGATCGGTCATGGCAGCGAAAAACAGCAGGAAACCCTCGCGCTCTACCAAAAGCTCCTGCAATTTCGCCATCAATACATCATTCCCCATCTGTCCGGCACCCAAGCGCTCGGTGCGCATATGCTCGGTTATGGCGCGGTCAGTGCGCGCTGGCGTCTGGGCAATGGCAGCGAGCTGCGAATTGACCTGAACCTCAGCGACACGCCAGTGGTCAACCCTCCACAGACCGAGGCCGTGTGGTTGTTTCAACAGCCACCCACCGTCGATCTATCGGAATCGGGCGTACTGCCCGCGTATTGCGCGCTTGTCAGCCTCACGGCCGCAACCCCTTTGCAACCTCTGAATGGAGAGCGCCTATGAGCGATGCGCAACTGGAAATTCTTGCAAGCCGCGCCGGCCTCGCCGTCGACTGGATCGACGCCAACGGCCGCCCGCAAAAAGTCGCTCCGGCGGTGCTGCGCAATGTCCTGATCGGCCTCGGTCACCCCGCCAGCACGGCGCAGGAAATCGACGCCAGCCTGTTGGAACTGCAAGCCGTTCAACAAGATCGCCACTTGCCGCCGTTGTTGACCGCCGATGTCGGTGTCGGCGTCGATCTGGCGCGTTATTTCGCCCCGCAAACGCCGTGTGAAATCCACCTTGAAGACGGCTCGCGGCTGAATCTGAAACTCGATTCCGAAGCGATATTGCCGGGGCTGATCCCGGTCGGCTATCAACAGGTGCACATCAGCGATCAGTATTTCACCTTGGCCGTGGCCCCGGAGCGCTGCTTCAGCGTCGGCGATGCAGTGGATAATCCGATTCCCCGCGTCTGGGGTCTGAGTGCGCAGCTGTATTCGCTGCGCCGCCCCGGTGACGGCGGATTCGGCGATACTCAGGCGCTGGAAGACCTGGTGCGCGTGGCCGGTGAACGCGGCGCCGATGCGGTGGCGATCAGCCCGCTGCACGCCATGTTCAACGCCGATAACGGACGCTACAGCCCTTATTCGCCATCCAGTCGGTTGTTCCTCAATTCTCTTTACGCAGCACCCGGGGCCATTCTCGGTGAGCGCGCCTTGCGTGATGCGATCGACGCGGCCGGCCTGGCCGAGCAGTTCGCGCAACTGGAAGACCTGACGCTGATCGACTGGCCGAGCGCCGCCGACGCCAAGCAGAAACTTCTGCAAGCGTTGTATGAAGGTTTCATCGCCGGTGAGCATCCGCTGCACCCGGACTTCGCCAGTTTCCGTCACGCCGGTGGCGAAGCATTGGAAAACCACTGCCGTTTCGAAGCGATTCAGGAAATGCGCGCCGCCCGTGGCGAGAACCTCGACTGGCGGCAATGGCCGGAACACTGGCACGACCCGCGCGGTGCCGCGCTGGAAGCCTTCGCCGAAGAATATGCCGAGCGCATCGGCTATTTCGCTTTTTGCCAATGGCTGATCCACCGCTGCCTGGAACGTGCGCAAACCGCCGCACGCAGCGCCGGCATGGGCATTGGTCTGATCGCCGATCTGGCGGTCGGGGCCGACGGCGCCGGCAGCCAGGCCTGGAGTTTTCAGGACGAACTACTCGCCTCGCTGACCGTCGGTGCGCCGCCCGATATCCTCAACCGCTCCGGTCAGGGCTGGGGAATTTCCGCGTTCTCCCCCGAAGGCCTGATCCGTAATGGCTTTCGCGCGTTCATCGACATGCTCCGGGCCAATTTCGCCCACGCTGGGGGCTTGCGCATCGACCATGTGATGGGCCTGCAACGCCTATGGGTGATTCCCAATGGCGCGGTGCCGGCCGACGGCGCCTATTTGTACTACCCGGTGGATGATCTACTGCGGCTGCTGACCCTCGAATCCCATCGTCATCAGGCGATTGTCCTCGGTGAGGACCTCGGCACCGTGCCTGATGGCCTGCGCGAGAAACTCATCGCCCGCTCGATGCTCGGCATGCGCGTGCTGCTGTTCGAACAGGACAACTGTCACTTCAAGCCCATCCTCGACTGGCCGGACAACGCCCTCGCCACCACCAGCACCCACGACCTGCCAACACTCAATGGCTGGTGGCATGGCCGCGATATCGACTGGAACGCGCGACTGGATTTTGTCGATGCCAACGGTGAAATCGAATGGCGCCATCATCGCCAGCGTGAGCGCGAAGGCTTGCGCAGCGCCTTGAGCCAGGACCCGCAAAACTTTCGCGAGGAATCCCACGAGGCCGATCAAGTAGTCGATGCCGCTGTGCGCTTCCTTGGCCATACCCGCGCCCCCTTGGTGTTGCTGCCACTGGAAGACGCGCTGGGTATCAACGAACAGGCGAACCTGCCCGGTACCATCGACACACACCCGAACTGGTCGCGGCGCTTGCCCGGTACCAGCGAAGCGTTGCTCGATAGCGACGACGCTGCGCGACGGCTTGAGTTACTGGCGTGCGCGCGCCTTCAGGCGGCCGAGCGTGACCAATGAATCAAGCGCTCATCCAGCCACTGCGCGCGACGTTGCGTCTGCAGTTTCATAAAGGCTTCACCCTCGAACAAGCGGTGCCACTGGTACCGTACTTTGCCCGGCTCGGCATCAGCCACATTTATGCCTCGCCGCTACTCGCCGCGCGTGCCGGCTCGATGCACGGCTACGACGTGGTCGATCCGACCCAGGTCAACCCGGAGCTCGGCGGCGAAGCGGCGTTGCGGCGTTTGGTCAGCACCCTGCGCGAACACAACATGGGGCTGATCCTCGATATTGTCTCCAATCACATGGCCGTCGGCGGCAGCGACAATCCGTGGTGGCTCGACCTGTTGGAGTGGGGGCGGCTGAGCCCTTATGGCGAGTTCTTCGACATTCAGTGGCACTCGCCCGACCCGTTAATGGAAGGCCAGTTGTTGCTGCCGTTTCTTGGCAGCGATTACGGGGTCGCGTTGCAGGAAGGCACGCTGAAACTGCGTTTCAATGCGCAGACAGGCAGTTTCCATGTCGAGCATTATGATCATCACTTCCCGATCTGCCCGAACGATTACGGCGAGTTGCTGAAGTCCGCGGAAGCGCTGAAACCCCTCGCGGATCGCTTCAGCACGCTGAGTTACCAGACCGATGCGCATGCGTTGGCGATCCCGCTGAAGGACGAGTTGCGGCAACTGGCGCGCGACCCGCAGATCCTTGCCGCGATTCAGCGCAACCTTGAGCATTACGACTCGACCACGGCAGAAGGCTTCCAGCAGTTGCATCAATTGCTCGAACGGCAAAGCTATCGCCTCGCCAGTTGGCGCACCGCCGCAGATGACATCAACTGGCGGCGCTTCTTCGACATCAACGAACTCGGCGGCCTGCGCGTCGAACGTCCGGCGGTGTTCGAAGCCACCCACGGCAAGATCTTCCAGTTGATCGCCGAAGGGCTGGTCGACGGCTTGCGCATCGACCACATCGACGGCCTCGCCGACCCGCGCGGCTACTGCCGCAAACTGCGCCGGCGCGTCGATCGGCTGGCACCGGGCAGGCACTTGCCGATCTACGTCGAGAAGATCCTCGGCGCCGGTGAAACCCCGCGCCGCGACTGGACGGTGGATGGCACCACCGGTTACGAGTTCATGAATCAACTATCGCTGCTGCAACACGATCCGGACGGCGAATACGTCCTCGGTGATCTCTGGCAACGCCGCACCGAACGCTCCGCCGCGTTCATCGAAGAAGCGCAACTGGCGCGTCAGCAGATCCTCAACGGCTCGCTCGCCAGTGACTGCGAAAGCGTCGCTCAGGCCCTGCTGCAAGTCGCCCGCGATGACCTGATGACCCGCGACCTGACGCTGGGCGCGATCCGCCGGGTGTTACAGGCATTGATCGTGCACTTCCCGGTGTATCGCACTTACATCAGCGCCATGGGCCGCTCGGCGCAGGACGAGGGGTTTTTCCAGCAGGCCATGGACGGTGCCCGGCAAACCCTCAGCGAAGGCGACTGGCCGGTGCTCGACTGCGTGGCGAGTTGGCTCGGTGGCACGCCGTGGCGGCGCAAACCGCGCGGGCGTTCACGGAAGATTCTCAAGCATGCCTGCGTACGCTTTCAGCAACTGACCTCACCGGCAGCGGCCAAAGCCGTGGAGGACACCGCGCTGTATCGCTCGGCCGTGCTGCTGTCGCGTAACGATGTCGGCTACAACACCGAGCAGTTCAGCGCGCCGGTCAGCGACTTTCATGCGGTCAATCAGCAACGGTTGGATGAATTTCCCGACAACCTGCTGGCCACCGCCACCCACGACCATAAACGCGGCGCAGACACCCGTGCGCGGCTGGCCGTGCTCAGCGAGCGCAGCCATTGGTACGCGGAGCAGATCGAATTGTGGCGCGCCCTCGCCCGCCCGGTGCGGGTTGACGAGCAAATGCCGTCGAGTGGCGATGAACTGATCCTCTATCAAGCCTTGCTCGGCAGTTGGCCGCTGCAACTGCGCGATGACGATCAGGCCGGGTTCGCCGACTACGCCAAACGTATCTGGCAATGGCAGCAGAAGGCGTTGCGTGAAGCCAAGCTGCAAAGCAGTTGGAGTGCGCCGAACGAAGCCTATGAAAACGCCGCGCAAGCGTTCACCGAAAAACTCCTTACCGGAGAAGAAGGTGAACTGCTGCGCGCCGCGCTGAGCAAGACCGTCAACAGCATCGCCGCTGCGGGCGCGCTCAATGGTTTGGCGCAAACCTTGCTGCGCATGACCGTGCCGGGGGTGCCGGATCTGTATCAGGGCAACGAGTTCTGGGATTTCAGCCTGGTCGATCCGGACAACCGTCGGCCGGTGGATTACGCCGCTCGTGAGCGAGCCTTGCAGGAGCCATTGCCACCTGTGGAGTTGCTGGCGAACTGGCGTGACGGGCGTATCAAACAAGCCTTGATCGCCCAGGTGCTGAACCTGCGCGTCGAGCATGCCGAGCTGTTTCGGCGTGGCAGCTACCAAGCCCTGGAAGTGCTCGGCAGTCAGGCGCACAACGTGCTCGCGTTTGCCCGCGAGCACGAGGGGAAGCAGGCCATCGTGATCGTGCCGATCCGTTGCGCCACGCTGCTGGAAAACGGTGCTGTACCTCAGGTCGATGCGCTGCGCTGGGGCGATACGCGGGTGGTTTTACCGTTCGCCGCCTCTGACACAAACCTGAAGGGACTTTTTTCAAGCAGCGCAGTCACAAAAAACAGGGAGCTGAATATCAGCGACGCGCTGGGGGATGTCCCGGTCAATCTCTTTATCCAACACTTAACGTAAGCATGAGTTCAGTTCAGGAGCATTGCGATGAGTACCGACGATAAACGCATTCGCGAATTCGCCTATCAGATCTGGGAATCGGAAGGTCAGCCCGACGGTCAGGAAGCTCGCCACTGGGAGATGGCGCGCAAACTGGCCGAAGCCGAGGCGCTGGCCCCGAAAAAGCCACCGAAAGCGGCTGGCAGCAAAACCGCTGGCAAGACTGCCGAAACCAAGGCGCCGGCCGCCAAACCGAAACCTGCGGTGAAAGCCAAGCCCGCCAGCGCCGCCAAAGTGATTCCCCCGGGCGAAAAAGCCGCCGAGAAAAAGCCCCGAGCGCCGCGCAAGCCTTCGGCGATCTAAAGTTTTAACGACGATTGAACTGAATGACCGTGTGGCGGGCTCGCTCGCCACCGAGGACGCGTTCGTCCTCAAGAAACCCACCAATCCCCTCTAGGAGTGAGCCTGCTCGCGATAGCCATTTGACATTCGACATCGATGTCGCCTGATAGACCGCTATCGCGAGCAGGCTCACTCCTGCACGGGGATGTGTAAGCCCAGAAATCACTCGTTTTGCAGGAGCAATCATGACCCGTCCAAACAAACCCGAGCCCACCGCGCACGCCGAGCCGTCGAGAATCCGTGAAGGCCTGCCCTTCCCGCTCGGTGCGACCTGGGATGGGTTGGGGGTCAACTTCGCGCTGTTTTCCGCCAACGCCACCAAAGTCGAACTGTGCATCTTCGACGATGCCGGCGAAGTCGAACTCGAACGCATCGAACTGCCGGAATACACCGACGAGATCTACCACGGCTACCTGCCCGATGCGCATCCGGGGCTGATCTACGGCTACCGTGTCTACGGCCCGTACGACCCGGCCAACGGCCACCGCTTCAACCACAACAAGTTGCTCATCGACCCCTACGCCAAACAATTGGTCGGCCAGCTCAAATGGTCCGAGGCACTGTTTGGCTACACCATCGGCCATCCCGATGCCGACCTGAGTTTCGATGAACGCGACAGCGCGCCTTTCGTGCCCAAATGCAAAGTCATCGACCCCGCACACACCTGGGGCAACGACCAGCGTGTCAGTGTGCCGTGGGACAAAACCATCATTTACGAAACCCACGTACGCGGCATCAGCATGCGTCACCCCTCGGTGCCGGAAAACGTGCGCGGCACCTTTGCCGGTCTGATGAATGACGATGTACTCAAACACATTCGCAGCGTCGGCGTTTCGTCGGTCGAGTTGCTGCCGATCCACGCCTTCGTCAACGACCAGCATCTGCTGCACAAAGGCATGACCAATTACTGGGGCTACAACAGCATCGCGTTCTTTGCCCCCGACCCGCGCTACCTGGCCAGCGGCAAAATCGCCGAGTTCAAGGAAATGGTCGCGCACCTGCACGAAGCCAACCTCGAAGTGATTCTCGACGTGGTCTACAACCACACCGCCGAGGGCAACGAGCAAGGCCCGACCCTGTCGATGCGCGGCATCGACAACGCCTCCTACTACCGCTTGATGCCCGACGACAAGCGCTTCTATATCAACGATTCCGGCACTGGCAACACGCTGGACCTGAGCCACCCGTGCGTGCTGCAAATGGTCACCGACTCACTGCGTTACTGGGCCACGGAAATGCACGTCGACGGTTTCCGCTTCGACCTGGCGACGATTCTCGGCCGCTATCACGACGGTTTTGACGAGCGTCACAGCTTCCTCGTGGCCTGCCGTCAGGACCCGGTGCTGCGCCAGGTGAAAATGATCGCCGAGCCGTGGGACTGTGGCCCCGGTGGCTATCAGGTCGGCAACTTCCCGCCGGGCTGGGTCGAGTGGAACGACAAGTTCCGCGACACCGTGCGCGCGTTCTGGAAAGGTGATGACGGTCAGGTTGCAGACTTCGCCAGTCGCATGACCGCCTCCGGCGAAATGTTCAATCAGCGCGGACGCCGGCCGTATTCGTCGGTGAACTTCATCACCGCGCACGACGGTTTCACCCTCAACGATCTGGTTTCGTACAACGACAAGCACAACGAAGCCAACGACGAGAACAATCAGGACGGCAGCAACAACAATCTATCGTGGAACCACGGTGTCGAAGGGCCGACCGACGATCCCGAGATCAACGCGCTGCGCCATCGCCAGATGCGCAATTTCTTTGCCACCCTGCTGCTCTCTCAGGGCACACCGATGATTGTCGCCGGCGATGAATTCGCCCGCACCCAGGACGGCAACAACAACGCCTATTGCCAGGACAGCGAGATCGGTTGGGTCAACTGGGACCTGAGCGAGGATGGCAAGGCGCTGCTGAAATTCGTCAAACGTCTGATCAAGTTGCGTCTGGCCTATCCGATCCTCCGTCGTGGCCGTTTTCTGGTCGGCGAATACAACGAAGACATCGGCGTCAAGGACGTCACCTGGCTGGCGCCGGACGCCACCGAGATGACCACCGAGCATTGGCATGACGCACACAATCGCTGTCTCGGCATGTTGCTCGATGGTCGCGCGCAGGAAACCGGGATTCGCCGCAAAGGTGGCGACGCGACGCTGCTGCTGGTGGTCAACGCGCACCACGACATCGTCAATTTCACCTTGCCGCAAGTGCCTGATGGCGGTTTCTGGACGTGCATGATCGACACCAATCAGCCGTCGATTCGCGGTCAGGAACGTTTCGATTTCGGTCATGAATATTCCGTCACCGGGCGCTCACTGCTGCTGTTCGAGCTGCAACACGAAGAAGAAGATTGATATGGACTTGCACAGCTATCTCGCCCGGCGCCCGCCGGACTACGCCAATACCACCGCCCTCGGCAGTTGCCTGCGGGCGATGGTCGAGGCCGGGCATGACCGTTTGCCGCTACCCGGCAGCGGTCGCACCCTGGAACGTTTTCAGCACTTGGCCGATGTCGGCGGGCATGATCTGGGCCTGTGCAAACTCTTCGAGGGGCACACCGACGCACTGGCGATCATCGAGCAACTGGGCGGTTCGCCGACGCCCGGCAGTACGTGGGGCATGTGGGCTGCGGAGCCGCCGCAGGCTCGGGTCAAGGTTTCGGCGGCCGGGCACATGGTCGCGCTGCACGGGCGCAAGGCCTGGTGTTCTGGCGCGGCGGTGCTCAGCCATGCCCTGCTGACCGCGTGGGACGCTGACGATCAGCAACAACTGGTCGCCGTCGCCCTCGATCAACCGGGCGTGACCATCACCGATCAGGGTTGGCAAGCGGTGGGCATGGCGGCGACCGGCAGCGTCGAAGTGGTGTTCGAAGACGCCGAGGCACAGGCGATCGGCAACCCTGGCGACTACCTGCAACGCCCGGGGTTCTGGCAAGGCGGGATCGGCATCGCTGCCTGCTGGTACGGCGCCGCACGGCAGCTTGGCGAAAGTCTGCGCCAACACTGCGCGCGACGCGAAGAAGCCCACGCCCTCGCTCATCTCGGCGCGGTCGACACGGCTTTGCAGGCTGGCGCTGACGTCTTGCGCTTCAGCGCACTGCACATCGATGCCCATCCCGAGGACGACGCCGAATTGCTCGCGCGTCGGGCCCGCGCGGTGGTCGAGCAATCGGCCGAACAGGTGATGCGCGAAGTGGGCCGAGCCCTGGGTGCCGGGCCGTTTTGCAAAGACCGGCATTTCGCCCGGTTGATCGCCGATCTGCCGGTGTTTCTGCGGCAAAGCCACGCCGAACGCGATCTCGCCGCCCTCGGCCAATTGATCACCGCGCAATCGGATGAGGTATGGACGCTATGAGAACCAATCCAATCGTCGGCCAGGGAACATCCCTGCATCAATGGCAAGGCTCACGACATCTGGCGGAGCTCGACAGCATCGACATCCTTAGTCTGGTGCCGCCTGGCTCACGCGCGGTGATTGTCGCGCCGCATCCAGACGATGAAGTGCTCGGCTGCGGCGGTTTTCTGCAACGGCTTGCCGCTGCCGGACGTGCGCTGCAACTGATCTCGGTCACCGATGGCAGTGCCAGCCATCCCGGCTCCGCGCGCTGGCCGGTGGCACGGCTGAGCGTGGTACGTGCGCAGGAGTCCGCCGAGGCCCTGCGCCGACTCGGCCTGCCGATGCATCGTTTGAAGTGGCTGCGCGCGGGTTTCACTGACACACAGGTGGCCGCTGAAGAACCCGCCTTGCGCGCCTTCATCCAGCGGCATCTGCGCGCCAACGATGTGCTCTTCACCACCTGGAGCGAAGATGGCCATTGCGACCATGAAGCCGTCGGCCGCGCCAGTACCGAAGCGGCGCGGCTTGTCGGTGCGACCTGCCACGAACTGCCGGTATGGACCTGGCACTGGGCAACGCCGGAAGACGCTTTGGTGCCATGGCAGCGGGCGCGCAAGATTCTCCTGTCTCCCGAGCAGATCGCGCGCAAGCGTCACGCCGTGCACGCTTTCGCCAGCCAATTGGAGGGCGACGCCGAATCCGGACTGGCGCCGGTGCTTGCGCCTTACGTGTTGGACCGGCTGCTGCAACCGTTCGAAGTGGTGTTCTTGTGAGCGTCGAAGACCGCTATTTCGAAGGGCTGTTTGCCGGCAACGATGATCCGTGGGCGTTTCGCCAGCGCTGGTACGAGCAGCGCAAACGCGCAATCACTCTCGCCGCCCTGCCGCGTGCGCACTATCGGGCGATTTTCGAACCAGGCTGCGCCAATGGTGAATTGAGCGCCGAGTTGGCAGGTCGTTGCGACCGTCTGCTGTGCTGCGACACGGCGAGCGCGGCCGTCAGTCTGGCGCGTACCCGATTAAGCCTGTTCGATCACGCCGAAGTCCGGCAAAACCGCTTGCCGGACGACTGGCCGGAGGAAAAATTCGACCTGATCGTATTTAGCGAAATCGGCTACTACCTCGACAGCAAGGATCTGACAGAAGTGATCCGTCGGATCAGTCACAGCCTGACCGCTGACGGTCAATTGCTCGCCTGCCACTGGCGGCCGCCGATCGATGACTGCCCGCTGAATGCGCGACAGGTACACGACCTGATCCACGAACAATTGCATCTGCCGCGACTGGCGCTGCATCAGGAAGCCGATTTCATTCTTGAGGTGTGGAGCCGCGAGCCACGTTCAGTGGCGGCACTGGAGGGTTTGCGATGATCGGCATCCTGATCCCGGCGCACAACGAAGAGGCGCTGCTCGACGATTGCCTGAGCGCAGCGATGCGCGCCAGCAGGCACGGACTGCTGGCTGGTGAGCGGGTCGAGGTGTTGGTGGTGCTCGACAGTTGCACCGATCGCTCGGCGCAGATTGTCAGCCGTTACCCGGTGCAGAGCCTGCACATTGAGGCGCGCAATGTCGGTCAGGCGCGTGCCGCCGGGGCGCAGGTTCTGCTGGAGCGCGGTGCCCGCTGGATCTCCTGCTCGGATGCCGACAGTCGCGTGGCCGACGATTGGCTGGTGGCGCAACTGGGCTTGGGGGCAGACGCGGTGTGTGGCACCGTGACGGTCGAACACTGGCCTGAGTCGTTCGCCGAAGCCGCGCAAATTCGCTATCACAGCCAGTATCAGGCCCGCGATGACCATCGGCACATCCACGGTGCCAACCTCGGCATCAGCGCCGACGCCTATCGCTGGGCCGGAGGCTTCCCGCCGCTGGTGTGCGATGAAGATGTGCAGTTGGTCCGGCAACTGCAATTGTCCGGTGCCGACATCGCCTGGAGCCATCGCCCGCGAGTGCATACCAGCGCCCGCCTCGACAGCCGCGCCCGTGGCGGATTTGGCGACTACCTGCGAAATCTGGCACAGCTTTGACAAATAAATCCGGATCAGATTGATCTGTAACGCGACGAACTGTACTTCATGAGCAATACTCTGCTGCGCGGCAATCCAGGGTTCGGAGCGTCGCATGGCATTTACCCCGCCTTCACGGGTCGTTCGCGACAACCATCGAGGTTGCAAGCACGACTGAGGGCCAGACTCAACAAGGACGTCATTCCCCATGAAACCGTTATTTCTCAGCGAAAACAGCCCGAACGGGCAGATCTGGAACAGCGCCGCGCAACTCGACAATATTCCGGTCATCGCCACCCAAAGCCTGGTTCCCCCTGGCGCGCGCGCCGTGGTGATCGCCCCGCATCCCGGTGATGAAGTGGTGACTTGCGGCGGCCTTCTGCAATTGCTCGCCAGCCTCGGCCATCCGTTGCAACTGCTGTCGATCACCGACGGCAGCGCCAGCCACCCCGGTTCACGTCAATGGTCGGAGAAACGCCTGAGCGTGTTCCGTCCGCAGGAAAGTGTCGAAGCCCTGCGGCGCCTGGGCTTGCCCATGCACAGTTTGAAGTGGGTACGCGGTGGTTTCACCGATAACGCGCTGCTGGATCAGGAACGCCAGCTGACCGACTTCATCGGCCGCTACCTGCGCCCCGGCGACGTGGTGTTCAGTACCTGGCGCGAGGACAGCAATGACGACCATGAAGTCGTCGGCCGCGCCAGTGCCAAGGCTGCCGAGCTGGCTGGCGCCAGCTATCACGACGTGCCGGTCTGGGCCTGGCACTGGCCGGAACGCGATCACGCGCTGATCCCCTGGCAGCGCGCGCGCAAGCTGCGCCTCGACACCTGGACCGTCGCCCGCAAGAGCCACGCCACCCATGCTTATGCCAGCCAGCTCAAGGGTGAGCCGGCCATCGGCATCGCGCCAATGTTGCCGCCGGTGATTCTTGAGAGGATGCGTTTGCCCTACGAAATCGTCTTCGTCTGACAAGTACCTTGGAGGAGCTGCCGAAGGCTGTGATCTTTTGATCTTGATCTGCAGAAGCAGAAGCAAAAGATCGCAGCCTCGTTTCACTCGACAGCTCCTACAGATGAATGGCGCCCCCAAGCAGAAGGAACTGCCGCCCCTCCCCATCAGTCGCATGAATAAGCCGACCGCTATCCAGAGGAGTCACCGTGTCCAGCGATCCCGAGCGTCATGTAGTCGACGCGCCCGTCATCCATCGTCTCAGGGTGCTGACGGTCAACACCCACAAAGGTTTTACCGCGCTGAATCGGCGCTTCATCCTTCCGGAACTGCGTGAAGCGGTGCGCAGTACCTCGGCCGATCTGGTGTTCTTGCAGGAAGTGGTCGGTGAACACGAGCGTCATTCCAGCCGCTACAACGAATGGCCGCAAACCTCGCAGTACGAGTTTCTCGCCGACAGCATGTGGAGCGATTTCGCCTACGGACGCAATGCCGTCTACCCCGACGGCCACCACGGCAATGCGCTGTTGTCGAAATACCCGATCCGTGAATACCGCAACCTCGATGTCTCGATCACCGGACCCGAACGGCGCGGCCTGTTGCACTGCGTGCTCGATGTACCGGGGCATGCCGAAGTGCATGCGATCTGCGTGCATTTAAGCCTGCTCGAAAGTCATCGGCAATTGCAGCTGCAGCTGCTTTGCCAACTGCTCGAATCGCTGCCCGACGACGCCCCTGTGATCATTGCCGGCGACTTCAACGACTGGCAACTTCAGGGCAACGTCGCCCTCGCCCGTCGCGACTATCTGCACGAAGCCTTCGAGCGGCATCACGGGCGCCCGGCCAAGACTTATCCGGCACGCTTTCCACTGTTGCGACTGGACCGTATCTACCTGCGCAATGCCAGCAGTCATGATCCCCGGATCCTCGGCAACAAGCCGTGGACGCATCTCTCCGATCACTTGCCGCTGGCGGTGGAAGTGCATTTGTAAGCGCGATTCTGACAAGACCGTCTGTCAGCCCCGCTTGAACCGCGAGGAAAACCATCTACACCTAAATCAGCTCAGGGAGTAGCGCATTCAATCTGTTAGGTCATGGAGTTGATGTAAGGCATCAGCTGTAAACGATGCCGGACCCATGGCATACCCAAGGATGAATTCCCCCCGAATTTGCCGTAGGGAATGACCATGCCGCGCTACTCCACGCCTCTGCGGACACTACCGCACGTTTTGTTCCTGCCCGCTTCCTTGCTGTTATTGACCCTCCAACCCGTTTCAGCGGCCTGCACGCTTGTGCCGGGGCCTGGCAATGACAACTTCACCTGCGACAGCGGCACCAGCGGTTCACTGACGGATCTCGCCGGCAACAACAGCCTGACCCTCCCCGCCAACAGCACTGGCCAGATCAATGGCGGCGTAACTTTCGGCGCAGGTGCCGACCGGGTCGAGATCAATTCCGGCGTGATCACCGGCGCGGTCAGTCAGGGCAACGGCGTCGATGATTTCGTCATCAATGGCGGTTCTATCGGTTCACTGGCCCAAGGCGACAGCCGCGATACGTTCCTGATGACTGGCGGCACCATCGTCGGCGCTTTCGAGGACGGCGATGTCGCACGCATGACCGGCGGCTCGATCGGCCGGGTCGACATGAAACTCGATAACAATATTTTCAACCTGTCGGGCGGGCAGATTCTCGGCAATCTGGTGACCGGGTTCGGCACCGATACGATCATCGTTTCCGGCGGCCGCATCGGCGGCAACATCAGTGTCAGCGGCGGTAACGACAGCATCACCGTCAGTGGTGGGGAAATCGTCGGCGAGATTCGCGCCAGCGTCGGTGATGACGCTTTCATGTGGGACGGCGGCGGGATTATCCGCTCGGCGATCCTGATGGACATCGGCAATGACACGGCCACCCTGCGTAATCTGGACGACAGCATTCTTGCGCTGACGCCCAGCATTGATGGCGGCGTCGGTACCGATACGTTGACGCTGGACAACACGCGCACCGCCCTGCCTGTACGCGTCATCAATTGGGAAACAGTCAACCTGAGCAATGCCTCGCAGCTTGATCTGGGTTCGTCCAGCCTGGTGCTGGGTGACGCGGGAACCGGCACGGGCGCGTTGAACATCGACGCCAGCAGCACACTGTTTTCCACTCAGGGCAGCGTTGCGCCAGCGCTGGCGGGACAAAACGTGACGCTCAACAACGCCGGGATCATCGACCTGACACAAGGCAACAGCCGCACCAACGACACACTGACCGTGCAAGGCAACTACGTCGGTAATCGTGGTCAGTTACTGCTGCAAAGCACCGTTGCTGGTGATGATTCGGCAAGCGACAGACTGATCGTCAACAACGGCAGCCTTGGCGGGTCGACGGTCATCAGTGTCAGCAACGTCGGCGGTCTGGGCGCACTGACTCAGGTCAATGGCATTGAACTGGTGCAGGCACAAGGCAGCGCTGTCAGCAGCAATACGGCGTTTACTCTCAGCGGCCCGGTGTCTGCCGGCGCTTACGATTACTACCTGTTCAAGGGGGGCGTCACCGCCGGCACCGAGAACAACTGGTATCTGCGCTCAGCCGTTGTCGCACCGCAATTGATGAGCGTGCCCAATCCCGATCCGGCATTACCGCCGCTTCTGGTTCCAGTCGTGGCCACGCCCATTGCGGCGGCCATCACCCCGCTCGACGGCGCGCCCGGCGAAACGCTGTCCATCGCCTCGCTGCCGGTGTTACCTGCCGCCGTGGCCGGTGCCGCGCCAATTCCCCTGTATCGCCCGGAAGTACCGACCTGGTCGGTGCTGCCACCCGCTGCCGCGCAACTGACGCTGAATGCACTGGGAACGTTTCATGATCGTCAGGGCGAGCAGCGCCTGCTCAGCGAAACCGGCGCATTTGGCGCCGGTTGGGGCCGGGTCTACGGCAAGAACCTCGAGCAGACCTGGGCCGGTACGGTGACTCCGCGTCTGGACGGCTCACTCAATGGCTTTCAGGTCGGCAACGATCTGTTCAGCTCGCAGACTTCCGGCGGCCAGCACCAGCGCGTGGGGTTCTTTGTCGGCCACAGCCGTTTGCAGGGTGATGTCGACGGTTTCAACGAGGGCTTCCAGCACAACAGCGCTGGCAAGATCAAACTCGAAGGCGACAGCTATGGCCTGTACTGGACGCTCACGGATCCCTACGGCTGGTACGTCGACACCGTGGTGATGGGCACGCGTTTCGACGGCGACAACCATTCCGATCGGGGGGTAAAACTGGACAATCGTGGGCACGCGCTGACCTTGTCGGCCGAAGCCGGTTATCCATTGCCGATCAGTGATACGTGGGTAATCGAGCCACAGGCGCAGGTCATCCACCAGAAAATCTCCCTCGACAGCCAGGACGATGGTATTTCACGCGTCTCGTTCGATTCCGACGGTGCCTGGACCGGTCGTCTCGGTGCGCGCCTCAAGGGTCGTTATCAAGTCAGCGGTTTGCCGGTAGAACCGTACCTGCGCGCCAATCTATGGCATACGTTTTCCGGAACTGACTCGGTGACATTCGGCGCCAGCGATGTCATTACCACCGAACAGAAATCCTCGACAGCAGACATTGGCCTGGGCGTCGTGTTGACCCTCGATCGCGCCGTCAGTGTGTACGCCAGTACCGATTACACCAGCAATATTGACAGCAATGACCTGCGCGGCGTGGTAGGCAATCTGGGTGTGCGAATTAGCTGGTAGACCTTCCGTCGGCAATTAAACCTCTCTACCTCGAGGCTTTCACTGCGTTTTACCATGCAAACAACAACTTAGTTATGTGCAGAAAAACAAACGCTTGCAAACGCTGCTTTACCACTACCGCTCATCGTTCAATTTCTTGACGGGCGCCTTCCAGTCTTCTTATCTCTACCTTACTACCCCCGGAATCACTACCCGGGACGAGCCTTCGGACACTCGCGAAATCGAGCGGTCAGGGTTCGCCCCGCTCCATTCGGTCGCCCCTCGTTCGGGGTAGGAGAGACGCCAAACTCGAGATACCGCATGCGCCTGCAAGGTAGACCTCCATGAAAACGCCCACCATCACCCCACACGAGATCAAAATCACTTTCTGCACAGTGTCGAGTTCGATCCTGCTGTGCTCATCCATGGAGGCGCAGGCCAGCCCTGTGTCGGATGAAACGACCCCGTGGTATCGCGCGGACGTTCCCGTCATGACCTTGCCCGCCACGGTCATTACCCCAGGCCCGCAACGCCTCAGTCCACGTCCAGACCTGCAGGGCACGCGCCTGATCACCGAAGACCTCGCACCGTCGGCCTGGGATGAGCTGTATGGCAGAAGTGCCCGTCAGGCACAAACCGATGTGTTGTCGTCGGGTTACGCGATGCCTGGCAGCGGCGACTTCAAAGGCCCGGCTGTGTTGACGCTGCAAAGTGGTAGCCATACCCAGAAAATCGGCCTGATTGGTGGTCTCAACCAGATTCAAGCCAATGGCAATGGTCCGCTTACCAGCCGCGCCCTGGCAGACCCGAACAGCGACACCCTCAATCTGCAAGGCCAAAGCCTCGGCGCTTATTACAGCCTGATCGGCGCCCAGGGCTGGCACGTGGATTTATCCGCCAGCGGCGGCCGGGTCAGTGGCTTTAGCCGCAACGGCCAAGGCGCGCGGCAAGCCACCGAAGGCAGCGCCATGACTTTTTCGGTCGAAGGCGGTTATCCGATCGGCCTGAGTGAAAACTGGGTGGTCGAACCGCAGGCGCAACTGATCAATCAACGCATCACCCTCGACACGCCCTACGCCGGCTCGGGCAATGCCTCTTCCGCCGATCTGACGGCATGGAGCGGTCGTGTCGGCGCACGCTTGAAAGGCAGTTACGATTTGAACGGCCTGCCGGTCGAGCCCTATGTGCGCACCAACCTCTGGCACACGGTGTACACCGGCAATACCGTGACACTGGATCAGGTCGACAAGATCAGCAGCAGCCGCAAGTCATCTACCGTTGAATTGGGCTTGGGCCTGGTGGCGCGGGTGACGCCGGCAGTGAGTCTGTATGTCAGTGCCGATTACAGCAGTGATGTCGATGACAATGATTTGAACGGGATCATTGGCAGTCTTGGGGTGCGGATGCGTTGGTAGCGTTTGGCTTGGCGGCGAGCGTGTTTGTGCTGACGCCATCGCTAGCAGGCTCACTCCTACAATGGGAACGCATTCCAAGTGTAGGAGTGAGCCTGCTCGCGATGGCAGCAACTCGCTACTGGATCAACCCTCCGGTTTGAGGATCAGCACCGCCAACGGCGGCAGGTTCAGTTCCAGCGACAACGACTGGCCATGGCTCGCCACTTCCTCGGTAAATGCCCCGCCGCCATTGCCGTAATTGGAACCGGCATAGGTGTCGGCATCGCTATTGAGCAACTCAGTCCAGCGCCCGGCAAATGGCACACCGACGCGATACGCCTGACGCGGCACCGGGGTGAAGTTGGCCACCACCAGCACAGGTGCGCCCTCCTTGCTCCAGCGCAGCCAGGCATAAACGCTGTTGATCGCATCGTCACCAATCAACCACTGAAACCCCTGCGGCGCGTCGTCCTGATCGTGCAGCGCCGGCTCCTCGCGATACAGCCGATTGAGATCGCCAACCAGTTTCTGCACGCCTTTGTGCTCGGAGTACTGCAGCAGATACCAATCGAGCTGCTGATCGTGATTCCACTCGCGCCACTGGCCAAATTCGCAGCCCATGAACAACAGCTTCTTGCCGGGATGGGTCCACATGAAACTCAGATACGCGCGCAAGTTGGCGAATTTCTGCCAGCGGTCGCCGGGCATCTTGTCGATCAGCGAATGCTTGCCATGTACCACTTCATCGTGGGAGATCGGCAGGATGAAACGCTCGGACCAAGCGTAGACCAGGCCAAAACTCAACTCGTTGTGATGGTGGGCGCGGTACACCGGGTCCTGCTGAATGTAATGCAGTGAATCGTGCATCCAGCCCATGTTCCATTTGTAGGCAAAACCCAAGCCGCCCTGCTGCGTACTTTGACTGACACCGGGCCACGCCGTGGATTCTTCGGCGATCACCAGCGCGCCCGGCGCTTCCAGCTCAACCACATCGTTCAAATGCCGGAGGAAATCGATGGCTTCGAGATTCTCGCGTCCGCCATGGCGGTTCGGTACCCACTCGCCAGCCTTGCGCGAATAGTCGCGATAGAGCATCGACGCCACCGCATCGACGCGCAAACCATCGACATGGAAATGCTTCAGCCAGTGCAGCCCGGAGGCGAGCATGTAGCCGTGCACCTCGGTGCGCCCCAGGTTGTAGATCAGCGTGTCCCAATCCTGATGGAAACCTTCCAGCGGATTGCCGTACTCGTACAGCGCGGTGCCGTCGAATTGCGCCAGACCGTGGGTATCGGTGGGGAAATGCGCCGGTACCCAATCGAGGATCACGCCGATCTCCGCGCGGTGGCAGGCGTCGACGAATTCGGCGAACTGTGCCGGCGTGCCATACCGCGCGCTCGGTGCAAATTGCGAGAGCAACTGATAACCCCAGGAACCGCCGAACGGGTGTTCCATGATCGGCATCAATTCGATGTGGGTGAAACCGAGTTCCTTGACGTACGGAATCAGCCGTTCGGCAAGTTCCGGCCAGGTGTACTGACGCGCCACCTCACCGAGATCATCCAGCTCGCATTGCCACGAACCGGCGTGCAGCTCATAGATCGACAGCGGCGCCGAATGCTTGTGACGGTCGCGGCGGCTGCTCATCCAGTCCTGATCCTGCCAGTCGATCTGCAGGGGTTCCGCGACTTTTGACGCCGTATCCGGCGGCAGGCTGGTGGCCAGCGCCATCGGGTCGGCCTTGAGCGGCAGAATGCCGTGGGCGCCGAGAATCTCGTATTTGTACAACTCCCCCGCTTGCAGGCGCGGGATGAACAACTCCCAGACCCCGGACGGATGACGCAGGCGCATGGGATGGCGACGCCCGTCCCAGACGTTGAAATCCCCCACCACTGACACGCGCCGGGCATTCGGCGCCCACACCGCAAAGCGCACGCCGTCGACACCATCCACGGTTCTTAGCTGCGCGCCAAGGCAGGCGCTGAGGTCACGGTGATTGCCCTCGGCGAACAGATACAAATCCATTTCACCGAGCAACTGGCCAAAGCTATACGGGTCCTCGGCGACTTGCTCGCCGCCGGCCCAGCGCGTGCGCAGCTGGTAAGGCCGCGCCTGATCGAAATGACCAACGAACAGCCCCGGCGTTTCGGTCTGCTCCAACGGACCGCGTTCTTCGCCGCTGTCCTTGTCCACTACCACGACGCTCAATGCACCGGGCAGATACGCGCGAATGAATTGCCCACCAGCGCCATCGCCGTGCGGGCCGAGAATGGAAAAAGGGTCGTGATGTTCAGCGCGGACCAAGGCGTCGATATCTTTCGCCGAGGGCAGCAGCGCTTCTTTGACCTGACCCTGTTCCTTGTTTGAGAAACTCATGACTACTCTCCACCAAGATCGGAAAAGGGTTTAAGCCCTGTCAATAACCCGTACAAACCGTGCAACGGCACGGGCAGCCACGTGGGGCGATTTTCGGCTTCATAGGCCACTTCATAGGCCGCCTTCTCCAGGCCGAACAACGCAAGCGCAGCGTCGGCACCTTCAGGATCTTGCCAGGCATGCTCAAGACTAGCTGCCGCGCGGCGATATGCCTGAACAAATGCCTCACGGGCCTCACGCAGATAGCGCTCGGCCACCAGACGCCGCGCAGTTTCAGACTCAGCGCTGTGGTCAACGTTGTGCACGTTAATGGTCATCGCTGCCGCGTAATCGAAGGAGCGCAGCACGCCGCTGACATCCTTGTACGGGCTGTGTTTGCCACGCCGCTCGCTCAATGGCCGCGCCGGTTCGCCCTCGAAGTCGATCAGATAGGCATCGCCCTTGATCACCAGCACCTGGCCCAGATGCAGGTCGCCGTGGACGCGGATACGCAAGCCACCCGTGGCTTTTTTCGCCAGATCCTGCACATGCGCAAGAATGGTTTTCTTCTCGTCGATCAGGCGTTTGACCAGCTTCTGATCCGCTGCATTGAGCTCGCCCTGATGTTGCTTAAGCAGCTTCAAGGCATGTTCGACCTGCGCCACGACATCCTTGCCCGTGGCCTGCATGTCCTTGGTGGTCGCCACTTGCGGGGCGAAGTCGGCATTGTCGGTTGGCGCGGCGAGCACCTTGTGCATCTCACCCAAGCGCTGGCCGAGCATGCCGGCAAAGTCCCTCAGTTCACCCAACGCGTTGTAATGCTGCTCCTGTTCGGACATGGCATCGGCCAGTTCATCGCGCAGCGCCCGTTCGAGGTTGTTCTGCGTCCATTCCCAGGCGTCGCCCTGATTGCTCAGATAGCCTTGGGCGATCATCAACAAATTGTCTTCGCCCTTGCCATCGCGGCGAATCACCGAGCCGAGCAGCGGTGAAATATTGGCAAATCCGGCCTCGGTCAGGTAAGCGCTCATCTCCAGTTCCGGGTGTACGCCAGAAGCGACTTTACGTATCAGCTTGAGCACCAGACTGTTGCCGATCACCACCGAACTGTTCGATTGCTCAGCGGACAGATAACGCACTTCCGCCTCGCCGCCGAGGCCGAGTTTTTCCAGTTGCGCGGTCGGCGCAAAACGGATTTCGCCCTCGGTTGATTCCAGCACCGTGTTGTTCTGCATGCCGTGCAGCACCGCGCGAATAAACGCTTCAAGGCTGAACGCATCGGTGATCAAACCGACTTGTCGCACTCTTCGTACACGCGACAACGCCAATTGCTGCGGCAACGCCGGGCCGACCTGATCTTCGGCAATGAAGCCAAACGGCAATTGATAACGACTGGTCTGCCCAGCGCTGGTGACTTCGATTTCGCTGAGCAGCACCGGATGCTGCGCGTCGCCGAAACGCACGCCATAGGCCAGATGCACCTTGTCGATGCCAGCATCTTTGCCAGCGAACCAGCGACGGTTCTGCAGCCAGCTCGGCAGGATGCTCTGCTCCAGCGTCGTGCGCGACGGCGCTTCGAGCAATTCTTCCATGCGTTTCTTCAACACCAGCGTGGTGAAGTCCGGCAGGCTCTGCGCCGGTTCGACGTGCCAGCTCGGCATCTGGTTTTCCGCGGCCAGTGCAAACCAGTAGAAACCGTACGGCGCCAGGGTCAGGAGGAAATTCAACTGACCGATCGGCGGGAAGGCATTACCGCCGAGCATCTCCACCGGCACCATGCCGACGTAGGCCGACAGGTCCAGTTCCACCGCTTGCGCACTGCGCGAGACGTTGGCCACGCACAAGATGATTTCGTGTTTGCCATCGACATCGGTGAATTCGCGGGTGTAGGCCAGCACGCGACGGTTGTTCGGTGAGAGCATCTTCAAGGTGCCACGGCCGAAGGCTTTCGACTGTTTGCGCACAGCGAGCAAGCGTCGGGTCCAGTTGAGCAATGAATGCGGATCGCCGGACTGGGTTTCGACGTTGACCGACAGATAGCCGTACTGCGGATCCATGATCGGTGGCAGTACCAGGCTCGCCGGATCGGCGCGGGAGAAACCGCCGTTGCGGTCGATCGACCATTGCATCGGCGTACGCACACCGTCGCGGTCGCCGAGGTAGATGTTGTCACCCATGCCGATTTCATCGCCGTAATACAACGTCGGCGTGCCGGGCATCGACAGCAGCAGACTGTTGAGCAATTCGATGCGGCGGCGATCGCGCTCCATCAACGGCGCCAAGCGACGGCGAATACCGAGGTTGATCCGTGCGCGACGATCAGCGGCGTAGTAATTCCATAGATAGTCACGTTCTTTGTCGGTGACCATCTCCAGCGTCAGCTCATCGTGGTTACGCAGGAAAATCGCCCATTGGCAGTTGGCGGGGATTTCCGGGGTCTGGCGCAAAATGTCGGTGATCGGGAAGCGATCTTCCTGGGCTAACGCCATGTACATGCGCGGCATCAACGGGAAGTGAAACGCCATGTGGCATTCGTCGCCGTTTAGACCTTCGGCATCGGTGTCACCAAAGTACAGCTGAGTGTCTTCCGGCCACTGGTTGGCCTCAGCGAGCAGCATGCGGTCGGGATAGTTGGCGTCGATTTCCGCACGGATCTGCTTGAGGACGTCATGGGTCTCGGGGAGATTTTCGTTATTGGTGCCGTCGCGTTCGATCAGGTAAGGGATGGCGTCGAGACGCAGGCCGTCGATGCCCATGTCCAGCCAGTAACGCATCACCGAGAGCACGGCTTTCATCACTTGCGGGTTGTCGAAATTCAGATCGGGTTGGTGCGAATAGAAACGGTGCCAGAAGTACTGGCCCGCGACCGGGTCCCAGGTCCAGTTGGATTTCTCCGTGTCGAGAAAAATGATCCGCGTGCCGTCGTATTTCTGATCGTCATCCGACCACACGTAAAAGTCCCGCGCCGCCGAGCCGGGTTTGGCCTTGCGCGCACGCTGGAACCACGGGTGCTGGTCGGAGGTGTGGTTGATGACCAGTTCAGTGATCACTCGCAAACCGCGCTTGTGCGCCTCGGCTATAAAGCGCTTGGCATCGGCCATGGTCCCGTAATCGCTGTGTACGCCTCGGTATTCAGCGATGTCGTATCCGTCGTCGCGGCGTGGCGAGGGGTAGAACGGCAGGAGCCAGATGGTGTTGACGCCGAGGTCGGCGATGTAGTCGAGTTTGGCGATCAGGCCGGGAAAGTCGCCGATCCCGTCATTGTTGGAGTCGAAAAACGATTTGACGTGGACTTGATAGATCACCGCGTCCTTGTACCAGAGCGGGTCTTTGATAAAGGTGGCTGCCTTGGTTTTCTTCGCCATGTGAAACTCCTGTTGAATTCTGGATAAACCGTGAGCCGATCATCTGGCTCGAAAACGCTGAGCAACCTGTAGGAGTGAGCCTGCTCGCGATAGCGGTTTCATATTCAGTAGAGTTGTCGCCTGCAAGATTGCTATCGCGAGCAGGCTCACTCCTACAATGGTTCTGTGTTCAGGCAGTGATTCGCCAGATGCCGAACGGCTGATACGCCGGGTCCAGGCGCATGAACTGGTATTTGCCGTGCCAGTCCCAGCGATGGCCGTTCATCAAGTCTTCGCCGTGGGTCGTCGCGTCATCGGGCAGGCCCATTTCCCACAATGGCAGTTCGAAGTTCGCCTCCTGCACGTTATGCGGATCGAGGCTGACCGCGACCAGAATGAAATTGCTGCCGTCAAAACTGCGCTTGCCGAAATACAGAATGTTGTCGTTCCAGGCGTTGTAGACCTTCAAGCCCAGATGCGTGTGCAGCGCCGGGTTCTGCCGGCGGATGCGGTTGAGCTGGGCGATCTCGGCAATGATGTTGCCCGGCGCGGTGAAGTCGCGAACGCGGATCTCGTATTTCTCCGAGTCGAGGTATTCCTCCTTGCCCGGCACCGGCGCCGACTCGCACAGTTCAAAACCGGAATACATGCCCCACAAGCCCGAACCCATGGTTGCCAGCGCCGCACGAATCAGAAACCCCGGGCGCCCGGACTCGTGCAGGAATGCCGGGTTGATGTCCGGCGTATTGACGAAGAAATTCGGCCGGTAGCATTCGCGCCAAGGCGATTCGTTCAGTTCGGTGAAATACGTCGCCAGCTCAGCCTTGCTGTTACGCCAGGTGAAATAGGTGTAACTCTGCGTGTAACCAACCTTACCGAGGCGCGCCATCATCGCCGGCGTAGTGAAGGCTTCAGCGAGGAAGATCACTTCGGGGTAAAGCGCGCGAACGTCAGCAATCAGCCATTGCCAGAACGGCAGCGGTTTGGTGTGCGGATTGTCGACGCGAAAGATCTTCACGCCCTCCTCGACCCAGCCAATGACGATGTCGCGCAGTTCGACCCACAGACTCGGAATCGCGTCCGGCGCGTAGAAGTCGACGTTGACGATGTCCTGGTATTTCTTTGGCGGGTTCTCTGCGTATTTGATCGTGCCGTCCGGGCGCCAGTTGAACCAGCCCGGATGCTGCTTGAGCCACGGGTGATCCTGGGAACACTGGATGGCGAAATCGAGGGCGATTTCCAGACCATGATCGGCAGCAGCGGCAACCAGTCGGCGGAAGTCTTCGCGGGTACCGAGTTGCGAGTGAATCGCCTCGTGACCGCCCTCCTCGCTGCCGATGGCATAAGGGCTGCCTGGATCATCCGGGCCGGCGGTCAAGGAATTATTGCGGCCCTTGCGGTGCGCGCGGCCGATCGGGTGGATCGGCGTGAAGTACAACACGTCGAAGCCCATGTCTTGAATCATCGGCAGGCGCGCGTGCACGTCATTGAAAGTGCCATGACGGCGGGGATCATCGGTGATCGAGCGGGGAAACAGTTCATACCAACTGGCAAACTCGGCCAGTTCTCGCTCAACGTCCATGGGGAATTCGGCGCTGACGCTCAAGTAGGCGCGGTGATCGGCCTCAGCCATCAATTGCGCACTGCGCGAGTGCAGAAACAGCGCGACCTGCTCGGTTTCGAGCAACCCGGACAATTCGTGGTGCAACGCCGCCAGTTGTTCGCTGAGCTGGCCCTCGCTGCGTTCGGCGGCCTGCTGAACCATGGTCCGGCCTTCCTGCAACTCCAGCGAAACGGGGACGGCGGCATTGTGTTTCTTCTCCAGTTCGTACTGAAAACTGGCGAAGTGATCGATCCACGCTTCGATGCAATAGAGGTAGCGGCCCTGCTGTTCAGGGCGGAACTGGCCTTGCCAGCCATTATTGCCCTGATCGGCCATGACTTCGCTTTGCCATTGCTCTTCGCCTTCCTCGCGCCAGCGGATGCGCACCGCGAGTTTGTCGTGGCCGTCGGCGAACACCTTGCTGGTAACCACTACTTCACGACCGGCGATCGACTTCACCGCGAACTGCCCGCCATCGAGGGTCGGCATGGTGTTTTCGATGGCAATGCGTGGCAACAGCAAAGCCTGCGACAGTGGCATATGCGGGTTGTAGTTTAATTCTGAGGGTTTTTCAGCAGTCATTGAGCATCTCTCCTTAACGCCCCAAGGACGCTCTTGTGCCGGTTCAGCGTTCGCAATCGAGCGCCTGCCCGGAATGAACTCACTTAGGTTCCGAGCGACCGGCGCCGGGAAAAGTTCAGATGAAATTACCGTGTCAGAAAAGCGGATCGAATTCGCCATGAGGTGGTCAATCCACTTAAGCACTTCTCACGCCATGTGCCACACGGAGGTCATCAGATGAATATCCCGATCCCGGCGGAAACGCCCGATCCGAACATCGACAAACCCACCTTGCCCGAGACCGAGCCGCAGCCGATTCCCGAGCAGGAACCGCCGGGCACCACGCCACCGCCTAAGGAAGAACCGCCGAGCACGATGCCACCGGTCATCGTCTAACTGACAGTGCTGATCGTTCCCACGCTCCGCGTGGGAATGCAGCCCGGGACGCTCCGCGTCCCAAAGCGGACGCGGAGCGTCCATTGAGGCATTCCCACGCGGAGCGTGGGAACGATCAACGTGGCAACGATCAGTCAGTGGTCATCAGTCTTTTCCTCGTCCTTTTCGAACAGCTTCACGACGCGCGGCATCACGCTGAAAATCCCCAGCGCCAGAAAGGTACTGAGCAGCGCCGTCGCTTCCCTGCCCAGCCCGGCCGCGACGCCAATGGCCGCCGTCATCCACAGCCCGGCAGCCGTGGTCAGGCCTTTGACATGACCTTCATCGCCTTCCTTGTTTTTCAGGATAGTCCCGGCACCGAGAAAGCCGATCCCGGCAATCACCCCTTGCACCACCCGGCTCATTGCATCCGACTCTGCCCCCGAAGTCTGCGGCACCAGCACAAACAACGCCGCGCCGAGCGCCACCAGCATGTGTGTGCGCACCCCGGCGGCCTTGCCTTTGTGTTCGCGCTCGAACCCGAGAATGCCACCCAGAATCGCCGCCATCAGCAGGCGCACGGTAATCCGCGTCAGTTGCGAGGCATCGCCGACGTCAGCGAATTCCGCTTGCAGGGTTTCCCACACTTCATGCCACCACGCGTTCATCCGGCAGTCCTTTCCAAGGGTCTATAAAGGATGGACAGCGGCGACCATTAATCAGTTGCGCAGAACGATCGGCGCAGCGTGCGCCCTAACCTTGCAGACCTCACTGAAAAAAGGACTGCTCCCATGCCTCTTCGAGTCGATGAATCCAACCCCGAACAAAAAGTGTGTTTTTTCACCGTTGAACATGGCGAGGAAATTCGCATTTGCGACACCCTGGAAGTCATGACGGATAGCGAAAAATCCATGTCGTTCGTGGAAATAGAAGGCCGGCGCGTTTACATCAGCGAAAAAGAAGCTGACGCCTTGACCGTCGCAGGCGCCAAAGACGGTCGCAAGCACCTGAAGGCCGACGAGAGTGATTCGGTGATTTGACTGACCCTGATCAACACCCCGCGCAAACGTCTGCGATAGGCGTTTGCGCCTTTGTCTGCGGGCTGCTTCAAGTTGTCGCAGGCGCTGCGCGAAAACCCATCTGATCCGCTTTTTATTGAAATACCTGAGTCTGTTATGCAAACAGATCGACGCTCATAGTGCTCTGGCCTGATGGAGGCTGATGAGCGAATAACCATGAGCGAACAAATCCCCGTCCGAACCGTAGAAGCAACGCCAACCATTAAAAGTGTGCCCGCACGCCCAATGAAGGCGACGGCCAAGTCCAGTGACAACCAGATCCACACCCGCAGCTTCACCGGTCTGTTCCGCACCCTGCGCATGAGTGGCGCCGGTTTTCTGTTCGTGCTGTTTTTCGGCACGGTGTGGCTGAACTGGGGCGGACGTCAGGCAGTGCTCTGGGATCTTTCTGAAAGCAAATTCCACATCTTCGGCGCGACGTTCTGGCCGCAGGATTTCATCCTGCTGTCGGCGCTGCTGATCATCGCCGCGTTCGGCCTGTTCGCCATCACCGTGTTCGCCGGTCGGGTCTGGTGCGGTTACACCTGTCCGCAGAGCTCGTGGACGTGGATTTTCATGTGGTGCGAGAAGATCACCGAAGGCGAACGCAACCAGCGGATCAAGCTGCAAGCCGCACCGTGGAGCCTGAACAAACTGGCCCGGCGTGCGGCCAAGCACACGCTGTGGCTGGCGATCAGCGTGATGACTGGCCTGACCTTCGTCGGTTACTTCACTCCGATCCGGCCACTGGCTGAAGAGCTGCTGACTTTGCAGATCGGCGGGGTCAGCCTGTTCTGGGTGCTGTTCTTCGCCGCCGCCACGTACATCAACGCCGGCTGGTTGCGTGAAGCGGTGTGCATGCACATGTGCCCGTATGCGCGGTTCCAGAGCGTGATGTTCGACAAGGACACCCTGACGATTTCCTACGACGTGGCCCGTGGCGAAAACCGTGGCCCGCGCAAACGCGACGTGAAACCGGTAGAAGCAGGTCTGGGTGATTGCATCGACTGCCAGTTGTGCGTGCAGGTCTGCCCGACCGGCATCGACATTCGCGACGGCTTGCAGATGGAGTGCATCGGCTGCGCCGCGTGCATTGACGCTTGCGACTCGATCATGGACAAAATGAACTACCCGCGCGGTTTGATCCGCTACAGTTCCGAGCGTGAATTGCAGGGGGGTAAAACCCATCTGCTGCGTCCGCGTCTGATTGGCTACACCGTGGTGCTGGTAGCGATGATCGGCGCGTTGGCATTGGCGCTGGTCGAGCGGCCAATGGTCTCGCTGGACGTGACCAAGGATCGCGGGCTGTTCCGTGAGAACGGTCAAGGCCAGATCGAAAACATCTACAGCCTCAAAGTCATCAACAAGACCCAGCAACGCCAGGACTACAACCTGACGCTGGTGGATGGCGATGGCTTCCAGCTGCAAGGCAAGACCGAGCTCAGCCTGGCGCCGGGGGAAATTGTCGATGTGCCGGTGTCGGTGGCGATGACCACGGAGCGCCCGGCCAGCAGCTCGCAAACCTTGAGTTTCAAAATTGCCGACAGCGATGAGCCTGAGGTTTACAGCGTGGCGAAGAGCAGGTTTGTGGCGCCGATGAATCGCTGATCCCTTAGAATCCGCTCCCTCACCCCAGCCCTCTCCCAGGGGTAGAGGGAGCCGACCGAGGTGTCTGTCGCTATCCATCGACCTGACAGACCGAGTCGATTACGGATTCAGCAAAGTATTTTCAGGCCGAGTCGATTGTGGATTCAGCAAAACACTTTCAGGCCGAGTCGATTGTGGATTCAGCAAAACACTTTCAGGCCGAGTCGATTGTGGATTCAGCAAAGCACTTTCAGGTCGAGTCGATTGTGGATTCAGCAAAGCACTTTCAGGCCGAGTCGATTGTGGATTCAGCAAAGCACTTTCAGGCCGAGTCGATTGTGGATTCAGCAAAGCACTTTCAGGTCGGTGTATTTAGCAAGCATCCCCCAATCAGTCCCCTCTCCCTCTGGGAGAGGGCTAGGGTGAGGGGCAGTTCTCCTGACACACCTCATCATCAACCAGCATCAAGGCTCCTCGATGAAACGCTACGAAAAATTCGCCGACGACATCGCTGAACTGATCCGCTCCGGCGTCCTCGGCCCCGGCCAGCGCGTGCCGTCGGTGCGTTACGCCAGCCAGACCTACGGGGTCAGCCCGTCCACGGTGTTCCAGGCCTACTACCTACTCGAACGCCGCGGCCTGATCCGCGCGCGGCCGCGCTCCGGCTACTTCGTCAACACTCACGCGCCGAGCCCGTTTTCCGAGCCGGTGATCAGCAGCCACGTTAACGACTCCACCGAAGTCGACGTCAGCGAACTGGTGTTCTCGGTCCTGGATTCGATCAAGGACCCGAGCACCGTGCCATTCGGCTCGGCGTTCCCCAGCCCGACGCTGTTCCCGCTGCAACGCCTGTCGCGCTCGCTGGCCAGCGCCGCCCGCGAAATGGACCCGCGCATGGTCGTCACCGACATGTCGCCGGGCAATCCGCAACTGCGCCGGCAGATCGCTTTGCGTTACATGGTCGGCGGCCTGATGCTGCCAATGGAAGAACTGCTGATCACCAACGGCGCCCTCGAAGCGTTGAACCTGTGCCTGCAAGCGGTGACCGAACCCGGCGACCTAGTGGCCATCGAAGCCCCGGCGTTCTACGCCAGCCTGCAAGTACTGGAACGGCTGAAACTCAAAGCCGTGGAAATCCCCGTGCACCCGCGTGACGGCATCGACCTTGGCGTACTTGCGCAGACGCTGGAACGGCATCCGATCAAGGCCTGCTGGTGTATGACCAGTTTCCAGAATCCGATGGGCGCAACCATGCCCGAGGCAAAAAAACAGGAACTGGTCGAACTGCTGCGCCGCCATCAGGTGCCGCTGATCGAGGACGATGTCTACGCCGAGCTCTATTACGGCCAACAGGCGCCGAAACCGGCCAAGGCCTTCGACACCGAAGGTCTGGTGATGCACTGCGGCTCGTTCGCCAAGAGTCTGGCCCCCGGCTATCGCATCGGCTGGGTCGCTGCCGGGCGTTACGCGCAGAAAATCGAACGGCTGAAACTGATGACTTCGTTATGTGCCTCGATGCCGGCGCAAGCGGCGATTGCCGACTATCTGCAACACGGCGGCTATGACCGTCACCTGCGCAAACTTCGCTATGCACTGGAAGAACAGCAGAGCGCGATGCTTGCCGCCATCGCCCGTTACTTCCCGGCGCAGACCCGGGTCAGCCAACCGGCGGGCGGCTACTTTTTGTGGCTGGAACTGCCACCGCAAATGGATTCATTGAAGTTGTTTCAGATGGCACTGGCGCAAGGCATCAGTATTGCGCCGGGGCCGATTTTCTCGCCGACGCAGCGCTTCAGGAATTGTATTCGCCTGAACTATGGCAGCCCTTGGACCGAGGATTCGGAAAAAGCCATGGAGACGTTGGGGCGGATTGTGCGGTCGTTCTGACAGGTTTGTACTGCCCCACCAATAGCTATCGCGAGCAGGCTCACTCCTACAGGGGAACGCATTCCAAATGTAGGAGTGAGCCTGCTCGCGATAGGGCCAGAGCGGCCACCGGTGAATTAACGCCCGCCCCCCAAATCAACAAACGTCCCGGTCGCATACGACGCTTTATCCGACAACAACCAGACAATCGCCTCCGCCACCTCATCCGGCCGCCCGCCACGGGCCATCGGAATCGCCGACTCCAGCTTGCTGACCCGATCCGGGTCGCCGCTCAGAGCGTGGAAATCGGTATAGATGTAGCCTGGGCGCACGGCGTTGACCCGAATCCCCTCACCCGCCACCTCCTTGGACAAGCCAATGGTAAAAGTGTCGAGCGCGCCTTTGGACGCGGCGTAGTCGACGTATTCATTTGGCGAGCCCAGACGCGACGCCACCGACGACACGTTGACGATACTGCCACCCTGCCCGCCGTGCTTGGGCGACATGCGCAGGATCGCGTGTTTGGCACAAAGGATCGGTGCCAGGACATTGGTTTTCATGATCTTGAGAATGCGGAATTCGGACATTTCGTCGACCCGCGACTTCTGCCCGACGGTGCCAGCATTGTTCACCAGGGCGGTGACACGACCGAGTTCGCTGTCGACCCGCTGGAACAGCGCGATCACTTCGTCTTCGATGCTGACGTCGGCGCGCACCGCGATGGCTTGTGCGCCCAGTGCGCGGACTTGCTCCAGCACGCTTTGCGCGGCTTGTTCATCCGACTGATAGTTGATGCAGATCCGATAGCCTTGCTCGGCAGCCAACAACGCCGTAGCGGCGCCAATCCCGCGCCCGCCACCGGTGATCACAATGACTTTATCCATGCTGGCCTTTCCCCCAAATGCACACGTAACAGTCGGGGGGAAGAATAACCGCCATTGGCGGGTTTTGCATGGAGTCTGTGGTGTCTGGGCAGACGCCTTCGCGAGCAAGCTCGCTCCCACAGGGTTCTGTGTTGTTCACACAGCCAATGTGGGAGCGAGCTTGCTCGCGAAGAACGATAACGCGGTCGATCAGACCGCCGCCACCTGCTTGCCGCGCACAATATCCTGCATGAATTTGTCCGCCGGCATCGGATGCCCCAGCAGATACCCCTGCAACGAATCACACCCCAACTGCGTCAGAAACTCCTGCTGCACTCCGGTTTCCACGCCTTCAGCGACAATGCGCAACCCCAACGCCTGGCCCAACGCAACGATCGCCGAGACAATCGCCGCATCGTCACTGTCATGCTCCAGATCGCGCACAAACCCGCGATCGATCTTCAGCTCGTTGGCCGGCAGCCGCTTGAGGTACATCAGGCTGGAATAACCGGTGCCGAAGTCGTCAATCGACAGGTCGACGCCCATGTCCGACAACTCCTGCAACACCGTCATGCTCGCATCGGCATCGCTCATGGCCGTGGTTTCGGTGATTTCCAGGGTCAGGCTGTTGGCCGGCAAGTGGTGAGTGGCCAAGGCCTTGGCCACGCTACGGACCAAACCGGTGTGGCAGAACTGCAACGCCGACAGGTTTACCGCAATGCGCCAATCGGTGTAACCGAGCACGTACCACTCGCGCATCTGCCGGCACGCTTCGTTGAGCACCCATTCACCGATGGGAATGATCAGACCGGTTTTCTCGGCCAGTTCGATGAACTTGTCCGGCATCAGCATGCCGTGGACGGGATGCTGCCAACGCAACAGCGCTTCAGCGCCGACCGGACGGCCATTGGCGGCGTCGAACTTGGGTTGGTAATGCAAGCTGAACTGGCTGTGTTCCAGCGCCGCACGCAGATCCTGCAACAACTGCAATTGCTTGCGCGCGTTGGTGTTCATCGATGCGTCGAAAAAGCTGTAGCCGTTTTTGCCGCCGCCCTTGGCGTGGTACATCGCTGCGTCGGCGTTCATCAGCAGTTCCTGGGCGTTCTGGCCATTGCCCGGATACAGGGCGATGCCGACGCTGGCGGAGATCTGCAAGTCATGCTCGGCGACGCGGAACGATTGCGCAATCAAGCCGACCTGGCGTGCCGCCAGCCCCAGCGCGTCGTTCGGCTCAGTCAGACGCACCAGCAGGACGAACTCATCGCCGCCGATCCGCGCGAGAGTGTCGAGGCTGCGCAAATCTTCACGCAGACGCACACCGACTTCGCGCAACAACTGATCGCCCATGTGATGACCAAACGCATCGTTAACCGGTTTGAAGCCGTCCAGATCGATGAACATCAAGGCAAAACAGCCGCCCTGCTCATGGACCTTTTTCATCGCTTGATTGATACGGTCATCCAGCAGCATGCGGTTCGGCAAACCGGTCAGGGTGTCGTGCAGGGCCAGTTGCGTGAGTTCGCGGTTGGCCACGGTCAACGAGTGCGCGAGATCGGCGGTGCGCGCTTCGAGGCGCGCGTCGAGAATCGAGGTCAGCAAGGCAATCGACAGCACTGCCAGCGTAGTGATCAACACCAGACTGTCGAGGCCGTTGCCTTTGAGGCCATTGATCGTCGCACCGCAGAAGCTGCCGTCGGGAAATTGCGCGGCAGCCATACCGGTATAGTGCATGCCAACGATGGCGATGCCCATGATGATCGCTGCGCCACCACGGATCAGCCGCACATAGGGAGAGTGCTGACGCAAGCGGAAGGCGATCCACAGCGCCGCCGCCGACGCACCGACCGCAATCAGCAATGAGGCGCCAAACAGCGTCGGGTCGTAGTCGATCCCCGGGGTCATGCGCATCGCCGCCATGCCGGTGTAATGCATGGCACTGATGCCGGCGCCCATGATCAGCGCGCCGAACGCAAGTTGCAGAATCGGCAGCTTCGGCTGGCTGACCAGCCACAAGGCGAACCCGCAGGACAACACCGCAATCAGTAGCGACAGCGCGGTCAGGCCGATGTCATAGCCCAGATCAATCGGCAGTTTGAAGGCCAGCATGCCAATGAAGTGCATCGACCAGACGCCGATGCCCATGGCGAACGCGCCACCGGCCGTCCAGAAATGCACGGCACGGCCCTTGGCGGTGGCAATGCGACCGGTGAGGTCGAGTGCGGTGTAGGAAGCGAGAATCGCCACACACAACGAAATGAAAACCAGGGTGGAGGAATAACTACCGATGAGCATGGGATTTCTCGTGGCCACCCAACGCGGATTGCGTCCATTCCCGGTCGGGCAAATGCGGCGATTGTACTGATTGCACAGAAGAACGCACTGACAAAGTAATCAAATGGCCATCAAGCCGATGAAACGCTTGTTCGATCGTCCGACAAGGCTCTGGAGTGGGCCTTTCTGCAGCTTGCGCAACTCACTGTGTGAGCGAGCCTGCTCGCGAATACGTCCTCCGATTTGATCGTTCCCACGCTCCGCGTGGGAATGCAGCCCGGGACGCTCCGCGTCCCTTCAAAGCCGAACGCGGAGCGTCCGTTGAGGCGTTCCCACGCGGAGCGTGGGAACGATCAGTGAAGCCAACCTTCAGCGGGTGTTATCGCTGACATCCAGCTGCCCGTCCCAGCCACCGCCCAGCGCCGCAATCAATTGCACGCTGGCAATCAAGCGGCTTTGCAGAATGTTCAGCACGCTGCGCTCGTTGCTCAACGCCGTGGCTTGCACCACCACCACATCGATGTAGGCAATCAGCCCGGCCTTGTACTGGTTTTCCGTCAGGCGCAGGGAGTCGCGGGCAGCATCGAGGGCTTCCTGGCGCACCGCCGCTTCGTCCTCATAGACCTTGAGCTGTACCAGATAATTTTCCACCTCGCGGAAACCGTCGAGCACGGTCTGGCGGTACTTGGCCACGGTCTGGTCGTACACCGCTTCCGTGCGATCGACTTCCGCCGAACGAATGCCGCCGTCGAACAGCGGCAGCGCCAGTTTCGGCCCTACCGACCAGAAGCGGTTTGGCAGGCTGATCAGGTTCTGCGAGGTACTGCTGCTGTAGCCACCGCTCAGACTCAGGCTCAGATCCGGGTAATACGCCGCTTTGGCCACACCGATGTTGGCGTTGGCGGCGATCACTGAACGCTCGGCCGAAGCAATATCCGGGCGACGCTCCAGCAACTGTGATGGCAGGCTCAACGGCACCTGCGGCAGCTTCGGAATGGTCTGCACTTCGGCAATGTTGAAATCCGCCGGCGCTTGCCCGGTCAGTACGGCAATCGCATTTTCGAACTGCGCACGTTGCCAGATCAGATCGACCAGATCGGCCTGGGTGCTTTTCAGTTGCGTCTGCGCCTGCGCGACCGCATCGCGCCCGGAAACGCCGGCGCGGTACTGATTCTGGGTCATTTTCAGCGAGCGTTCGTAGGCGGCGACCGTGGCTTCGAGAAGGCGTTTCTGCTGGTCGATAACGCGCAGTTGCAGGTAGTTCTGCACCAGTTCCGATTGCTGGCTCAGGCGCATGGCCGCCAGATCGGCAAAACTGGCCTGGGCACTGGCCTCATCGGCTTCCAGTCCACGGCGCAATTTGCCCCAGACATCGGCTTCCCAACTGACGCCCAGCTCGGCGTTATAGGTATCACGGATGCCACTGGAGGAACTGCTCAGGCTCGAACTGCTGCTGCCGGTGCCCTGGCTGGAACGGGTCTTGCCCACGCTGAGGTCGACACTCGGATAGAACGCCCCGCGTGCGCTGCGCACCAAGGCTTGGGCCTGACGAAACTGTGCTTCCGATTGCGCGACGGTCTGGTTGGAGCTGTTTAGTTTTTCGATCAGCCCGTTGAGCTGTTGATCGCCATACAGCTCCCACCAGGCACCTCGGGCCAGCGAATCGCTCGGGTTGGCCTGGGTCCAGCCTTCGGCCTCCTTGTACTGGGCAATTTCAGCGGTCTGCGGACGCTGGTAGTCCGGGCCGACGGCGCAGGCACTGAGCATCGCCACGCACAGTGACAGGCTCAGCAGACGCGAGCCGCGAACAGTGGCCAGATTGAAAAGCGAACGGTCAGTCATAGCGGAGTTTCCAGAGCGGCGTCAGTACGCACGCCACGCCATTTGTTGAAACGATGGCGCAGCTTGTCGAGATAGAGGTAAACCACAGGCGTGGTGTAGAGCGTCAGCACCTGGCTGAAAATCAGCCCGCCGATGATGGTCAGGCCCAACGGCTGGCGCATTTCCGCGCCTTCGGCCCGGCTCAGCAGCAACGGCAAGGCACCGAGAATTGCTGCCAGCGTGGTCATCAGAATCGGCCGCAGACGCTGCAGGCAGGCACTGCGAATCGACTCCAGCGGCGACAGGCCCTGATGACGTTCCAGTTGCAGCGCGAGGTCGATCATCAGAATGGCGTTTTTCTTGACCACGCCAATCAGCAGGAACAGCCCGAGCAACGAAATCAGACTGAACTCGCCGCCCAGCGCATAGATCGACAGCAACGCGCCGACCCCGGCCGACGGCAGGGTCGACAGAATCGTCAGCGGATGAATGTAGCTTTCATACAGCACGCCCAACACCAGATACACCGCCAGCAGCGCGCCGAGAATCATGAATGGCTGGCTTTTCTGCGTCGCGGCGAAGGCATCGGCGGTGCCGGCCATTTTCGCGATCACGTTTTCCGGCAGGCCGAGCTTGGCAATCGCCCGCTCGATGGCGGCACTGCCCTGCTCCACCGTCACGCCTTCGGCCATGTCGAAAGAAATGTCCTCGGAGGCAAACTGGCCTTCGTGGCTGACGCGGTCGTCTTCCAGGCTGTTTTCGTAATGAGCGAACGTCGACAGCGGCACCCGCGCACCGTCAGCGGTGATCACCTGCACTTGCTTGAGCGTCACCGGGTCCTGGGCGTATTTCGGATTGACCTCCATCACCACTTGATACTGGTTGAGGCTGTCATAGATCGTCGAAATCTGCCGCTGGCTGTAGGCGTTGTTCAACACCGAGGTAACCATGTCCATGTCGACACCGAGGCGTTTGGCCTGATCGCGGTCGACGATCAGCGTCACTTGCTGCGCGCCCTTGCCTTCACGGGCATCGATCGCGGTTAGTTCGGGCAACGCACGTAACGCAGCAACCACTTTTGGATACCACTTGCGCAACTCACCCAGATCACCACTTTGCAGGATGTAGCTGTACTGCGACGTGGTCTGCTCGCGGCCGCCGCCAAACTGCAGATCCTGATCCGCCATCAGCATCAATTGTGCACCGGGGACCTTGGGCATTTCCTTGCGCAGGCGTTCGATGACTTTCTGTGCATTGAGCTGACGTTCCTTGATCGGCTTCAGACGTACCAGCATGAAGGCGTTATTGGTGCCGTTACTGCCACCGATGAACCCGGCGACGCTTTCCACTGCTTCGTCCTTGAGCACGGCACGGCGGAAGATTTCCATTTTCGGCTGCATCACGCTGAACGAAAGACCATCGTCACCGCGCACGAAACCGATCAACTGGCCGGTGTCCTGCTGCGGCATGAAGGTTTTCGGCACCACCACGTACAGCGCGACGTTGACGCCAACGGTGATCAGCAGACTGAGCAAGGTCAGACGACGATGGCGCAACACCCAGTCGAGGCTGCTGGCGTATTTGCCGACCATCCAGTCGTTGGTGCGGCGGCTCCAGCGTTGCAGGCGGTTCTCCTGCCCCGGCGTGTGCGGCTTGAGCCAACGGGCGCAGAGCATCGGTGTCAGCGTCAGCGAAACCACCAAGGAGACGACAATGGCCGCCGCCAGGGTGATGGAAAACTCGCGGAACAGGCTTTCGACAATCCCGCCCATGAACAGGATCGACAGGAACACCGCCACCAGCGAAACGTTCATCGACAGCAAGGTGAAACCGACTTCCTTGGCCCCGAGGTACGCGGCCTGCATCGGTTTGACGCCCTCGTCGATGTGCCGGGAAATGTTCTCCAGCACCACAATGGCATCGTCCACCACCAGACCGGTGGCCAGAATCAGCGCCATCAGCGACAGGTTGTTCAGCGAAAATCCGTACAGGTACATCACCGCAAAGGTGCCGACCAGCGACACCGGTACGGCCAGGGTAGGAATCAGCGAAGCGCGGAAATTACCGAGGAACAGGAACACCACCAGAATCACCAGTGCCACGGCGATCAGCAAGGTCATCTCGGCTTCATGCAGTGTCGCCTTGATCACCGGCGAGCGGTCCATGGCCAGATTCAGCTTCACGCTGGCCGGCAACACCGCTTGCAGGGCCGGCAACTGCGCCTTGATCTCGTTGACCGTCTCGATGATGTTGGCACCGGCCTGGCGATTGATCACCAGCAGCACGGCGGCGTCATCGTTGAAGAAGCCGCTGTTGTAGCGGTCCTCGACACCGTCGCTGACCTTGGCCACGTCCTTCAGACGCAACGCGGCACCGTCGGCGTAGTGGATGATCAGCGATTCGTAATCCTTGGCTTTTTCCAACTGGTCATTGGCCTGGATCTGCCACAAGCGCTGACCGTCCTCGACCGAACCTTTTGGCCGGCGCACGTTGGCATCGGCGATGGTCTTGCGCACATCGTCGAGCGCCACTCCGTACTGGTTCAGCGCCTGCGGTTCGAGTTCGATGCGCACGGCCGGCAGCGAACTGCCGCCGATCTGCACTTCACCGACACCCTGCACTTGCGACAGGCTCTGGGACAGAATGGTCGAGGCCAGATCGTAGAGCTGGCCTTTTTCCAGAACATCGGAGGTCAGCGACAGCACCATGATCGGCGCCTGCGACGGGTTGACCTTTTTATAGGTCGGCATGCTGCGCATACCGCTTGGCAGCAGATTGCGTGAAGCGTTGATCGCCGCCTGCACTTCCCGCGCGGCGCCGTTGATGTCGCGGTCGAGATCAAATTGCAGAATGACCCGGGTCGAACCCTGACTGGAACGGCTGCTCATGGTGTTGACGCCGGCGATCGCGCCGAATGAGCGCTCCAGCGGCGTGGCCACGGTGGACGCCATGACCTCCGGACTGGCACCGGGCAGGCTCGCCTGCACAACGATCACCGGAAAATCCATTTGCGGCAGCGGCGCCACTGGCAGCAGGCCGAAGCTGACACCGCCGAGCAGCATGATCGCCAGACTCAGGAGCATCGTCGCGACTGGGCGTTTGATGAAAGGACCGGAGAGGTTCATTGACCACAAACTCCGACTTCACACCCATCCCCTGTAGGAATGAGCCTGCTCGCGATAGCGGTGTGTCTGCCCCCACTGATATTGAATGTGCCGGCCTCATCGCGAGCAGGCTCACTCCTACAGGGGTTATGTGTACGGACAGTCATACCGCGACCTCTTCGGCATCCGCATTGGTCTTGCCAAAGCGCCGGCCGAGGCGGTCGAAATACAGGTAGATCACCGGTGTGGTGAACAGCGTCAGCACTTGGCTCACCAGCAGACCACCGACCATCACCAGACCCAACGGCTGACGCAGTTCAGCCCCGGAACCGGTGGCGAGCATCAACGGCACTGCACCAAACAGCGCCGCCAGCGTGGTCATCAGAATCGGCCGGAAGCGCAGCAGCGCCGCCTGATAGATCGCCTGCTCCGGTGCCATGCCTTGTGTGCGTTCAGCATCGAGGGCGAAGTCGATCATCATGATCGCGTTCTTCTTGACGATACCGATCAGTAGAATGATGCCGATGATCGCGATCATGCCCAGATCGTTGCCACTGAGCAGCAACGCCAGCAAGGCGCCAACTGCCGCCGAGGGCAAGGTCGAGAGAATGGTGATCGGGTGAATGTAGCTCTCGTACAGCACGCCCAGCACGATGTACATGGTCACCACCGCCGCCAGAATCAGCAGCAAGGTGCTCGACAGCGAGGCCTGGAAGGCTTCCGCCGCGCCCTGGAACTGGGTTTGTACGCCGACCGGCATGCCGATGTCTTTCTGCACTTGTTCGATGACATCGACCGCATGCCCCAACGCTACACCGGGCGCCAGGTTGAACGACATCATCACTGCCGGGAACTGGCCGATATGGGTAATCGCCAGTTGCGCCTGACGTTCTTCCACATGGGCCAGACTCGACAGGCGTACCTGTGCGCCGTCGGTGGTCTTGACGTGAATCTGGTCCAGCGCCTGCGGGCCGATCTTTTCCCCGGCCTGAGCTTGCAGCACCACGCGGTACTGGCTGGCCTGGGTGTAAATCGTCGAGATCTGGCGCTGGCCGAAAGCGTCGTACAGCGCATCGGTGATGTTCGCCACCGAAACGCCAAGGCGGGAAGCGGCATCGCGGTCGATCACCAGATACACCTGCAAACCCTTGTCCTGCAAATCACTGGCAACGTCGGTCAGTTCCGGACGCTGAGCCAGCGCTTCGACCAGTCGGCCGCTCCACTGGCTGAGCAATTCGGAGTCCGGCGAAGACATGCTGAACTGGTATTGCGTGCGACTGACGCGGTCTTCAATGGTCAGGTCCTGCACCGGCTGCATGAACAGGCGGATGCCGACCAGTTTGTCCAGTTGTGGTTGCAGGCGCGCAATCACCTCAGTAGCGGTCAGATCACGATCGCCATGGGGCTTGAGGTTGATCAGCAAACGGCCGCTGTTGAGCGTGGCGTTGTCGCCGTCGACACCGATGTAGGACGACAGGCTCTGCACCGCCGGATCTTCGAGAATGATTTTCGCCAGTTCCTGTTGACGCTCACCCATGGCGGCAAAGGAAATCGACTGCGGCGCCTCGGAAATGCCCTGAATCACCCCGGTGTCCTGCACCGGAAAGAAGCCTTTCGGCACGACCATATAGAGGAACACGGTCAATGCCAGCGTACCGATGGCCACCAGCAAGGTCAGTGGCTGGTGCTTGAGTACCCAGCGCAGCATCCGACCGTACTCGGCGATCATCCAGTCGATGACAGCGCCGCTGGCTCGGTAGAAACGGCCCTGTTCATGTTCCTCGGGTTCACGTTTGAGCAAACGTGCGCACATCATCGGCGTCAGGGTCAGCGAGACCACCAGGGAAATCAGGATTGCCACGGCCAGGGTGATGGCGAACTCGCGGAACAACCGCCCGACCACGTCCGCCATGAACAGCAGCGGAATCAGTACCGCGATCAACGACAGTGTCAGGGAGATCAGGGTGAAACCGATCTGCTTGGCGCCCTTGAGCGCAGCTTGCATCGGGCTGTCGCCCTCTTCGATGAAGCGCGCGATGTTCTCGAGCATGACGATGGCGTCGTCGACCACAAAACCGGTGGCAATAGTCAGCGCCATCAGGGTCAGGTTATTGACCGAGAACCCGGCCAGGTACATCACGCCAAAGGTGCCGATCAACGACAGCGGCACGGCCACCGACGGAATGAGCGTCGCACTGGCGCGGCGCAGGAACAGGAAGGTCACCATCACTACCAGGGCGATGGCGATGAGCAATTCGTGCTGCACGTCAGTGACCGAGGCGCGGATGGTCTGCGTGCGGTCGGTCAGCACGGTGACATCGAGGCCGGCCGGCAGGTTGTCGGTGATGCTCGGCAGCAGTGCCTTGATGCGGTCAACCACTTCGATGACGTTGGCACCCGGCTGACGCTGGATGTTCAGCAATACCGCCTGATTCTGGTTGGCCCACGCCGCGAGACGCTCGTTCTCGGCGCCATCGACGATTTCCGCCACGTCCTTGAGCCGCAACGGCGCGCCGTTCTTGTAGGCGAGGATCAGGTTGGCGTAATCCTCGGGCGAGGTCAGCTGGTCGTTGGCGTCGAGCATCGACACCCGGGTCGGGCCGTCGAAGTTGCCTTTCGGCTGATTGACGTTGGAAGCGCCGATCAAGGTGCGCACGTCCGACAGGTTCAGGCTGTTGGCGGCCAACGCTTCCGGATTGACCTTGATGCGCACGGCCTGACGTTGACCGCCGGCAATGCTGACCATGCCAACACCGCTGATCTGGGCGATTTTCTGCGCCATGCGCGTATCGACCAGATCATTGAGTTTGGGCAACAGCATGGTTTTCGAGGTGATCGCCAGGGTCAGTACCGGGGTGTCTGCCGGGTTGACCTTGTTGTACACCGGCGGCGCTGGCAAATCGGTCGGCAGCAGATTGGTCGCGGCGTTGATCGCGGCTTGCACCTGCTGTTCGGCGACGTCCATGTTGATATCGAGACTGAAACGCAGGGTCAGCACCGACGCGCCGCCGGAGCTGGTCGAGGCCATTTGCGTCAGGCCCGGCATCTGCCCGAACTGGCGCTCGAGTGGCGCAGTTACAGCACTGGTCATCACATCCGGGCTGGCGCCGGGATACAGGGTCATGACGCGGATGGTCGGGTAGTCGACCTGTGGCAGTGCCGACACCGGCAGCAAGCGATAAGCGATCAGGCCGGCCAGAACAATGGCCAGCATGCTCAGGGTGGTGGCTACCGGTCGGAGGATGAACAGCCGCGAAATGTTCATGCGCCCTTCTTGGCCTTGTCAGTGACCGCAGCATCCGGTGCGTTGGCGGCGGATTTGCCTTGCAGGTGTTCGGTCGGGGTGGTCGGCACTTGATTGCTATCGTTGACCACTTCCACTTCACTGCCCTCTTTCAGGCGGTCGGTGCCTTCCAGCACCACGCGGTCGCCAGCGGCCAGACCTTCGGTGATGACGGTGTTTTCGCCATCGCTGGCGCCGATCTTCAACTGGCGAATGGTGACTTTCTTGTCGCCGTCCAGCGCATAAACGAAGGTACCGTTGGTGCCGAACTGGATGGCCGCCGACGGCGCCAGCACCACGCCTTTCAGCGTGTCAGCCAGCAAGTGCACGTTGACGAACTGGTTGGGGAACAGCGCCTGATCGCGGTTTTCGTAGCGGGCCTTGAATTTCAGGGTGCCAGTGGCGACGTCGATCTGGTTGTCGAGGCTTTGCAAAACACCAGTGGCCTGCAGTTTGGTGTCGCCGCGATCCCACGCTTCGGCCGGCAGCTTGGCGCCGCTGCGATAGCGGGCGAGCACTGTTTCGAGGCTGTTTTCCGGCAAGGTGAAAGCGACGCTGATCGGTTGTGTCTGGGTAATAACCGCGAGGAACGTGGTGTCGTTGGCGGTGACGAGGTTGCCGACGTCAATCTGGCGCAGACCGACACGGCCGGCAATCGGCGCGCGGATCTTGGTGAATTCCAGATTGAGTTTGGCGTCATTGACCGCCGCCTGATTGGTCTTGACCGTGCCCAGATACTGACCGACCAGCGCTTCGGCGGTGTCCAGCGTCTGTTTGGCGATGCTGTCCTCTTTGAACAGACCGCGATAACGCTCGACGTCGACCTGCGCGTTTTTCAGCTGTGCCTGATTTTGCAGCAAGGTGCCTTCGGCCTGCAGCAAGGCGTTCTGGTAGGGACGCGGGTCGATCTCGGCCAGCAGGTCACCAGCCTTGACCATCTGGCCTTCTTCGAAATTGATCTTGACCAGCTCGCCGCCCACACGGCTGCGCACATTGATGGTGTTGAGCGCGGTCACCGTACCCAGCGCCTTGTAGTACAGCGGAAAGTCGCCGGTGACCGCCGGCGCCACCCGCACCGGAATCGGCCCGGTGCCGCCACCGAAGCCCGGCCGCATCATCCCCGAACGTCCAGCATGCCCGGCAGCAGCCTTGTCAGCGCCCTCCTTGTGGGCTGAACCGGCCGGCCAGAATTTCCAGCACAGAACGGCGATCACCAACAGGACAAGCAGGCTGATCAGCCAGCGACGGGAGTTACGGGGGGACGATTGCATGGAGTGATTAACCATTGGGCGCGTGGGCTTCTATTACGGGAGGCTGAACGATAAGCACTGATGGGGAATTAGCAAAGCAGCTTTACCGGCAATTTACTTACACCTTACGTTTCAAGGTGTGAGGCAAAACACTGATACACAAATGAAAACGGCCTGGACAGGGCCAGGCCGTTAACAATTGTAAAAGCGCTTACTTGAGAACGGACAGTGCCGCTTCGTAGTTAGGCTCTTCAGCGATTTCCTTGACCAGTTCGCTGTGCAGGACGTTGTCGTTTTCGTCCAGAACCACGACGGCGCGAGCGGTCAGGCCTTTCAGCGGGCCGTCAGCGATGGCCACGCCGTAGTTCTCGATGAACTCGGCACCGCGCAGGGTCGACAGGTTCTGGACGTTTTCCAGACCTTCGGCGCCGCAGAAGCGTGCCTGGGCGAACGGCAGGTCAGCGGAGATGCACAGCACCACGGTGTTTGCCACTTCGTTGGCCTGAGCGTTGAACTTGCGTACCGAAGTGGCGCAGGTCGGGGTGTCGACGCTTGGGAAGATGTTCAGCACTTTGCGCTTGCCGGCAAAGTCTTTCAGGGTGACGTCGGACAGATTGCCGGCAACCAGAGAAAAGGCTGGCGCCTTGGAACCGGCTTGTGGCAACTGGCCGTTGACTTGAACCGGGTTGCCTTTAAGGGTGACTTGAGCCATGACTTGAGTCCTTCTGATGTTTTGATTGGAAAGCATGCAAGAGGCCGAAGTTAACCACGAAATTGTCCGACGACCTATGCCCTGTTTGGAAATTGTTGGGTGCCTGCGCGAAAAATTGTATACAAAACCACAGCCGTTCCCCTGTAGGAGTGAGTCTGCTCGCGATAGCGGTCTGTCAGTCAACATCTGCGTATATGACCCACCGCCATCGCGAGCAGGCTCACTCCTACAATGAGATCTGCGGTGTGAAAAAATTCTCCGCACCTTTTACCAGAGGCCCTGTCGATTCAAGCCCGGCCCGTTCGACTAAACAACGAATCCCCACAATCCACGGAGTAACCGCCATGCGCTTCATGATCCTTGTCAAAGCCAGCGTCGACTCGGAAGCCGGCATCATGCCCAGCGAAGAGCTGATCACCGCCATGGGCAACTTCAACGAAGAACTGGTCAAAGCCGGCATTCTCATCGACGCCGATGGCCTGCACCCGAGCAGCAAAGGCGCCCGCGTACGCTTCTCCGGTGACAAACGCACGGTCATCGACGGGCCGTTCATCGAGACCAAAGAACTGGTGGCGGGTTACTGGATCTGGGAAGTGAAATCAAAAGAAGAAGCCATCGAATGGGTCAAGCGCTGCCCTAATCCGATGCCGGGCGAGTCCGATATTGAAATCCGCCAGATATTTTCTGCAGAAGACTTCGGCGCCGAGTTCACCCCCGAAGCACGTGCGCAGGAAGAACGCGTTCGCGAACAAGCCAAGAAAAACAGCTGAACCGGACATCCCATGTAGGAGCTGCCGAAGGCTGCGATCTTTTGATCTTGAAAAGCAAAGTCAAAAGATCACAGCCTCGTTTCATTCGACAGCTACAGAATCGATCACTCGGGCATAGAGCGGATCTTGATCGTTCCCACGCTCTGCGTGGGAATGCCTCTCGGGACGCTCCGCGTTCCAAATTGCGAATTTGACGCAGAGCGTCAGGGGCTGCATTCCCACGCAGAGCGTGGGAACGATCAATCAGCCATCCTTCAACTCGACGTGATCGAGCGCTTGGTTGACGGCCAGTTCGCCCAGCATTACGACTTGTGCGATGCCCAGTGCAGTCTTGCGCTGGGAGGTTTCCAGCGAAGCGGCGAAGTTCATCAGCATTTCGCTGGCCGAGCCGAGGGTTTCGCTGGCGTTGGCGAGCAGGGATTCGGTGTTGTACCTGGGATTGGCGAGGTACATGGGTTCCGGCTCGTTGGCGCTGGACATGATGTGGGCGGCGGGGTTGAGGTAGTAGTCGAGGGCACGGTCGGCGGCTTCGTGGAGTTTTTTACTGTCGACTGAAGCGTAGGGGGATGTGCTGTCGGCGTCTGATTCTGGGGGGTTGGGTGTTGGCTTTTTCATAGTGTTTTCTCTATCCAAGCGGTGAAGCTGGTCCATTCGGCTTCCGGTCGAATGGGTGGCAGCTGTACGCAGGCTGGAAACCCGGGGGACAGAGAAACCCGGACGACCCGAAGGTCCCCCACGCACAGCCGCCATAACTAAGTACGCACCAAAAAAGGTGCGCAAGCATACGTCATGAACGGTGCTGTTGCGTTCAGTTTTCCCCCGGGGTTTCCAGTCCCGGTCGCTGATTTGGCAGCGACGAACACAGGCTAGAGACCCGACGTCCGACGGACAACCTGAAAACCTTGTGGGAACGTTCCGCAAATTCCAAACAATCTTTAAACATCCCGAATTGAAATACGCACAGGTAGACGCTGCCGAAGGCTCGGGCCGCGATCGGACGGTCTTTTGATTTTGCTTTTAAAACACAAGATCAAAAGATCGCAGCCTCGTTTCACTCGTCAGCTCCTACACGGTGAGAAACGGACTATTCAGTACACAACAATCCGTGAACCCGTACACAAAACCAAAGAATTAATCCATTCGACTGGCTAACTCCCGATTAGCTGCTAGCGTCATTCAGACGTGTCCTACAGGCTTGATAAGAAAGGGATTACGCCGTAACGGTCGAGAAGTGCCGACGAGAGTGCCGAGCTGTCTATAAGCCACCAGGGAATCGGGGATGATGTTCAATCGAGTGGGGAAGACTCTTTTTCTGGCGAGTTCGCTGGCGGCTGCGTGTGCGGCACAGGCGGATAACGCCGAGGATTCGAACAAGAGCAACAACCCGTTGAACGTCGCACCGGGCGCGAATCTGCAGGACTACTACACCCCCAGACTCTACGACAGCAACGTGCACAGCAATGACGTGTTGCTGCGCGGCACCCTGCCGATCGCGCCGAACGATTTCATCGGCGTGCCGCAACTGGTTCGCGCGACGCTGCCGATCAGCACTCGCCCAGACCCGCATAACGGATACAGCACCGGCATCGGCGATCTGAACCTGTTCGATATCTTCATTCTGAAAACCGAAGGCGTGCAGTTGGGCATCGGTCCGTTGATCACCGCACCGACGGCTGAACAGGACGAACTCGGTACCGGCAAATGGCAAGGCGGTCTGGCAGCGGTGGCCATCGACGCTTCGCCGCGCGGGTTGCTCGGTGCCCTCGTGCAGTATCAAAGCTCCTTCGCTGGCGACAATGACCGCCAGCACGTCGAGAGCGCCACCATGCAGCCGTTCATCATCCATAACCTGGAAAAAGGCTGGTATCTGCGCTCTACCGGCACCTGGACTTTCGACCTGAAAAACGACACGCACTACATCCCGCTCGGTCTGGGTGTCGGCAAAGCCTGGAAGTCCGGCAGCAACATCCTCAACGCTTTCGTCGAGCCGCAGTGGACGGTCGACCGCAAGGGCGACGGGCTGCCGCAGTTCGTCGTGTACACCGGCATCAACGTGACATTCGGCAAATAAGGAAAACGCCATGCACGCTATTTTCAAAGCCACTGGATACGGCCTGATGATCATGTTTGTCAGCTGTGGTGTCGGCGCCCAGCAACCCAACTGCCCCACGACGCCAAACGGGTCGGCACAGGAGATTGTTCGCCTTGATAAGCCGACACCGGAAGTCGCCAGTGGTGAATGGAAAATGCCGTTGCTCAACCCGATCAATTCAAAACAATAAGCGGAGTTTTTGATGATCAAGCCCAACGTAGTGCGCCCATTGCTGGCGCTGTGCATGATCGGCAGTCCTCTGCTTTACGCAGCAGAGGGTGGCGTTGGCCGACCGATCACCGGCCAGCAGGTGTTTTCCAACGCCGGGATAGTCCCGCCCGAACCGGGCTGGGTCATGTCGCTGACCAGCATCTGGTACGACGGCTCGCTCAAGGGCAGTTCCGGCGCGCCGATTTCCGGTGCCGTCAGTGGCGGGATCGACATGAAAGTCTCCTACACCATGGGCAACTTCACCCACGTCTGGGACACCGGCAAGGGTCGCTGGAACTACGCCTCGGCGATCGGCGTGCCGGTGCAGTACACCGACATCAAAGCGAGTATCTCCGGCCCGCGCGGCCGCACGCTGGGCGACAGCGATTCCGGCACACAATTCGCCGACGCCTTGATCACGCCGATTGCCGCCGGCTACCACTTCGATGAGCTGAACCACATCTCGTTTTCGCTGCCGATCTACGTGCCCACCGGTGCCTACAACAAGGATCGCCTGGCCAACCCGGGACAGAACAACTACACGTTCATGCCGACCGTGGCGTTCACTCATCTGGATGGCAAGGGTGGCGAATTCAGCCTCATGAGCGCTTTCGAGCGCTACACCGAAAACGACGCCACCGATTACCGCAACGGCAACATCTTCCGCCTCGATGCCCTGTGGACCCTCGGGTTTGGCGAAGGCTGGAATGCCGGCGTTGCCGCCGGTTATATCCAACAACTGACCGACGACAAAGGCCAGACCGCCAACACGTTCAACGGCTATCGCGGACGTTCTGTGGGCGCCGGTCCGGTGCTCGGCTGGACCGGCAAATTCGCCGATGCCCAAGCCAACATCAGCGCCCGCTGGGTGCCGGAATTCGACACCAAGAATCGCCCCGAGGGCAACGGCTTCAGCGTCAACCTGACCCTGGCGTTTTTCTAGACCGGACACAAAGGACTGCTGCCATGACCGCACTTACCGACCTCAATGCCCTGCAAGCCAGCATCGCCGAAGCCGTACTCGGCCAGGATCAGGTGATTCGCCAAATCCTCCTCGGCCTGTTGGCCAACGGTCACTTGCTGCTGGAAAGTCTGCCGGGGCTGGCCAAGACCCGCACGGTCAAAGCACTGGCCAAACACCTCGACGCGAAGATGAGCCGCATCCAGTTCACCCCGGATCTGCTGCCGTCGGACATCACTGGCGCCGAGGTGCTGCATCAGGTCGAAGGCAAGAATGAAATCCGCTTCCAGCCCGGCCCGCTGTTCGGCAACTTGATTCTTGCGGACGAGATCAACCGCGCCCCCGCCAAAGTGCAGGCGGCGTTGCTCGAAGCCATGGAGGAGCGGCAGATCACCGTGGCCGGCAACAGTCATGCATTGCCCGAATTATTCATCGTGGTGGCGACGCAAAACCCGATCGAGCAGGAAGGCACTTACCCGCTGCCGGAAGCGCAGATGGATCGCTTTCTGATGAAAGTCCTGCTCGATTACCCGAGCGCGGAAAACGAGAGCCAGGTGCTGCGCCTGTTGCGCAACGAAGAATTCGCTCAAGGTGCGAGCACCACACCCATCAAGGGTTTCAGCCTCGCGCAGGATGTGATCTTCGCGGCGCGCAAAGAGGTCAGCGCCGTGCACGTGTCGCCGGCCATCGACAGCTACCTGATCGACCTGATCAACGCTACCCGCCACCCTGCCGACTATGACGAAGACCTCGCGCGCTGGATCAGCATCGGCGCCAGCCCGCGTGGAGGCATCGGTCTGGATCGTTGTGCGCGTGCCGATGCGTGGTTGCAGGGCCAGGATTTCGTTTCGCCGGACAACGTGCGCGCCGTGGTGCATCCGGTGCTGCGCCATCGTCTGCAACTGAGCTATGACGCGGTGGCGGACGGTGTCAGCGCCGATCAGGTGCTGGACCGGATTCTCGATAAAGTGGCGATTCCGGCATGAACGATGAAGGCCTGGTCTACGTCTCTCTCGCGCAACTGATGGCGCTGGAGTTCAAGGCCCGTGACCTGAGTTTTCTCGCCCGCCAGCCGCAAGGCAGCATCCTTGCCGGCAATCACGCCTCGCGCTTGCGCGGCCGTGGCTTGAACTTCGACGAACTGCGCCGCTATCAGCCAGGCGATGATTTGCGCCACCTCGACTGGCGCGCCTCGCTGCGCACCGGCAAACCGGTGGTGCGCACCTTCACTGAAGAGCGCGATCGGCCGGCGCTGCTCGTGGTCGATCAACGCATGTCAATGTTCTTTGGCTCGCAACGCAGCTTCAAATCCGCCGTGGCTGCCGAACTCGCCGCACTCGCGGCGTGGATGGTGTTCCATGCCGGCGACCGGGTCGGCGGGCTGGTGTTCAACGATCAACGCATCGACAGCATTGCCCCACTGCGCAGTCGCAAGCGCGTCGAAGCGCTGCTCAGCCGCATTGCCGAACAGAACCGCGCCTTGAACGCCGGCAACCGTGACGCCGAGGATGAGGATCAACTGGACAAAGTCTTGCAGCGCTGTCTCGCGCTGGCCGGGCACGACCACCTGATCTGCATCGTCAGCGACTTCGCCGGGGCTGGCGAGCGTACCTTGCAACTGATGCGGCAACTGTCGGCGCACAACGATGTGATTGCGCTGCAGGTCTACGACCCGCTGGCGATGAAGCTGCCGAACAATGGTCGCCTGCTGGTCACCCAAGGCGAGTTGCAGGTTGAATTGGCCATCGAGAAACGCAATGTGCATCAGCCGCTGGGGGACTTTCTCAGCGGGCGGCTCCAGGACGTCGCCACCCTGCTGCGCCGCAGTCAGGTACCGCTGATGATGATCAGCACCGCAGAAGAAGCCCATGCCCAACTGCGCGCCGAGCTGGGCAAGAGTGCTGGAGCGCGGCGGTGAATCCGAATATTCCCAGCATCGAACAGCTTAAAGAGCTGGGCCTGCCGGCTCCGGTCAGTTATGCACCGCAGACGTGGGGTTGGTGGGTGTTGCTTGCCCTGCTGATATTGGCCGCGTTGTTGATCGGCATTCGGCGTTATTGGCAATGGCGCAGGGACGCTTATCGGCGCGAGGGCCTTGCGCGTCTGGCGCAATTGCGTGAACGTGGCGATGACCTCAATGCCTTGCGCGAATTGCCGGAACTGCTCAAGCGCGTCGCGCTGTCGATGCCCACACAATCCCCGAGCTGGAACCCGATCTCTGTAGGAGTGAGCCTGCTCGCGATAGCGTCATCACGTTCAACACATTCATCGACTGACCGGACGCCATCGCGAGCAGGCTCACTCCTACAGGGTTCTGCGGCGCTTGGGCGCGAGGATTGGCAAGTCTTTTTGCAGCAACACTGTAAGAAACCGCTGCCGGCAAACTTCGGCGCCCAACTCGCACAACTCGCCTACGCCCCCGACGAAACCCTGCGCGCCCTCCCCGCGCCGCAGCGTCAGGCACTGTTCGAGACCTGCCAATACTGGATGGAGCATCACCATGTGGCAGCTTGATTACCCATGGCTGTTGTTGCTGCTGCCGCTCCCCTGGCTGGCCTACCGATACCTGCCCGCCTACAACGAAGCGCGCAGCGCAGTGCGCGTGCCGTTTTTCAGCGCCATGAGTCGCGCAGTCGGTGAAGCACCGAGCAACGTCGGCAGTCGGCGCAACACCTGGCAGTTGCTGCTCAATGTGCTGGTCTGGGCACTGATCCTGTTGGCTGCTGCCCGTCCGGTATTCGTCGAAAAGCCCATCGAGAGGCAACAACCGGTGCGCGACCTGATGCTCGCCATCGACCTTTCGCAGTCGATGGAAACCGAAGATTTCAGCAACGCCAACGGTGAAAAAATCAATCGCCTCGCTGCCGTCAAAGAAGTCGTGCAAGGCTTCATCGATAAGCGCAAGGACGACCGTCTCGGCCTGATCGTCTTCGGCAGCGGCGCCTACCCGCAGGCGCCGCTGACCCTCGATCACGCCAGCCTGTCGCTGTTGCTGGCGGACACCGGTATCGGCATGGCCGGTCCGAACACCGCGATCGGCGACGCGATCGGCCTGAGCCTGAAGCTGCTCGACAAGGCCCACGAACAGGAAAAAGTCCTCATCCTGCTCACCGATGGTAACGACACCAGCAGCGCGATCACTCCCGATCACGCCGCTGAAATGGCCGCCAACAAAGGCGTGATCGTCCACACCATCGGTATCGGCGACCCGAGCGCATCCGGCGAAGCCAAGGTCAACCTGTCGGCGCTGGAGCAGATTGCCAAAACCACCGGCGGCCAGTTCTTCCGCGCCGAAGACCGCAACGCGCTGGATCAGGTCTACAGCACCCTTGATCGACTGACCCCGCATCAAGTGAAAACCCTCAGCCATCAACCGCAACGCGAATTGTTCTACTGGCCACTGGGCGCGGCAGTTGCCCTGTTGGCGCTGTATCACTTTGGCGCGCTGCTGCGTGTGCGCCTGGCGTTTGCCCGTCAGCGACAGGAGGCCTGAGATGGAGATCAACCTCAGCGACTTCCATTTCCTGCGCCCGCTATGGCTGCTCCTTGCACTGTTCGGCGCCGCGCTGCCGTTGCTCTGGCGTCGCGGTCGCGACCTGCAACGACGCCTGCGCGGCAATATCGCCGAGCACCTGTTGCCGCATTTGCTGATCACCCCGCAAGACCATCAGCGCCTGCGCCCGGTGCACCTGTTGTGCGCACTGTTGATCGTCGGCGCAGTCGCGGCCGCCGGGCCGACCTGGGAACAGGATCGACCAGACTTTCTCGAGAACCGCGCGCCGCTGATTGTCGCCGTCGATCTGTCGCCGTCGATGGACGCCAGCGATGTGCAGCCGACTCGCCTGGAAGCGGCGAAACACAAACTGCACGACCTGATCCAGCGCCGCGCCGGCGCCCGCACTGCTCTGATCGCCTACGCCGGCAGCGCGCATCTGGTGTTGCCGCCCACCGACGATCCGGCGCTGCTCGACACGTTCATTCAAGCCTTGGGCAGCGGGCTGATCGACAAACCGGGCAAAGACGTCGGCGCGGTGATCGATCAGGCGAAACGCTTGCTCAGCGCCGAGAAGACTCCGGGCAGTCTGTTGTTGATCACCGACGGTGCCGACACCTCGCAACTCGACGGCCTCGATAAACGTTTGGGCGACAGTCCGTTGCAAGTGCTGGTACTGGCCGTCGGCAATGAGGACGGCGGCATCATTCACGACGCCAGCGGCCAGCCGCGCACCGATGCCAACGGCCGCCCGGCGCTGGGCAGCTTCGATCAGGCGGCAATCAAGCAACTGGCCTCCGCCGTCGCTGCGCCGCTGGGCAGCCTGACGCTCAATGACGATGACCTCGACTGGATTGAACTGCACGCGCAGCAACACTTCCAGAGTGCCAGCACCGAACAGCGCGAATTGCACTGGAAAGACGCCGGTTACTGGCTGTGCTGGCCGTTGTTGCTGTTGGCGCTGTGCAATGTGCGCAAGGGCTGGAGCGTCAACTGGATGCCCGCGCTGGCGCTGGCGGCTGGCTTGAGCTGGCCAGCAGCACCAGCACAGGCCAACGCCCTGACCGATGCGTTTTTCACCCGCGACCAGCAAGGGCGCTGGGCGTTCGAACATGAGCATCTGCCGCAAGCAGCGGCGCTGTTTGTCGACCCATACTGGAAAGGTGTGGCGGCGTATCACGCGGCCGATTACGACCTGGCGCTGGCGACATTCGCACGGCTGGACACGCCGCAGGCGTACTTCTATCTGGGCAATATTTACGTGCGGCGCTTCAAGTTCGATCAAGCCATCGCCGCGTATACCCAGGCCTTGAAGCTGCAACCGCAGTTCCCAGAAGCCACGGCCAACCTGGCCCTGGCGCAAGCCTTGCTGAAGGACACCGAGAGCGCCGAGAAAAACGCCCCGGAAACCAAACCCGACGAGGTGAAATTCGACAAGGCACCGGGCAAGGGCCAGAGCAAAGCCGTGCAGACTGAGCAGGCCGCGTCCGATGCCTTGTGGTTGCAGAACCTGACCACCTCGCCGGCGAAGTTTCTCAGGCAGAAGTTCAGCTTGCAGGATCAGCAGGAGGCCAGACCATGAACCGAGTCGTGGCTATCGCGAGCAGGCTCACTCCTACATTGGTTTTGTGTGCGCCAACAATCCCCTGTAGGAGTGAGCCTGCTCGCGATAAGGCCAGCACAGGCGCCCGAACACTCAGCACCTTGCTCATCAGTGGCCTGTTCACACTCCAGGCCTTCGCCGCCGAACCCCAACTCAAAGTCCAGGCCCACCTGCAACCCGCCGAAGGCGCGATGGTCGGCGGCCTGGTCGAACTGCAAGTCGATGTCCTCACCGACACCTGGTTCACCAGCGCCGCCACCCTCCCCGACTTGAAACTCGACGGCGCGCTGGTCATGCCCCCAGACGGTCAGGCCCAGCACCTCAATCAAACCATCGACGGCCAGGCTTTCAGCGGTTTGCGCTACAGCTACCTGATCACCCCGAACGTTGCGCGCACGTTTGATATCCCTTCTCTGACCGTGCGCGCGACACCCGGCCAAGCCACGACAGAAATCAGTGCGCAAAGCCAACCGGTGCAGTTCAGCGTGGCACAAACGCCCGGTTTCAAACCCGGGGAAACACCGCTGGTGGCCAGTGGATTGCGTTTCACCCAGACCGTCACAAACTCGGCGACCCCCTTGAAAGTCGGCGACAGCATCACCCGCCAATTGACCCTGCAAGCGGACGGCGCGCTGGCGATGGCTCTGCCGATTCCAACGCTCGGTGATGTTCCCGGTCTGAGCCGCTATGCGAAAACCCCGCAAGTCACCGCTCTGGACGACGGTCGTGGCGACATCCTCGGCGGTCAGCGCATCGACAGCGTCACCTACCGCATCGACAAGGCCGGCTCGCACACCCTGCCGGCCGTTGAGGTGAAATGGTGGGACGCCAGCACTCGCCAACCGCGCATCGCGCAAGTGCCGGCGGTGACATTCGAAGCAGCGGCCGGCACTGCCTACAAACCGGTGTTTTCGATCAGCGAAGACCTTCAGCGACTGGGCCAGAATCACCTGCGTTTCTCCACGCGCGGGCTGTTGTGGCTGACGCTGATTGCCGCAGTCGTTGCCGCCGTTTATCTGCTGCGTCCTGCGTTCATCCGCGCCAGGCAACAGTGGCAAGCACGCCGGCAAGCGCAGCAACGGGCCTGGCAGCAATCCCCTGCTTTCGCCTGGCAACAAATCAATAGCCAACTGCAGGCCAGTCCGGCGCAATTGACGGCGCTGTACCTGTGGCTGCGGCGCAGTCGCCTGGGGCTCAAACTGGTCAATGCCGGCCCACGCCTGCAAGGCCTGTTACGCGGGCTTTACGGTCGCCAGCCGAGTACCGGGCAAACACTCGTTCACCTGCGCGAATCATTGACTACGCTTCACAGTCAGGCCGAACAGCAACAGGCAAAACCGGCCTCGGCCCTGCGGCCGCTCAACCCCGTTCACGAGAAGGATTTCCCATGACGATTGCGCTACTGCACCGCCAACGATTCGCCCTGGCCTTGTTGTTTGGCCTCGCCCTGCCGCTGCTGGCCCAGGCCAACGAGCCGCTGCCGTCGTGGAATGACGGCCCGGCAAAGAAGAGCATTATCGAATTCGTGCAGACCGTAACCGACCAGTCCAGCAAGGATTTCGTCAAACCGGGCGACCGCATCGCCGTGTTCGACAACGACGGCACGTTGTGGAGTGAACAACCGGCCTATTTCGAATTGCTGTTCGCCTTCGATGAGATCAAGCGTACCGCCGCGCAGCACCCGGAATGGAAGACCACCCAACCGTTCAAAGCCGTGCTGGAAAACGATCACAAAGCCCTCGCCGCGTCGGGCATGGATGGCCTGCTGAAGATCGTCGGCGCAACGCACACCGGCATGACCACTGAAGCCTTCGATGACTACGCCAAGACCTGGCTGAGCCAGGCGCGCCATCCAAAAACCGGCAAGCCCTATACCGAGATGATCTTCCAGCCGATGCTGGAAATGCTCGACTACCTGCGCAAACAGGACTTCAAGACCTACATCGTCTCCGGCGGCGACACCGCTTTCATGCGTGCCTTCGCCGAGAAGGTCTACGGCATTCCGCCGGAGCAGGTGATCGGCACCACGTTCATCACTTCGTACCAGTTCAAGGACGGCAAGGCCTCGATCGTGCGCACCCCGAAACTGGCGCACAACGACGATGGCCCCGGCAAACCGGAAAGCATCGACGCGGTGATCGGCAAACGGCCGATCCTCGCCTTCGGCAACTCCGACGGCGACCTGCAGATGCTGCAGTGGACCGCTGCAGGTTCCGGCAAGCGTTTCATGGGCCTGGTGCACCACACCGACGCCAAGCGCGAATGGGCGTACGACCGCAAATCCGATATCGGCCGGCTCGACAAGGCCCTCGACGAAGCAAATTCCCGTGGCTGGACCGTGGTCGACATGGCGTCCGAATGGCGCCGGATCTATCCGTTCGAGCCAGCGGTAACCGAGCAGGTGCAATAAGAAAAAAGCGTGCTGCAGGACTGCAATAAACGTAAGTCGCAATAAACGACCCCCGCGAAAAGGAGCAAGTCAGATGACTCGCATACGCAAGTGGCTACCCAAGCTCGCCTTAGTGGCGACTTCGGTCATGGCGCTGTCGGCAACGGCCACAGCGGCTGAAAAACCCAACATTCTGGTGATCTTCGGCGATGACATCGGCCAGACCAATATCAGCGCCTATTCGATGGGGGTGGTTGGCTACAAGACCCCGAACATCGACCGCATCGCCAAAGAAGGCATGATGTTCACCGATTACTATGCGGAGAACAGCTGCACGGCTGGACGATCTTCGTTCATCACGGGGCAGACGCCGCTGCGTACCGGCCTTTCGAAAGTGGGCATGCCTGGCGTGCCAGTCGGCTTGCAGCCCCGCGATATAACCATCGCCCAAGCATTGAAAGCACAAGGTTACGCAACGGGCCAGTTCGGTAAAAACCACCTCGGTGATAAAGATGAATACCTGCCGACCAACCATGGTTTCGACGAGTTCTTCGGCAACCTCTATCACCTCAATGCCGAAGAAGAACCGGAGCGTCCGTACTGGCCCAAGAATGATGCCGAGTTCGTCAAGGCAGCCTCTCCGCGTGGCGTGATCCACAGTTTTGCCGATGGCAAGATCGAGGACACCGGCGCGTTGACCAAAAAACGCATGGAGACCATCGACGACGAAACCACTGCCGCCGCTCAGGCGTTCATCGAGAAGCAATCGAAGGCGAACAAACCGTTCTTCGTCTGGATGAACACCACCCGCATGCACGCGTTCACTCACGTGCGCGAATCGATGCAAGGCCAGAGCGGTATGGTCGGCAACGAGTATGCCGATGGCATGATCGAGCACGACGGCGACGTCGGCAAACTGCTCAAGACTCTCGATGACCTCAAGCTGACCGACAACACCATCGTGGTCTACACCACCGACAACGGCCCTAACCAATGGTCGTGGCCGGATGCGGCAACCACACCGTTCCGCAACGAGAAAAACTCCAACTGGGAGGGTGCGTATCGAGTGCCTGCGATGATTCGCTGGCCGGGTAAAGTCAAAGCCGGTGAAGTGTCGACGCAGTTGTTCTCGGGTCTTGACTGGTTCCCGACGCTGTTGGCTGCGGTCGGCGACACCGATATCAAGGATCGCCTGCTCAAAGGCGCCGACGTCGGCGGCAAGAACTTCAAGGTGCATCTGGACGGTTACAACCAGCTGGATTACCTGACGGGCAAAACCGACAAGAGCGCGCGCGACGAGTTCTACTATTTCAACGATGACGGTGTGCTGGTCAGCATGCGTTTCAACGATTGGAAACTGGTCTTCTGTGAGCAGCGTGCTCCCGGTGGTCTGGAAGTGTGGAGCGAACCGTTCGTGTGCCTGCGAGTACCGAAAATGTTCAACCTGCGCATGGACCCGTACGAACGGGCTGACATCGTGTCTGACCAATACTATGACTGGCTGACGAAAAACGACTATCTGATTTTCGACGGCACCCGCAGGGCTGCGAAGTTCCTGCAGACCTTCGTCGACTATCCACCGAGCCAGCGTCCGGCGAGCTTCAGCATCGACCAGATTCGTGAGGACGTGGATCGCCGCATTGAAGAGAAAATGAAAAAAGCCCAGTAACACCGCTCGACTGCCGCTCGCCCTCACAGGCGAGTGGCCTTTTTTTGACTTGGGACTGTGTCGGCTTCTTCGCGAGCAGGCTCGCTCCCACAGGGGATTTGTGGTGGCCACAGGTCCAGTGTGGGAGCGAGCCTGCTCGCGAAGGGGCCAGCACAGTCACAGTTACTCTTGAATTAAGGCCTCCGCATGTCCTCACGTATCGCCAGCAAGCCGTCGGCCATACCCGCCTCGCACAGCGCCGCTCCCGCGCTGCTCATCCCCGCCCTGCTGCTGTGCATCTCCGGCGCCGCGGCGCTGGTCTATCAGGTGCTGTGGATCAAGCAACTGTCGCTGGTGGTCGGCGTCGAGGTGTACGCGATCACCACCGGTATCAGTGCGTTTTTCGCAGGCCTGGCGATCGGTGGCTGGCTGTTCGGGCGCTGGGCCGATCGCTTGCAACAACCGGTTCTGCTGTATGCCGTGCTGGAAGTGCTGGTGGCGATTCTCGGCGTCGGTGCCACCGTGGCCATGAGCCTGGCAGCCAGCCCGTTTGCCTGGCTGCAAGAGCATGTCGGCCTGCTCGCGTGGATATTGCCGTTCGCATTGGTCGGCCTGCCAGCGGTGTTGATGGGCGGCACCCTGCCGGTGCTGGTGCGTTCGCTCGCCGCCGATCCGGGCAAGGCTGGCGGTCAGTTGTATGCGGCCAATACCTTGGGGGCGATTGTCGGCACCCTGCTCGCCGCGTTTGTGTTGATCGCCAGCCTCGGCGTCCGTGGCAGCGCGTTGTTCGCGGCGATGCTCAATCTGCTGGCAGCCATCGGCGCGTTATGGCTGGCCCGGCAGCATCCAGTGCCAGTGGCAACCGCCACTAAACATCATGCGGAAAAAGCCCCGGATCGCAGCGCGTTGTGGCTGTATTCCATCGCCGGTGGCGTGGCGCTCGGTTATGAGGTGGTCTGGTCGCAATCGATCGTGCAGTTCATGAGCACGCGCACCTACGCGTTTGCCGTGGTGCTGGCGATGTATCTGACCGGGTTGTTTATCGGCAGCGCCCTGCTCGCCCGGCGGGTCGAACGGATCCGCGATCCGTGGGGCGTGTTCGGCTTGCTGATTGCCGGCGCCGGGTTGATCGCGCTGCTGGAAATCGCCGTGCTCGGGCGCTGGCTGGTGATCGCGCAAAGTCAGGCGGAAATGTGGCTGTTGAGCCTGGGCGCCAGCGAACTGGCCGGCATGAGCGCACGTTTCGCCGTGGCAGCGTTGAGCATTGTCTTTGTGCCTACGTTGTTGCTCGGTGCGGCGTTTCCGCTGGCGTTGCGTTTGAGTGTCGGCCATGAGCGCGTCGGCCGGGATGTCGGCGCCGTGGTGGCTTTCAATACGCTCGGCGGGATTGTCGGGGTGATGCTTTGCGGCTTTCTGCTGATCCCGCTATTGGGGCTGGTGCGCACGCTGGGCCTGCTGGCGCTCATCGCTGCCGGCATCGGCTACTTTGCCGTGCGCAAAGGTCATCACGTCAAGAAAGGCCGGCGTCAGGCTGTGGTCACCCTCGGTCTGCTCGCGGTTGCGTTTGCCGTGTTTACCCCGGTCGACAAACTCGCCAGTCTGCTGCCCGGTGCACGCAACGGCAGTCTGTCGTTCTATGAAGAAGGCCGGGGCGGCACCGTCGCCGTGGTTGCTCAAGGTCGCGGCGATAACACCTTCCACCGTTTGTATATTCAAGGCGTATCGAACACCGGCGATGCCATGCCCTCACTGCGCTACATGCGCGTGCAAGCCTTGCTGCCGCTGTTGATTCACAACGGTGAGCCACGTTCGACACTGGTGATCGGTTTCGGCACCGGCATCACCGCCGGCGCCATGCTGCGCTACCCGGGGCTGGAACATCGGGTGGTCGCCGAGCTGCTGCCGTCGGTGGTCAAAGCCGCGCCGCTGTTCAAGGGCAACTTCAACGCCGCCAGCGATCCCGGCGTCGATGTGCGTCTGCGCGACGGGCGCCAGGAACTGCTGCGCAGCGCACAAACCTACGACCTGATCACCCTCGAACCGCCACCGCCCTCCGCTGCCGGTGTGGTCAATCTGTATTCGCGGGACTTCTACCAGTTGGCGGCCAGTCGTCTGGAGGACAAAGGCATCGTCGCCCAGTGGCTGCCATTACCGACGCAGAACATCGACGACTCGCGTTCACTGGTGCGCAGTTTCCTTGATGTGTTCCCGTATGCCTCGCTGTGGACCAGCGAATTCCATGAGATGTTGCTGGTCGGTTCGCTGCAGCCAATGGAACTGGATGCCGCGAAAATCACCGCACGATTCCAGCAGGACAGCGTACGCAGTACCTTGCAGGATGTCGGCATCGGTTCCGCCGCCGCCCTGCTGGCGACCTGGGTCACCGATCGCGCCGGGCTTGAGCGCTTCGCTGCCGATGCGCCTGCGGTGACCGACGATCAGCCGCGTATCGAATATGCGCCGTGGGTGCGCAGCAAGGAGATCACGCGGGTGTTGCCGGCACTGTTGGACCTGTATCAGGCGCCGCCACTGGTCAATGCCGATGCCGGGTTCATCGAGCGCATGGAAAACCATCGCCAGCGCTTGATGCAGTTCTATCGCGCCAGCCTGCATGCCTATGACGGTGACCGCGATGCCTGGGCACGGGATATCGGCGAGGTGATGCGCGGCGACGGCAGCAACCCGTATTTCCGTTGGTTCGTCGGCAAATAAGCGGCGGCTGAGGACTTTTCGACGCGAAACAGATAAGGTGCGCACAATCAAAGTGCCACCACTGGGCCGCGTCGAAGGTTTTCATGGAGTTGTACACGCAATGAGTTGCTGGACCGTCCTTGGCCTCTCCGCCGACGCCGATACGCGCAGTATCAAACGCCAATACGCTGCCCTGCTCAAACAGACCCGTCCGGACGAAGACGCCGAGGGCTTCCAGCGCCTGCGTGACGCCTATGAGCAAGCCCTGAATTACAAGGAATGGGCGCAGGCCAACGAAGACAACGAAGACAACGCAGCGCAGGACGACAGCTGGGATTTGACCGGCCTGACCGTGGTCGAAGTCGATGCCTTGCAACAAGCAACTCGCTCGCTGCAGGGCACCAGCCTTGCGCAGTTGCAACAGCGCCATGCCCTCGCCGTTGAGCAGGGTTGCGCGCATATCCTCGAAGAGACCCTGCTGCAGCATTGCATCGAGAACCCGCAAACCTCAGCGCCGATGGTCGATTGGGCGGTGCAGACCTATCACTGGTTCAGTGCCTGGCAGCGCTTGGAACTGGACGAGGAATCCATCGAACATTTGCTCGATCAGCAGCGGGAACGCATTACTCGACCGCTGCGCGAGGCCCTCGAACGTGAGGACATTGCGGCCTTTTTGCACGCTTACGCACAGTGCGCGCAATGCCTCTGGCTCGACGCTGAAGTACACCGACTGTGGTTCAACCTGTTCCTGAGTCGATTGCTACTGGACAGCGAACACTGGTCCTCCACTGTTTTCGAGCAGGTTTGTGCGGGCCAGGGCTGGCATTCCGGCCCGGCCAACCGTTGCCCGCAAGATGAATGGAAGCGACTGGTCGCGCGCCATGAAGCACCGCTTTTTCTGGCGCAGCAGCGTCAACTCGCCGAAGCGCCGCCCGCCACCGCCGAACACCGCGCCGCGCGCCTGTTGCTCGGCAGCGGCCCGTTCAGCCAGCGTCGGGCGCTGGCCCGGCGCCTGCGAGAGAAAGATTGGGAGCATTGCCGACATTTGAGTTCGGCACTGTATGCCAATCATCCGAAGGTCTGCGCAGAGTTGCCCGGTGGCACCGCGTTTTTCTGGCGCGACTGGGAGCTCGGCCGTGACGAATGGCCGACATACCTTGGCGTGGTGCTGGCCTGTCTGATCGGTGCGTTTACTCATTTCATCCCACTGGGGCTACGCGTCACCGGGCTGATCAATATCGTCATGACCTCAACGATCGTGTTTGGGGTGATCGCTGCGGGCATCAACTGGCTGACTCACGAACTGGCGCACACCCATTGGCTGCTGGATGACCGCCTCAGCGCGCGGTTGTGGCCAGGTTTAGCCACGGACGCTGCGCCGTTCGGCGTACTGCGCGATCTGATTCCCTGCGTATTGATGGTGGCCGGGCTCAGCTGGTTTTTCGGCCCCATCGCTGGCGTCGTCTATGCCGCCACACTGGCCTGCGTGGGTTTGATCCGTCGCCGTCAGGTCAAACCACACACGTCCTGGGAAAAGACCAACCTGCCGGTGAAAATCGGCCTGACGCTACTCGGGGTTGTCGCCCTGGTGCTGGTGCTGGGCGTGTTCAAAGTGGCCGCCAGTCAAGGCACGGTCAATCGCAATCAGGGGCTACAACCCTGGGCGGAGCGTTTGTGTAGCCGGTTGCCGGCGAGTTCTTTCGATTGCGGCGCTCCGGCCACCCGCGAGCAGTGGTATCCCGCGGAGGCACGGCCATGACGTCGAGATTCATGTTTGTCAGCGGCGTAGTGGTCGTTCTGGTGGTGATGGGGCTGTCGAGCGCGACACGGCCGTTCCTGAAGCTCGATCTGTGGCTTGATCAGCGCGAATCCCCCGTGACCGCGCAGGCCAACGCGTTGAGCCCGGTCATTGCCTGCGTCAACCGTGTCGATGTGCACTGGCGCAACGCCTACGACAAGTTCGAACGTCCACGGCCAACAAGTGATGCATTCGGGCATTATCTTGCTGAGGCACGGGATTTCGACAACACGGATGCGTACACCGTGCAGGACATCCAAAAGGATCTCTGCCTCAGACAGATCAACGAAAAACTCGAACTCTTGGCCTATCAGCCAGTGCTTTCGCAAAAAGTCCGTGACTACGCGCAAGCACTGCAGGGGGCAGCGGTGATCTTTACGCCGGAGCGACTCGACAGAAGTGCGAATTTTTATGCCACGCCGCTCGCCCGGTTGTCCCAGGGCTCGGGGCAAATCCAGGCCGCCAGCAATGCCTACATCAACGCATCGACAGCCTTGCGAGAGGAACTGCTGCCACTGGACGTGGCACAGCGCCCCGAGCAGCTCAGGCTCCTGGAAGCGCGCGTGGGTAAGGAGATCCACTGGTCGCTGCTGGCGTACATGATTCAGGCTCGGGAGACACTGGAGTTGCTAGAAAACGGGATGAAACACCGCACCCTGAGCCCGCAAACCGTGGCCGATACCACCGCTGATCTGCAACAGGCGTGGAATCGTCGCGCGCCCTTCATTGCTCTTCGCGAGGGTGGATTTCGAAACAAGGACGATGACGCGCGGGAGCTGTGGCGGCACATCAGTGAGCCAGCGCAAAGCTATCTCGACGCGCTGAACACCCTGCACAAGGACTGGCAGAACCACGCCGAACCGCAACGCTTGAGCGACGACTACTACGCCGTCACCCGTGGCTACGACGCCCTGCTCAGCCAATACAACCGTCAGGCACGCGCCAACTTCTGAGGGTGTGCACAGGCCGGACGGTCCTCGCGGACAATCCGGCCTCGTGCGCTTACTTGCCGGCCTTAAGCTTCAGATACGACTGACGCATGTCTGAAGCCCAGCCATCGATCACCGGTTTGACGTCATTCGCCGTCATCGCCTGCGAGTCATTTTCCAACGGTTTGCCGGTGCCTTTGCGCACTACTTGCGAGATAACCTTGTTGTTCGCGCCATCGAGGAATACCGCTTCGGTGGCCAACGTCGTTTCCTGATCGCGAATACCGCTGGCCGTGCTGACCGCTGCTGCCACCAGGGCAATCGGAATCACCTCATACGCGTGCAGGCCTTCGGTCTTGCTGCTCACGGCGGTGATCGCCGCACGCACCACAATTACGCCCGGACCGGGGCCAGTGGCCAACGGCAAGTCCTTGCCGATTTCACGTTTGAGCGCCTGATCGTAGTAGGAAGTGATGCCATTGAGGGTTTGCTGGGAGATCTTCGCGGTCGGTTGCGGTTTCGGGTAGAGCTGGGTTGGTTCGATATAAACGCTGGTGAATTTCTTGATGTCGACCTTCGGATCGATCCAGCGCATGACCTCGGCACCGGACGGCGATTTGGCCTCCTTGAGCTGGCTGTAGTCTTTGAGGAAGCCGGAGTACTCTTTCGGGTCGACGGTTTTGCTGGAACAACCCACCACTGCGAGCGTGGCAAAACACAGAGTGCCCATCATCACTGCTAGCTTCATGCTGTAACTCCTGTCAGAAGGCCGAAAACTTTGCCTGGGGGAGTTACAGGTATAGCTAAAACCTCAGTAATTGCGATTGCAAAGCACAAAATTCACGCAAGGCTGCGTGGCGGATCACAACGGTCATTTGACAGACGCCTGTCATCCGGCAAAGCTGCATCGAGCTTGAACGCACGCCAGACGGCAAATGCACCTGGACTACGGAAGTCGCAATGCCCAAGCATAAAAATAAAACCGCACAACCTGACCCTGATTCGACTCGATCTTCACCCTCAAAATATCTGTTCCCGATCACCATTGGCGTGCTGCTGGCCGCCGTGGCGGGGATCGGCTGGTTTCTGTTCAGCCCCGCTTCGGTGCCGGTGAAACCTGCGCCGGTCAGCACCCCCGTTGTCGCCCCCGCCAAGCCGCAAGCCGTGCTCGCAAGCAAACCGGCGACGATGGTCGATGAGCAACAATGCCAGGGCTGCCACACCGAACAGGTCAAGGACTGGCAAGGTTCGCATCACCAATTGGCGATGCAGCCGGCGAACGCTGAAACGATGCTCGGCGATTTCAACAACATCACCTTCAAGGCCGAAAACGAGACCACGCGTTTTTCACGCAAGGGCGATGAGTTCTGGGTCAATACGCCCGGCATCGACGGCAAGCATGCCGACTTCAAAGTCGCCTACACCTTCGGCATCGCACCGTTGCAGCAATACCTGATCGAGGTTGGCGAAGGTCGCTTGCAGGCCCTCGGCGTGGCGTGGGATACCGAGAAACATCGCTGGTTTCATCTCTATCCCGGCCAGGGCGTCAACTTCAAGAATCCGCTGCACTGGAGCAAGCCGAGCCAGAACGCCAACTTCATGTGCGTCGAGTGCCACACCACCGGTTTCAAACGCAATTTTGATGCGGCCAGCAACACCTTCAACAGCCAGTGGAACAGCCTCGGTGTCGGCTGTCAGGCCTGTCATGGTCCGGCCTCGAATCACTTGGAGTGGACGCAGAAAAAAGGCGATCTGATTCATCAGGGTTTCGCTGTCGATCTCAAGGACAAGAACGCCACCGTCGAGATCGAAACCTGCGCTCGCTGCCATGCGCGCCGTGCGCCGTTGGGCGACGGCTACACCGTCGGCAAACGCTTGATGGACGATTATCTGCCGAGCCCCCTCACCCGTGAGCTGTACGCGCTGGACGGCAAGATCAAGGACGAAGTGTTCGAACACGGCTCGTTCCTGCAAAGCAAGATGTTCGACAAGGGTGTGCGCTGCAGCAATTGCCACAACCCGCACAGCAATGAACTGAAAGCACCGGGCAACGCGGTGTGTCTGCAATGTCACAACACTGCTGGCAAGACTTCGGTCGAGGGTGTGGACGGCAAGGGCCTGCAGGCGAAGAACTACGATTCCATTGAACACACCCGTCACACCATGGGTCAGCCCGGTTCGCAGTGCGTCGATTGCCACATGCCTGGCAAGTTCTATATGGGCAACGACTTCAGACATGACCACAGCTTCAGCATTCCCGACCCGGAACGCGCGCAGAAGCTCGGCACGCCGGATGCCTGCCTGACCTGCCATCAAGGCAAGGCCGGCGACAAGGTCACCGCACAATTCAAGCTGTGGAGCGCCTCCACCGCGCCGCAAGCACCGCGCTACGACGAAAGCCTGTGGCTGATCCGCAATGGGCGACCGGGCGCCGCTGATGCACTTTATGAGCAGTTGCAGCGCAGTAATCTGCCGGCGATTCAACGGGCGACATTGCTCGCGGAACTGCCGCTGTATCCGAGTGAGCAAGCGTTGAAGCTGGCGACACAGGACCTGAAAAATCAGGCACCGCAGGTACGCGAAAGCGCCGTGCGGGCGATCAGCGCGTTCTTGCCGCCTCCGGAGCGTGCGCCGTTGTTGGCGCCGTTGCTGGGTGATCCGGTGAAAGCCGTACGCATCGTTGCCGCACGGGATCTGCTCAGTGTTGCGCGCAATGGCGGTCTCGGTTCTGCGCAAGCCAACTGGGATGCCGCAATTGCCGAATACGAAGCGGTGCAGAAGAGTCTGCTCGAACGTGCCGAGGCCAATCTGAACCTGGCGATGCTGTACCAGGCCAGTGGCCGTGGCGCGGAAGTTGAAGGTCTGCTGCGCTCGGCACTCAAGCGCGACCCGGATTTCTACCCAGCGCTGGTGACGCTGGTGCAATGGCTGGAAGCCAATGGTCGTGGCCAGGAAGCGCAAACGTTGCTCGATGACAGCCTCAAGCAACACCCGGACGCGGCGCTGTTGCAGCACACTCAAGGTCTGTCGCTGATCCGCGCGGGCAAAACTGCCGAAGCCATGGCACCGCTGAAGAAAGCTGCGCAACAGGAACCGCAGAACGCGCAGTACGGTTATGTGCTGGCGGTGGCGTTGCATGAAAGCGGCAAGGTCGATGAGGCGTGTGCGGTGCTCGAAGGTTTGCTCAAGACTCAACCGGCGAACCGTAATGCGCGGTTGTCGCTGATTCAGTGGTATCTCGACAGTGGGCAGGAACCGAAGGCGCAGGTGCTGTTGCAGGGGTGGAAGAAGATGAATATGGGTGATCCGGCGCTTAAGTGATCGGCTGGAGATTGCCTTGCCCTCACCCTAGCCCTCTCCCAGAGGTAGAGGGGACCGACCGAGTTGTCTGGCGAGGTCCATCGACCTGAAAAATAGAGTCGACTATGGATTCAAAGCCGATCGTTCAGGTCGGTCAATCTCTCAAATATCCCTCGGTCAGTCCCCCCTCCCTCCGGGAGAAGTAGAGGGAACCGACCGAGTTGTCTGGCGAGGTACATCGACCTGAAAAAATGAGTCGATTATGGATTCAAAGCCTATCGTTCAGGTCGGTGAATCTCTCAAATATCCCTCGGTCAGTCCCCTCTCCCTCTGGGAGAGGGTTAGGGTGAGGGGCTTTTCAGGGTTCACGCCATTACCAGGACGAAGTCTCACCACTACGCAACGCCATCTCCCGCCGGCTGTTGATGTGCATCGCCTTGATCAGCGACACCGTGCCCACCAGCAAAATCGCCGCCCCCAACAGGAAGTCGATGTTGTACAGCTGGAAATCCTGCACCGGCCCGATCAGCAGCACCCGCACGATCGCGGCGCCCAACAGCGTGGCGAGAAAGTCGATCCCCGGTTCATTGCGGTAGAACACCAGCAGCAACGGCAGGCACAACACCAACAGCAGCAACAACACGACAACCTTGAACGAACCTTTGCGCTCGACGCTGAAGGCACATTCGTGGGGCCCGTAGGCCTTGTAATCCTCATCGCGGATCATCGAGGTTTTCTCGTTGATGTAGTCGACGCGGTTGTACTTCTGGATCGGCGTGAAGGTGTTGGACATCTCCATCAGCGTGGTGATGTTCTTGAAACGCAGGTCGATGCGCTCGCTGCCCTTGAGGTAATAGAGCACCGGTTTGTAGCCGTAGCGATACGTGTCGAACGGGAATTCGGTGACCTGGCCCTGCACGCCGATCGGACGTGATTCGAGTTGCGCGTAGGCGCTTTTGTTGGTCGTAGAGAGGTTGCGACTCAGTGGCTGGATCTTCACCTGTTCGAGGAAGATCGGCGTGGCGCCGTAGGTCCACTGCAAGGGTTCCAGACGCAAACGCAGTTCGTTGCGACCGAGGTCATAGCGGTTGAAGGTACGTTCGGAGACCACCAGGGAGCCGCCGAGCATGAACTCGCCGCGCAGGTTGTTGGTGACGCGCAAGGTCAGTTGGTCCTTGCCCAGCAACGCCGCTTCCGTGGATGGCGGCGTGCCGCACCACGCGGTGCTTTCACCGACGCCGCCGAGCTGGCCGCTGCGGTTTTCCTTGAATACGTAAAAGTAACTGGCCCACAGCGTCACCATCAAAAGCAACGCTGTGAGGCCGAGAATTTTTTTGCCCGGACTCACTGATCAGACTCCCTTCTTCGGTTCCATCGCCCAGCCGAAAACCCGCTGGCGACGGCGACTCTACCAAAAGGCCACCATCGACCCAAGGAAAAATGCCCAACGAGTGAGGGTTGTAGGGGTTTCCCCGGTGTACATCGAAGATCAAAAGATCGTCCGAACGCGGCCCGAACCTGCGGCAGCTCCTACACGGGATCCACTGTAGGAGCTGCCGAAGGCTGCGATCTTTTTAACCGTCAACGCCGACGGAAAAGCGGACGCGGCTCAATCACCGAGCGCCCGTACAGGACGCTCATCCCGGCCAATCCTTTCAGCGCATCCTCGGCGGATTTGTCCTCACGCACCGCAAAACTGTCGAACCCGCACTGGCGCATATGGCTGAGCTGATCACGCAGCACATCGCCAATCGCGCGCAACTCCCCTGTCCAACCAAACCGGCTGCGCAGCAGATACGCCTGACTGTAAGCACGCCCATCGCGAAAGCTCGGGAAATCCAGCGCAATCAGTGGCAACGAGGCCAGCCACGGCAGCAGGCTTTCGACCTCATCGTCCGGCCCAAGCCACACGGCGTGAGTCGCCGGCGATTGCAGCCAATGCGCCAACGGCAAAATCAGCAACCCGTCAGGCCTTGGCATGGATGGTTCGCGCACCAGCGTCCACGGATCAGCGAGCGCAATCCGCGCCGCGCCGTGCTCCAGCCGCAGCAAATTGTTCATGCCATTGCCTCCAGCGTCTTCGGATAGACCCGTTCCTTGAACGGCTCCAGGCCTATTCGCGCCACGGTGTCGATAAACAATTCCTCATGCTCGCGATAGCGCACAAACGTGCCGATAATCCGCTCGATCACCTGCGGCACTTCGGCAGCGCTGAACGACGGGCCGATGACTTTGCCCAGCGCGCTGTGTTTGCCCTGGGCGCCGCCGAGGGTGATCTGATACCACTCGCTGCCGTTCTTATCGACGCCAAGAATGCCGATATTGCCAATGTGGTGATGGCCGCAGGCGTTCATGCAGCCGGAGATGTTCAGGCTGATATCGCCCAGATCATGCAGGAAATCGAGGTTATCGAAGCGCGCCTGAATTGCCTGGGCAATCGGGATCGACTTGGCGTTTGCCAGCGCGCAGAAATCGCCACCGGGGCAGGCAATGATGTCGGTGAGCAGGCCGACGTTGGCGCTGCCCAGATCGTGTTTGCACGCCAGTTGCCACAACGCGTAGAGGTCGCTCTTCGCCACGTCGGGCAGGACGATGTTCTGCTCATGGGCGATACGGATCTCGCCGAAACCGAAACGCTGCGACCAGTCGGCCACCGCCAGCATCTGTACACCGGTCACATCCCCTGGCGGCGACGTCGGGCCCGGTTTGGTCGACAACACCACGCTGGTGTAACCCGAGACCTTGTGCGGCTGCACGTTGCGCGCGACCCAACGGGCGAACGCCGGGCTTTGCGCCAGACGCGTGCCGAAGTCCAGATCGGTGTCGGCCAAGGTCTGATAAACCGGCGGCACGAAGGCACTGGCAACGCGCTGGTATTCGGCTTCGGTCAACTGCGCCGGGCCGTCCTTGAGGTGCTGCCATTCCTCCTCGACTTCCTTGGCAAACGCCTCGATGCCCAACGCCTTGACCAGAATCTTGATGCGCGCCTTGTACTTGTTGTCACGCCGGCCGTGACGGTTGTACACGCGCAAAACCGCTTCGACGTAGGACAGCAAATGCTGCCACGGCAAACCTTCGCGAATCTGCAAACCGAGAATCGGTGTGCGGCCCAGGCCGCCGCCGACAATTACCCGCAGGAGCATCTGCCCGTCGCGGCCGGGGTAAAGGTAGAGGCCGATGTCGTGCATCATGATTGCCGCGCGATCCTGCTTTGCCGAGCAGATGGCGATCTTGAATTTGCGCGGCAGAAACAGGAATTCCGGGTTGATCGTCGACCACTGCCGCAGGATCTCGGCCAGCGGGCGCGGGTCGATCATTTCGTCTGCGGCGACCCCGGCGAACGCTTCGGTGGTGATGTTGCGCACGCAGTTGCCCGATGTCTGGATCGCATGCATGTTCACTTGCGCCAAGCGTTCGAGGATGTCCGGCACCTCGGCCAGCTCGATCCAGTTGAACTGCATGTTCTGCCGCGTGGTGAAGTGGCCGTAACCACGATCGTAGTCGCTGGCGATGCTGGCCAGCGTGCGCATCTGCTCGGCGCTCAACGTGCCGTAGGGAATCGCTACGCGCAGCATGTAGGCATGTTTTTGCAGGTACAGGCCGTTTTGCAGGCGCAGCGGCAAAAACTCCTCTTCGCTCAATTCCCCGGCCATGAAGCGCTCGACCTGATCGCGAAACTGCGCAACGCGCTCGAACACCAGCGCCCGGTCGTAATCATCGTATTGATACATGCGTGCCACCTCATCAGTTATTCCTGTGGGAGCGAGCCTGCTCGCGAATGCGGTGTGTCAGGCAACTGCATTGTTGGCTGACACACCGCATTCGCGAGCAGGCTCGCTCCCACAGTTTTCTTCAGAGCACTATGACGAAGCAGCGCAGCACGTTACAGATTCACCTGAAGCGATAAAAACCATATCAGGGCGCGGCAGAACGCCGCAGCCAGTACTTCCATCTGATCCGCACAAATGAACAATTCCTGAGCCTGTTTTGTTTCTGACGGGGTTTCTACAGTGCAGCTCATGCCAGACCGGGTGGCCTGGCAAGACTTTGCAACCGTGGATGAACTGACCATGAGCACAGCAACAATCGGACAGGCTTATAACTACAAGGTCGTCCGCCAATTCGTCATTGCGACGATCTTCTGGGGTGTGGTGGGCATGGCGATGGGCGTGTTGATCGCCTCGCAACTGGTCTGGCCAGAGATGAACCTGGACCTGCCGTGGACCACTTTCGGCCGCTTGCGCCCGCTGCACACCAGCCTGGTGATTTTCGGCTTCGCCGGCAGCGCGCAATTCGCCGCCAGTTACTACGCGGTGCAACGCACCTGTCAGGTGCGACTGTACTCGGACGCCCTCGCCGCATTCACTTTCTGGGGCTGGCAGTCAGTGATCGTGATCATGCTGATCACTCTGCCGATGGGCTACACCACTACCAAGGAATACGCCGAAATCGAATTCTCCGGCGCGGTGTGGATGGCCGTTGTCTGGGTCGCCTACGCCGTGGTGTTCTTCACCACCGTGGTGCAACGCAAGACCAAACACATCTACGTCGGCAACTGGTTTTTTGGCGCGTTCATTCTGGTGATCGCCATGTTGCACGTGGTCAATCACCTGTCGATTCCGGTGGACTGGTTCAAGTCTTATCCGGTGTATTCCGGCGCCACCGACGCCATGGTGCAGTGGTGGTATGGGCATAACGCGGTGGGTTTCTTCCTGACCACAGGCTTCCTCGGGATGATGTATTACTTCGTGCCGAAACAGGTCAATCGACCGGTGTATTCGTATCGCTTGTCGATCGTGCATTTCTGGGCGCTGATCACCCTGTACATCTGGGCCGGCCCGCACCATTTGCACTACACCGCGCTGCCGGACTGGGCGCAGTCACTGGGCATGGCCATGTCGCTGATCCTGCTCGCGCCGAGCTGGGGCGGCATGATCAACGGCATGATGACCTTGTCCGGCGCCTGGCATAAGTTGCGCACCGACCCGATTTTGCGCTTTCTGGTGTTGTCGCTGGCGTTCTACGGCATGTCGACATTTGAGGGGCCGATGATGGCGATCAAAACGGTCAATGCCCTCTCCCACTACACCGACTGGACCATCGGCCATGTACACGCCGGGGCGTTGGGTTGGGTGGCGATGATCACTTTTGGCGCGACTTATCACATGGTGCCAAAAGTGTTTGGCCGCGAGCAGATGTACAGCACGCCGCTGATCAACCTGCACTTCTGGCTGGCGACCATTGGCACAGTGTTGTACATCGCGTCGATGTGGGTCAACGGTATCACCCAGGGCCTGATGTGGCGGGCGATCAACGAGGACGGCACGCTGACCTATTCGTTTGTCGAAGCGCTGCAGGCCAGTCATCCGGGGTTCATCGTGCGCTTCGCCGGGGGAGTGTTTTTCCTCACCGGGATGTTGCTAATGGCCTACAACGTCTGGCGCACGGTGCGGGTCGCCGACGTCGCACTGGCCCACCGTGAAGCGCAAATCGCCTGAGGCGGGGAGCCGGTCATGCTGGAGATTTTTTTCGATGTGCTGGGCGTGGTGTTTCTGTGGCTGGCGGTCGAGTACTGCTTGCGGCGGGAGACGGCGGACAGTCTGGATGAGGCGAGCATGGTGCCGTTTGCCGACGATCCGGAAGTGGCGCGGCGGGTGGAGCTGGCCACCGGTAAAACCGTGAAAGCGGTGGCGCCGGAGGTAGCGAAGCCGGGGTGGGTGAATCTCGAAATGTGAGGGTGTCAGGTGGGCTGCCCTCACCCTAGCCCTCTCCCAGAGGGAGAGGGAACTGACCGAGTGGTTTGTTCGAGTTACGCCGACCTGAAATATCGAGTCGAACTCAGATTTTGAAAAACGCTCGGTCTGCCCCTTCCCCCTCGCCCCCAGAGGTAGAGGGAACTGACCGAGTTGATTATTCGAGTTACGTCGACCTGAAATATCCAGTCGAACTCAGGTTTTGGCCATCCCCCAATCGGCTCCCTTTCCCCCTCGCCCCCTTAGGGGCGGTCCGACGTTTCGGGAGGGCTGGGGTGAGGGGGTAAGTTCTTGATCTTAACTACGGTCGCGCGGAATCAGACTCTGCAACTGCTGGGCGAGAAAGTTGGCGTCGAAAGCAAACGTATCCGGATCCTTCAAACCATTGGTCTTGCGCCACTGCCACTCACCATTCGCCAATCCCACCAGCGAAATGCTGCCATAACGCGCCGCCGTCAGCCCCATCACCGCAAGCGAGATCTGCCCCGCACTGCCCATCACATCCGGCACAAACTCCACCGGTTTGCCGGCAATCAAAATGCTCAGCTTCTCTGTCTTGAAGGTCGATGTCTCCACCGGCGTGCTCGGCCCGAACGCGACATAAGCTTCACGACTCACCTCCAGCAGATTCGGCGCCTGCACCGGTTCCAGCCATTGCTGAATATCACCAAACAACGCGGTAATCCGTGTAGCCCATGCCGCCGATTGCGTCTCGAACAGTTGCTTCTTGTGCGCTTCGCTCTCGGCGTAATGACGAAGCATCTCGCCCAGTTGTTGTACGTCGTCCATAGCGGTGTTCCTCGGAAAGGACCTGCAAAGGTCGATAGTGGCAGATACCAGCCCCGGCGTACGTTTAACCTGCACCCGCCCCGACAAAGCACCATGACACTTGCGTGAAAGATCAGCGGTACAGTCAGTTGCTGCTGGCATCGACGTGTGAAGAAAAGGAAACTCCGGGCAGACCTGAACGCTCGACACTGCAATTTGCCTGAGGACATCCAATGCGCACCATCGGCCTGATCGGCGGCATGAGCTGGGAATCCAGCGCCGAATACTATCGACTCATCAATCAACACGTCCGTGATCGTCTCGGCCCTTTGCGTTCGGCACAATTGCTGATGTACAGCGTCGACTTCGGCCCTGTCGAACAGGCCCAGCACGCCGGGCGCTGGGACGATGCGGCGGCGATTCTGGTCGATGCTGCGCGCAGGCTGGAAGCGGGAGGCGCGGAATGTGTGGTGCTGTGTACCAACACCATGCACAAGGTCGCCGAGCAGATTCAGGCGGCGATCAGCATTCCGTTCCTGCACATTGCCGAACCGGCCGCGCAGGCTGCCCTGGACATTGATGCGCGCACCGTCGGTTTGCTCGGCACCGCATTCACGATGGAACAGGACTTTCTCAAGCAACGCCTGGTCGCCAAGGGTTTGACCGTATTGGTGCCAGACGAAGCCGAGCGCAAGGACGTGCACCGAATCATCTACGACGAACTCTGCGTCGGCGTGATCAGCGATCAGTCGCGACAAATCTATCAGCGGGTGATCGAATCCCTCACCGCTCGTGGCGCGCAGGCGATCATTCTCGGTTGCACGGAAATTGGCCTGTTGCTCAAACCCGAACACAGCGCCCTGCCCCTGCTCGACACCACCGAGCTGCATGCGCAGTCGGCGGTGGCGTTCGCGCTGGGCGAGTAAGTCAGGTTTTCGAACGATTGCGCAGGCGGGCCATGCTCAGGGTGTCGACCCACTGTCCGTCGCGCACCGCGTAATCGCGAAACAGGCCTTCATCCTCGAAACCGAATTTGCGGTAGAGCGCGATGGCGGCCTCGTTGTCGGCGTAAACCGAGAGTTCGACGCGGTGCAGGTTCATCCAGTTGTCGGCGACGTCCAGCGCTGCTGCCAACAGTGTCGACCCGACGCCCTTGCCCTGCCACGCCCCGGCGACTGCCATACCGACGCTGCCGGCGTGGCTGCGACGAATCCGCGAATAGTTTTCCAGCCCCAAATGGCCGATCACCACGCCCTGATGCAGCGCGACCAGCTTCAACACCCGTTCATTTTCCGCCAGCAGCCGTTGGCGCCAGACGTCGACGGACTGAAACGGCATCTGCAACACTTGCCGGGTGACGGCCCGCTCGTTGTAGAGCGCAGTGACAGCCTCGAGGTGCGACTCGCTGAAGCGTTCGATGTGAATGGCGGCGTTGTGGTCGGGCATGGCGGATCCTTCCTGGATCGATGTGTGGCTGACCACTCTAAACCGCCAAACACGACATCTGCCATAGGTAAATACTTGTAGGAGTGAGCCTGCTCGCGATAGCGGTGTGTCAGTCAACATTGATCAATCTGACACACCGCTATCGCGAGCAGGCTCACTCCTACAGGGGAATGCGTCAGGGCTGGAACCATTCCTGGCGTTCGTTGAAAGTGTGGTGGATGAGGTCGGTGAGGGTCTGCACTTCGGGCATGCTCTGCGATTCAGCGTTGACCGCCAGCCACGCCTGCAATTGCATCGGTTCCTCGAACAGCCCCGGTAGCGCAATCAGGCCTCGATCAAAGCGGCTCATATACGCCGGCAGCAAACCAATGCACGCGCTGCAACGGATCATCTCCAGCATCAGTTCATAGGACTGCATCTGCACCACCCCGGCCAACCGCTGTTCGACCAGCTCATTCCATGGGCGAAAGCTATGGATCTGCCGGTCGTGTTGCCATTGCACCAGCATGAAGTCGGCGAGGTCGTCGGGGGTGTCCGGGCGCGCGGTAACGCGGGAGTAGCGTTTGGCGATGTGCGGCAGGTAGTCGAGACGCGCCAGCGGTTGCGGTTCGCTGGTGGCGAAGGTCGGGCCGGGGTGTGGGGTTTCGCCGTGGGCGAGCCAGAGGACGATGTCGGCGCTGACCGCGCGCAGGGACAATTCGCTGTCCAGCGCGATGATTTCCAGGCGCACACTGGCGTTGCGGCGCAGCAGCGCGATCAGGTCGCGGCCGAGGATGTCATGCAGGATCGATTCGGCGACAGCCAGGCGAATCAGCGGTTGCTCGATCACCGGGAGTTTGCGTTCGTTGACCAGCGCCACCAGTTTGGCCTGTAGCTGTTGGCCTTCGCGGGTCAGGCTCAGGGCGCTGCCCTGAAAGCTGAACAGTGAGTGCTGGAGCTCTTGTTCAAGCTGCGCCAACTGTTTGCGCAGCAAGGTCGAGCGTACGTTGAGGCTGCGCGCGGCTTGCATGAAGCAGCCGCAGCGGGCGCTGACCAGGAAATATTGGGCGATATCGGCATTGATCGCGGCGGCTTGTGCCAGCCAGGAATCGCTTTTGTCCTGCGCCCAGCAGTACTCGGCGCTGCCCTGTCGTCCTGCGGGTTCGGTGAATGACATCGATGACTCCCTGTCGATCTTTGTGGTTGCCTTTACGCAATTCCTTGTAGGAGTGAGCCTGCTCGCGATAGCGGTGTGTCAGTCGACATTGCTTAACCTGACACACCGCTATCGCGAGCAGGCTCACTCCTACAGGGGGCTTGTGGTGACGGTGGGATTAGCGTTTTTCCTCTAGGACTTTGTTGAGTTCAGCGCCGTCGATACTCAGCGTCGCGGTATTGAGCATGCCGTCCAGGTACGCCTGGGCTATCTGCTCCTGGCGCTGCGCACGCAAGGCCTGGGTCAGTTGATCGCGCAGTTCATCGAGGGTTGCGGTGCGTGCAGGCTGTTGCTCGGTGAGTTTGATTACGTGAAACCCGGCCGCACTTTGGACGGGATCAGAGACTGCGCCAACCTTGAGCCGCGCCACAGCGCCACGCACCTCCGGAACGAGTTGCTGCAACGGTTGCAGGCCACTATCACCGCCGCGTTCAGCGGTGACGCGATCCTGCGAATATTGAGTCGCCAGCGCAGCAAATTCTGCCGGCGTCGCCTGGGCTTTCTTGCTCAGTTCGAGCGCCTGCTTGCGCACCGATTCAAGATTCTGCGGATCATTCACCCCAAGGAAAATCTGACTGACCCGATACAGCGCCGGGGTCTGCCAGTTCGCCTTGCCGGCATCGTAGGCCTGCTGCAACTCGGCAGCACTCGGATAATCCGCCGGGACTTCACTGACCGAACGCAAGTAATCGCGAAAGACAATCTGCTCAGTCGCCGCACGAGTCTGCCGCGCAACCTCCGGGCGCTGCGCCCAACCCTGCGCATCAGCCTGCTCCAGCACCGCTTTCTCGGCCAGACGCGTGCGAATCCAGCGTTCCAGGGCCTCACGATTGCCGCGCAATTGTTCGCGGGTCTCTGGCGGGACTGTCGCGAGCAGGGTCTGAAGTTCCGCAGGGGTTACCTGCTGATTACCCAACCGCGCCACCGCCGGCCCCGCAGCAACCGCCACCAGCGGCGACGATTGCTGGGCGGCGACCGGGTCACTGCCCGGTCGCACCACCAGCGCCACGGCCACCACCAACAGCGCTACCGCAGCGGCGCTGATCACCATGGCAGGCTTTTTCACAGCGCGACTTCCTCTTCCTCGGCCACGGCGACTTTGGCGGTCTGCGCGCCGGCAGCGTTCTGAGTGAAATCACGCAGATAAACGATGAACTCCTGCAGCAGACGATCCCACAATTCCAGGTTGCCACGCAGGTGATCGTTGCTCACGCCCGCCGCCACGACCACGTCCATTTCCATCACCAGAAACTCGCCCTGCAACGACAAGCGCGCAAAACGGCGCGTGGCGTTCCACTGCTCGGCCACACCCTGCGGCAACTCACCCTGCACCCGCAGCGCACAGCTGAACGTGAAATCGACGTAGCTGCCCTGCTCCACCGCCGGGTTGCCGAAACGCACGGCGTAACCAATGCCCTGGCTGGCGCTGAGCAACTGGACGATGCCGTTCTGTTCGGTCTGATTGACGCGATAACCGGCCGCTTGCAGGACGTCGGTCAGGGATTGTGGCGATACGTGGCTGATCAATTGAGTCATTGTTTCTTCCTTGTTTAGCAGTCTTTTAAATCAATGCGCGAGCGCGGCTTGCGGCGCGTCGAATTGAGTCTTGTAGAGCTCGTCACCGAACCCCTGAGCCAGTTCATCGAACTTGACCCGGGCGCTGCCCGCGAAGGGCTGGCGGATCTTCATCACCTCGGCCACGTCGATGTTTTCGTAGGCAGTGAGGATCTGTTTGGCGACGCCGTACATCTGCTGATTCTTGACTGAACATTGCTGCACTTGTGTGTCACGTTCAGTCAATTGCGCTTGAAGCTTAGACCGTTCTGCCTCTTTGGCACGGGCCATGACCAGCAACTCGTCATAGGCCTTTTTGAACTTGCCGGTCTGCTCGGCGCTGGCTGCCACTTGTGCCTGCGCCTGGCTGTGCAGGCTCTGTTGCTGTCCGGCCAATTGCTCGGCAACGCCTTTGGCCTTGGCCAGTTCGGCGGTCAATTGCTTGATTTGCGCCTGCGCAGCCTTGGCCTCGTTCTGCGCCGCCAGTTGCGCGGCGCTGGCCTGGGCCTGCTGACTTTGCAGGGCCTGCAACTGTTGCGTGGTGCTGCGCAATTGCGTGCGCAGGCGTTCTTCCATGCCTTCGGCATGCGCTCCAGTGGCGATCAAAAGCCCGAGCCCGAGCCACACAAATCGCGTTTTCATAACCCTCTCCCGGCGCCTTAGAAGCGCGTGTTGATCTCAAGCTGCAAGACGTCGATGTCGAACGGCGCGCCGTACACCGCTTCGGTGCTCATCCAGCGACCGGTGGCATAAACGTTCTTCGCCAGACCGTAGTTGCCGCCCATGAAATAACCCTTGGCGTTGGTGCCGCCGAGGTGGAACGAAGAGTCGTTGAAGCCATCTGGCAATGCATCCGGCTGGATGTACTTGTAGCCAGCGAACAGATTCCAGTCGCCCTGCTTTTTCAGGTCCAGTGCGCTGCCGAGGGTGAACTGCACCATCCACGCATTGGCGCCGCTTTCGATGTTGCCGTTGCTGTCGAGGTTGTTGACGATCTGCCCGGCGGAACGCTTGCGCATGTCGCCTTCGTCGTAGCTGAGGTTGTGGATGTAGTTGCCCTGGCTGCGCAGTTTGAAATCTTCTGGCAGGTCGGCGTCCCACACCACGTTCAGATCGAGCAGGTTGAACTCCGATGCCAGACCTACGTATTGCGGCTGCGGCGTGGTGCTCGGGTTGAGCGGGTTCGGCGTGATGTCCCGCAGCAGGAACACGCTGTTGCCCTTCTGCATGAACGCCGTGCGGCTGCCGTCGCTGTCGCAGCCCGGCGCGCCGGCCCACGGTTCGCAAGGGCTGGAGCGCTCGCCCTGAATGTCGTCGAAACGGTAGTACGCCAACGCGCCCTTCAAGCGGTTGTTGCTGTTGATCGCCCATTTGGCGCCGACTTGCGCGCCGTACAGCCACTTGTTGTCGCTCTCTTCCTTGTCGAAGCCGTTGCTGCTGGCGGTGTCGTTGGTGTAATCCACCGGGAACGCGCCGACGGTGCCGAACACCCCCCAATCGCGGTTGAGCTTGTGGTCGAAAATCGCCGCGACACCGTCGAAATTCAAGTCGTTGGAATAGAGCATGTCGGTGGACATGAACGGATTGGCGAAGCGCCCGCCGGTCAGGGTCAGCTCATCCGTCGGCTTCCAGTTGAGGTAGCCCTGATCGAGCCAGATGTCCTTTTTGGCGAAACCGCCGCCGAGGTTTTGCGTGGTCGACACCGGGTTGTTGTCCGAACCGGTGCCGATTCGAATGCCGGCGGTCCATTGCGGCGAGATCTCGGCTTTCATGCCCAGCCGTGCGCGGATGCGGAACTGGTTGGTGCGGTCTTCGCGGGTGTTGAGCAGCGGCGGCAGGCTGGTGCTGCTGTTGGGGTTAACGTCGTACGGACCATTGTTGTTGAGCTTGGCGAAGTCGACGATCTCGTTGCTGTTGCTGTCCGAGTAGTAGCGCGATTCGTTGCGCAAGCGAATGTCGCCGTCGAAACTGATGCGCGCAGCCCATTCCGGGAAGCTGTTGGGCGCGGCCCAGTTTTCCTGTTTGGCGGTGGCCATGACTTCGGCTTTGACCTGATCGCGGATCTGGTCACGCACTGCTGCCGGCACGTATTGCACGCGGACATCGCCCGGCGCCGCCACTGGCCCGGCCGCCACGGCGGTGGATGCCGCAGCCTGTTTGGCTTGGGCCGCTTCGTTCTGCGCCTGAGCGATCAGTGCGTCGGCCTTGTCCTGTTTCAGAATGCCCTGCTCGACCAGCAAGCGGATCAGATTGATCGTGGCGTTCTCCGAGGGCGCAGGCGCTGCCGCGGCCTGACCGACCAGGGTCGCAATGACCATGCCGACCGCCAGGGACAATCGATTCACATTGGAAATCATCTGCACACAACTCCTTTTGCCAAAGCGTAAATAAATGAATTAACCCGGACGCCGCCCTTGCAGGGACAGGCGCACAGGCAAAGTGATGGAGGCCGGTGGCCGTTCGCTGAGCGCCGGGGCACCGCGCAGCGCCGCCAACACTTGGGTATCGATTTCGGGGTTGCCGCTGGACTTGATCAGTTCGACCCGGGTGATCTCGCCGACGCCGCTCAACCAGACATCGGCCTGCAACGAGAACGCGAGGTTGCGCAGCTCAGGGTTCTCACGCAGCAAACGCTGGAAGGTGAACGCCAGAAACTGGCTGTACGTCCCCGTGCCCAAACGTCCGCCACCCGCACCGGCCATGCCGCCACCCTTGCCCGCGCCGATGTTGAAGGCGTCGTTGCCGCTTTGAGCGTCACCGTCCATTTGCATCGGGTTGGCCAGATCGTCCGCTGGGGATGGCGGCGCTTCTTCCTCGGGCTTGACCTCTTCGGGTTCCGGCGTTGGCTCCGGCTCGAGAACTTTTTCTTCCACCGGGGTTTCCGGCTCCGGCGGTTTTTCCGGTGGCGGTGGTGGCGGTGGTGGCAACGGAATGATCGTCGGCACCTTCGGCGCTTCGCGGCGAATGCCGCTCATGTCGTTAGCCCATTGCCAGAGGAACCACGCAGCGAGCGCGCCGATCAGCAATCCGGCGCCCCACTTGGCATAACGCAGCACTGGCTTTTTCACCGGCAGCGGCTCGATCGGGAGTTGTGCGGTCATGACTCAGCCCTGACTCGGTTTGCCGGTCACAAGACCGACCTGGGACAGTTCGAGCCGGCGCAACAGATCCAGCACTTCGATGACTTTCTGGTATTGCACCGTCGCGTCGCCGCGCACGATCACCGGGAAATCCGGGCTCTGCGCTTTCTCGATGCGCAGGCGTTCTTCGAGCTCGGCCAGGGTCACCGGATAGGCATCGAGGAACACCTGGCCGCCGTCATTCACCGAAATCGCTTTGGTCTTGGCCTCGGACAGCGACACGGAGGCGCTGGCCTTGGGCAGGTTGATCTGGATCCCGGAGACCTGCGCGGTGGCGGTTAGGATGAACATCACCAGCACCACCATCAGCACGTCGACCAGCGGGGTGATGTTGATGCTGTCCACCGCTGCATCTTCGTCATCGTCGTGGGAGGCATTTACAGACGCCATGTCGGTGCTCCTCAGGCCGGTACAGAGTGGTTGGCGTGATGGCCGCGATGCGACGCCTCACTGAACTGGCTCTCGCCATGCATCTCCGCCAGCCGGGTGATGAACTCGTCGACGAACACGCGCATGTCAGCGCTGACTTCCTTGTTGCGGGTGATCAGGCGGTTGTAGCCAAACAGCGCTGGAATCGCGACGAACAGGCCCATTGCCGTGGCCAGCAACGCAGCAGCCATACCCGGCGCGATAGCGTTGATATTCACGTCACCGGCCATCGCCGTGCCGAGGAACACCACCATGATCCCCAGCACCGTGCCGAGCAGGCCGATGTAAGGGCCGCCGGCGATGGCGTTGGACAGGGTCGAAAGCTTCGAGCTGAGCTGCTGGTTTTCGCGGGTACGCACGCCGTCCATCGAGCAGCGGATCGCTTCGATGGTCGCCGCTGAAACCGACGAGGTATCGGCGCCCTGCTCGCGACGGGTGCGAATCTCTTTGACCGCCACCAAGTACAGACGCCACAGCGACGAATGCTGCAAACGCTGGGCGAGTTGCGCGTCGTCGGCGAACATCTCCAGACGCGTGCCGACCTTGGCGAACTGCACACGGAAGTCTTCGTTGGCGGCAGACACGCGGCTGAGGCTGCGGTTTTTGCGCAGCATGATGATCCACGACTGGAACATCATCAGCACCAGCACGGCGATGATCACCCAAGCGTCGATTGGCACCGCGTTGAGCAGGAAGCCGAGGCTGCCGAAGCCAAAACCGGACTGTTCTTCGTCGACGCCGTAAGCGACCAGTTTCGACTCGGCGCCTTGGGAAGTCGCGTCCGCCAGCAACAGCGCTGCCGGGCGTGAAACCTTCGACAGGCGCAATTCATCGATAGCGCCCACAAAAGGCTGGAACGGGCCTTCGTGCAGGTCGGCGCCGATGGCCATGACCGAGTTGAAGGCCGGCATCGCCTGCGCGAGCGTGGCAGCTTCGCGACCGTTGATGAACAGGGTTACTTTCGAGCCTTCAGCGGTGAGCGCGACGTATTGCCATTGGCCCGGATTCAGCGCTTGGGAGGCGACGACACGTTGGCCGTCGATCTCTACAAACGGCACACCTTGATTGGCACCGATCAGCAGACTGTTGGTGCCCTCACGGCGAGCGAGAATTAGTTGTTCGCCACTGGCCTGATCCAGACGCAGCCAGGCACTGAAGGTGAACGCACTGCCGGCGTTGTGTTGCAACGAAGGACTCGCCGGCAGCAACAACGGCTGGCCGCTGAACTGCAACGCGCGCCCTACTACACCGTCAATCGCCGCGCCGGTCGCACTTTGCGCCGTGTTGCCATAGGCGGTGGTGTCTTTGGCCGGGGCGCCGGTGGCGCCGTCGAAGTGATAAAGCGCGGTGTAATTCGGGTCGAAAGTCAGTTGGCCGTTGCCAGTCGCCGGGGCCTTCTGATTGCCGTAGTACATCCAGATGTCCTGACGCTGCCCGCCCTCGACATTCGGCACATCGACCCAGATCAGCGCCATGCCCATCAACGCGTCGAAACTCTCGATCTGATGGTTGAGCACGGTTTTGTCATCGGCGGCGACAAAGCGCAGGTCCGAACCGTCCTCCTTCACCCCATCGAAGGTGAAGTTGCCGGTGTGCAGACGCACCAGCAGCGCGGTGCGGCCGAGGGCCTGATTGATCGCCGCGCCTTGTGGCGTGGTGTCGACGGCAATCTGTTTGCGATAGTGCCAGTCGTCCTGCCACCAGGCCTGAGCCGTGGCCGGGAGCACGAAGCCCAGGCAGATCAACAACGAAAGAATGAGGCGCTGCATGAACGTGCTCCTTTAGAAAGTGGCTTGAAGGTTGAAGTGCAGGCGCGATTCCTGCTTCGAGGTGTTCGGCCCTTCGAGTAGCGGGTAGCCCCAGTCGAGGCTGCCGGACAGCCATTTGCTCAGGCTGGCGCGGGTGCCGAGGCCGACGCTGGCCAAGGCGTAATTGGCGTCCTGGTCCGGCAGTTCGTCGCGCAGATACAGTTGCGCGCCCTCGGCGAAGGCGTAGAAGCGCCAGTCCTGCATCCATGTGCCGGCGTACTTGGCCAGCGATGGCGTGCGCACTTCCTGGCTGAGCAGCACGCCGTCATCGCCGGTGCGTTCGGCGGCCAGATAACCGCGCACCGAAGTGGCGCCACCGGCAGAGAACTGTTCGTTGGAAACCAAAGGCCCGGACGCGAGTTGGAACGCGGCTTTGCTTGCGCTCTGCCAGTCGCTGTCGAAGGTCCAGGTGTAATTGGTGTCGCCCTTGAGCACGGCGAAACTCGGTTTGGCGCGGTAGCGTTTGTAGTCGAAATCTTCGTCGGAGCTGCCGTAGCCGAAGATGCTGCGGGTCGCGGCAACCAGGCTCAGGCCGAGGCCGAGCTGACTTTTTTCGCTGTAGCGATAGCCGTTGTAGGCGAAGGTGAACGGCGCGTATTGCAGGGGGACTTTGTCGCTCTCGCCGGACAGGGTCAGACGTTCGTCGAAGTCCTTGAAGTCGATGCCGGCCGACAGCGAGTTCGACCAGTTGCCGCTGGAGGGCAGCGTGTAGATCGCCGATACACCGTAGCTGTGGCCCTTGCCGAGCACGTTGCTGCCGCCGATGGTGGCGACGTTGCTGTCGGACTGGTAACCGGAAAACTGCACACTCCAGCGATCGGTCAGCGGCGCGGTGTAGGAGCCGGACCAGACCTTGGCATTGTCGGTTTCCTGCGGCGCGGTGAAGAACGTCAGGTTGACGCTATGGCCGAGTTGCCAGAGGTTGTTGTAGCCGAGGCTGGTGACGGTGCGCAGCTTTTCCGTGTCGGCGCTGTAGTCGTTATTGAGGCCGACGCTGGCGGTCCACGGGTTCTGATCTTCGACCTGCAGATCGACGTCCATGGTGCCGGGGCGCTGACCTTCGCGCACCAGCGGCATCACTTGCCGGCCCGGGGTTTTGTTGAGCTGCGCCAGTTCGCCCTGAACCTTGGCGAAGTCCGGCACCTCGCCTTCTTTCAGCGCCGGGACGTCGTCGCGGATGTCCAGCGGCGAATAGTGTTTGGCGCCGACCACACGCACGCGGCCGACCTTGGTTTCGCTGACTTGCAGATATACGATGCCATCGGCGACGGCTTGCTCCGGCAGCTCGACGAACACCGACTGATAGCCGCGTTGCTGATAGGCCTTCTGCAAGGCATCCCGTGCGCCTTCGATATCGGTGAGGGCTTTTTGCGGGCCGAGGAACGGGTACACCGCTTCTTCAATCGCCCGCGCATCGAGCACAGTGTTGCCGCGCACGAAGTATTCGTTGACGTCGACCAGACGCTGGGCCGCCGCGTTTTCGGCAGCCTCTTCGGCCAATGCCGGCTGCGCGCCCGCCGTCACCAGCAGCCAGCCCCACAGCGCCAGCCGTGACTTGAAAATCGGTTCCACACTACCCCCTGAATTCGCGATGACCTGTTGGCGTTTCGAACGCCGCGTGTATGGCGTCAATTGCTGGCTGTCGAGGCGCAGGCGTGTTTGCCCAGCCACGTGTGCAAAAGCGCGAAGTTCAACGAGAACTCGGGCATTTGCAGCAAGGCGCCGCAGAACACTTCGCCGATGATTTTTTGAATGAGCAGCACCGCGCGCGGCTCATTGAGCAGCGTGGCGATGTCGCGACTTAGGGCGTTGAAACTCCAGACTTTCTGGTTCAGGCCAAGACCTGCGAACCAGCGGAACAGCAGGTTGTAATTGAGCTGTTCATACAGTTGCTGTTCGCTGGGCACCGAATACAGCAGTTGCAGGAGCAGAATGTGCATGACCGTTTGCGCGGGGATCAGCATGCCGGGCTGGGCATTGAGGTCGTGCAGAAGGCTTTGGTGGGCGTCGAGCAGATCATCGATCTGCGGGCGCAACAGAACCAGCGAATGCCCCGGCGGAATGTAGCTGGACACCTCTTTCAAGGCGCCTTGCCAGTCATCCTGCGAGACGATCCAGACCCACGG